>Ga0315289_10001400_pt1 | contig 37438 bp, 25 predicted proteins | sample YL17G11_40_MG_FD_203452 | JGI IMG/M metagenome (GOLD analysis project Ga0315289, IMG submission 203452) | Sediment microbial communities from Yellowstone Lake, YNP, Wyoming, USA - YL17G11_40 | ecosystem: Environmental > Aquatic > Freshwater > Lake > Sediment | place: USA: Wyoming | collected...
AGAACGCCCCCACTCCGTTGAGCTTGCCCAAGGCCGACATAACAAGGAGCGCCGAGCCGGCCAGACCGAGTATCAGTGCAATGGCGCACAGCTTCCCGTGTTGACTCGGCGCCCAGCTTGCGTCGGATCGAAGCGGAGGGATAGCGCACCCCAGGCTATTCGCAGCACAAACAAGCCAGCGCGAGCGCTGTGCATTTGGGTATGATGTTTAGTGGCGCGTGAAACGGCTGGCCGATCCCTGCTGCAGCGTTGTGATCCCAGGGACGGAACGCCATGGCGGTAACGGCCTGGCCGCTCGTGCGCATAGCTCTTGCTCGCGATTCACGAGGATGCGGAGTGCAGCGCTACACAGGGGAGTAACGCTACCGTGTACAGGACGATAATCATCGCAGTCATCGCCGCCCTGGCCACGACCCTCACCGTGCTGGGAGCGAGAGTCACATCATCCGCAGGTAAGGACATGATTAGCATCTACAACGCCGTCACCGGCGAAGTGCAACAAGTATCCAGAATAGAGCGCAGCGACGAAGAGTGGCGGAGGCTGCTTACGCCTGAGCAGTATCGGGTGACGCGCCTGAAGGGCACGGAGCAGCCGTTTTCGGGCTCGTGCGAGCTTCCGCCCGAGGGAGCAACAGGCGTCCACCAATGCGTGGGCTGCGGCACGGACCTCTTCAAGTATGACACGAAGTTCGAATCGGGCACCGGCTGGCCCAGCTTCTGGGAACCAGTCTCAGACCTGAATATCAGACGTGAGCCCGATGACAGCCACGGCATGCGCCGTACGGAAGTCCTGTGCGCCCGCTGCGGCGCTCATCTTGGCCACGTCTTTGACGACGGCCCGCCGCCCACCAAGAAGCGTTTCTGCATCAACTCGGTGGCGCTGAGACTGGCAGCGCAAAGGGCGTCGGCCAGGTTCGACAAGGCAACTTTTGCCGCCGGCTGCTTCTGGGGAGTGGAATCGGCTTTCCGCAAGTTGCTTGGAAAAGGCGTCGCCTCGACGCGGGTGGGCTATACCGGCGGTGATTTCCCGAATCCCACCTACGAAGACGTGTCGTCGCATGGGACAGGCCATTTTGAAGCCGTCGAGGTCACATTCGATCCAACCAAGATCTCGTATCAGGGCTTGCTCAAAGTGTTCTGGAGGATACACAACCCGTTCAGATCAGACGGCCAGGGGCCTGACATCGGCCCGCAGTACCGCGGGGCGATCTTCTATCACACCCAGGAGCAGCGCAGACTGGCGGAAGAATCGAAGCTGGAAGTGGAGCGCGTGCAACGCCGCAGCGGCGAGATTGCGACAAGGATTCTGCCCGCGAAACAGTTCTACCCGGCTGAGGAATACCACCAACAGTATTACGAGAAACGCGGCACCGCAGCAAGCTGTCCCATATTCTAGAGGCGGCGCGATTCGCTGTGCAACAGAAGACCAGGCCCCGGCCCTGGACCCGCGAAGTGGTCTTCACGGTCATTGCCAGGCGTGATTTGAGGCGCCGGCAGCGGCCGCAGCCAGGGCCTACAAGCGCCGGCAGAGTCGCCGGAAAGGCCAAGGTCGCTGGTTCGAAGCGGGGTAGGCTGGCCCGGGCAGCCGCCTAGCCGTCACCCGCTTCCAACCCGCGACCACGGCCATCGACCCCGGTACAGGGATCGCAGGCTCCTCTCCCACCCCGTCCTACGCCTTTCTGGCCCGCATCTGTTCACCCCCAGAGCAGCAACACCCACCTAACTCGCCCCACATGGCTAGGCCCTCCGGCCCGCCATCCCGGCCCCAAAGGGGCTTACGGAGTGCAGCTTTAGCATTTGTCCCATTTTCGCTGATGACGTACAGGCTCGGTGGCCGTCGTCGCTGCCGTTGCTCGGCGACGTGGGCTTCCGCCAGCCGGGCCGGCGACTGCTTGTCAAACGCCGGGGCGAAATCGTCGCGGCCAGCAGTAAATACCTTGCCTGCGTAGAACGCCTGGTATAGTGGTGCGCCGATAAGAATGAGACACCCCACGGCAGGGCACGAACCGGACCCGTGCTCCGATGAGCGGCTGGTGGCCCGGTTTCGGGCAGGAGACGCTCGGGCCTTTGACGAGATGGTTGAGGTTCATCTCGACCGCGTATTCGCTCTAGCTGTTGGGCTGCTCAGAAGCCGCGAGGACGCGGAAGAGGTTACCCAGGAGGTTCTCATCAAGCTCTACCGCCAGGCATCCGGCCGACAGCCTCCGGCGCAGGTGAGGTCGTGGCTGTATCGCGTCTGCATCAACCAGTGCCGGGACTGGCAGTGCTGGCGGCGCCGCCAGCCGGTGGTCCAGCGCGTGATGCACGCCTTCGCCGCGGATCGTTGGGGAGGACTCGACCCCGTGACTTTGGCGGCGGATGCTGCATTCCGTCAGGACGTGGGCAAGATACTCAGCGATCTGCCCCGTCAGCAAAAGACTGCCTTTGTGCTCCGGCACTTCGCGGGACTGTCGGTCGCCGATATCGCCAAGGTTCTTCGCTGCGCCCCTGCCACAGTCAGGGTGCACTTGTCCCGCGCAACCGGTCGCCTGCGCGACGTACTGTCTGACGAGGTGAATGTAGATGAACCAATGTAAGCACATCGGGAACCTGATCGGTCCCTATCTCTACGGCGATCTCACAACGCAGGAGGCCGAGATCGTCGAGAACCATCTGAACTCGTGTGAGCGCTGCCGACTGGAGGTGGACGTACGACGAAAAGTCCTTGCCCGCTTGGCGCCTCAAACGCCGACGCCCGAAGAGCGCACGCGTATCCTCCTGGCAGTTCGAGCGAGAACGCTGCGGGCGGACCGCGCGGTGGCGGGCGCGATCTTGTGGCCGCGCCGCGCGTTCGTCGCCGTCGCTGCGGGCGCAGTGGCCGCTGCCTTGTTCCTCGGAGGGATGTGGGTTGGGGGGCACCGGGCGCCGGCGCCGCGAGCGCAGCGCATGATCGTGGTCGCGCCGGCGCGGTCCCGGACGCCCGCGCCGGTGGCGAAGCAACCCGAGAATCGGGTGGCGCGTGCGGATGCGACTGAACTGGTTAGCCAACGGGCTGCCGCGGCTCCGCGTACGGCGGTGCGGCCCAGACGCGTGCGCCCCGAATCGTCGCCTGCGGTCGTGCACGCCGCACGGGTGGTGGCGCCGGTGCCGTACGGCGTGGACGACGTGAGGCTCGCGGTCGTTGAGGAGTGAGCGGTGACGGGATCTCGCATCTTTCGGTCGTGGAAGGTTGTCGTCAGCGTCGGCCTCGCCTGCGTGGCCGCGCATCCAACGGAGGCGACGCCCGTGTTGCGCCCTACGGCCCCGCCGGTTCTGCATGAGGGAGCGGTGTTGGTGTGGGCGCGCGATTTTGACCAGTCCGGCTTGGCGCAGGTTACCTTCGATGCGCGCACGAAGACGGTGTCGTTTGTGCGCGGGAACGTGCATCTCACCATGCGGCTGAGATCCACAGGCGCCCAACTCAACCGGGTCGCCGTGCGCGTTCCTGCGCCGCCGTACATGGACATGGTTGAAAGCCGGGTGATGGTTCCGGCGCGGTTCGTGCTGGACGCGCTAGGGCTGTCGCGCGTGGAGATCGCAGCACCCGTGCGCACGGGGGCGGCTGGACTGCGCGAACCCGCGATTCGCGGCCGCGTGCTCTACGCCGGCATGCCACAGCCGGGCATCGTGCTCCGGCTGGTGCGCGCCGGTGACTTCAGCTTTGTGCCCGACGTTCGAGCGCGCACCGACGCTGAGGGCCGCTACTCATTCAGTCAAGTGCCTGGCGGCGCCTACCGCGTGTATGCCTATGTGGACGATAACCCTGGCTACTTCAATCGTGTGACGGCGCGCTTCGAGGTCACAGGGCGCATGGTCGAGGCGCCCGATATCAACCTGGGTCGGATCCTCGAGCCGGAGGATCCCCCGCGCGGCGCGATCCTCTCGCCCGCCGAAGATATGGTCTTCACATGGTCGCCCTGCCCGCAGGCAACCAGATACCACCTCTCGGTGGTTGACCCCGCCACCAATGAGGAAGTCTTCTCCGGCGCGACGGCGGCGCCCCGCGTGCTGATAGACCTGTCACGAATGAGCCCCGGCCACCAGTATGAATGGCGTGTCGCGGCTACCGACGCGGCAGGAGCATTTCTGGGCGCGTCGCCCGGATCAGGCGCCGAGCCATGGACGTTTAGCTTGGCGATCAAGTAAGGCGGTGCAGAAAGGAGACCCTGAGATGCTGACACGTTCTCACTTCGCGTGGCTGGTGCCGGCGGCGCTGGCGCTGCTGCTGAGCGCCGGGCTGGCGCTTGCCGAGTCGCCGGGTGCGGTCGAGCCAAACAACGCGGCGAGGGCGGTCGAGGTGGCGCCGCACACCTTGCCGCTGTCGGTTGCGGTGCTCCCCTTTGATAGCAAGGGCAAGACCCTTGGGGCGGAAACAGCCGAGGTGATCGCGGCCCGGCTGTCCGCCGATCCGTCGCTGCAATTGGTGGAACGGGACCAGTTGAACGCGATCCTTGATGAGCACAAGCTGAGTCTGTCGGCGGCGGTGCAGCCCGCCGAAGCGGCCCGCATCGGCTGGCTGGCGGGGGCGCAGGTGCTGGTCGTTGGGCGCGCCTACATTGTTGACGAACAGGTGCTCATCACCGCGCGGATCGTCGGCGTCGAAACCGGGCGGGTCTACATCACCCAGGAGCGCGGGAGCACCAAGACCGAGCTTCTGCCCGTGCTCGACCGCCTGGCAGAGCGGGTGCGCAAGGAGATCATCGCGCGCCGGAGCCTGCTCGTCGCCCCCGATGTGTCTGCCGACAAGGACAAGCTGCTGCGCGAGTTGGCTGCGACACTAAAGAACAGCAGGCTGCCGAAGGTGGTGGTCGCCGTGTCCGAGGTGCACTACGGCGTCCCCGCCACGGATCCGGCCGCCGAGACCGAGCTGATGCTGTGGCTCAAGGAATGCGGGGCCGAAGTGGTTGATCCGGGCAATCTCGAGCGCGGCCTGCGCGAATGGGCACGAGACTATTATCGGGAGGCCGGCGAGCAGGCCATCCCGCGCGTCCTGCCCGAGGATTGCAGCGTCATCGTCATCGGTCAGGCGTTCAGCGAGGGCGGCGGGCGCTTCGGGGACCTGGTCTCCGCCAAGGGCCGGGTGGAGGTGCGCGTGCTCGATCGCAAGACAGGCGCGGTCATTGCCATCGCGCGGCGGACCGCGGCGGCGGTGGACCTCGCGGAGCGCATCGCCGCCAAGAAAGCGATTCAGGACGCGGCATCAAGCATCGCCTACGAACTGATCCCGAAACTTGCCGCCCGGTAGCGCATCTCAATGAGAGCAAAGCCCTCGCCAGCCTGGCGGCTGGCTGTCATAGGGCTGGTTACCGCCCTGGCGATCTGCGAGATCGGAGCCAGTGAGGTAGGCCCAATCCGGGTCGAGTTGCCGGCGCGTCACCGGCGGTGACGATGGTATTGGCGGACCTTCGTTGCTAAGATGGGAGTTTGTGCTCTCCAGCGCCGTGCTGGCTAACGGCGCGCAGGAGTTGACCCTCAAGCCGGGTGCGAGCGAGCGGGTGGTCGTCAAGCTGGCGGCGCCCGAGGTCCGGCACGTGTCCCAGGTGGACCTGCGGGTGGCGTTGCTGCGCGGTGACGAGGTGCGCGCCCGCGATCAGATCGTCCTGCGGGTCTATCCGGCATGGGACCCCAAGCCGATCCTGACACTGCTGGAACACAAGCGCATCGGCATCGCCGACCCGTCCGGGCGCGTCGCGAAGATGCTCGCCGACAGCGGGCTCACAGGTGGCGCAATGACGACAGTGTCGGATACGCTGTCGAATGCGGCCGCAGTGTGCGCGTTTCGTGGGGACGCGCTGATCCTGGGGCCGGGCGCCAGCCAGGCGGCCAGTCTGGTAGAGGCGGCGCTCGAAGCCGCGACTTCGGGGCTGACGGTCCTATGGCTTGAACCAGGCGATACGTCGCGCTGGCGAGACTCCTTCGGCCTGCCGGCCGCGTGGGCGGCTGAACCGACGGCGCTACTGGACCTGGCGCCGGGGCATCCCGCCCTCGCCGACATCCAGCCCGATGACCTTGCTCCGTGGAGGGGTGAAGGCGGGCCTCGGTTTGTCATGGAGTCTCCGCCTGGCGGGAATTTCCGCGGACTTGTCGCGGCGGCCGGTGAGAAGCCAGGATACGGCCTGCTCGAGGTCTTTCCCGGCGGCGGCAGAATCGTCCTGTGCGAACTGCCGGTCGTCAGCCGGTTCGGCGCCGAGCCGGCCGCGCGAATGCTGTTTGAATTGCTGCTGAAGTACGCGGTGAGCGACGTCCCCCGGTTTCACCCGGCAGCACTCTGGGCGCCGCCGGATGGCAAGCTGCCGCTGCTAGCGGAAAAGGCAGGGCTCGTGGTATCCGATGCCGGCGCGCCCGGCGACGGTCTTATCGTGATCGCTGCGGGCGCTGATGCCGCCGACTACTATAGGGTCCGGGAATCGTCACTGGCCGATAAGATTCGAGCGCACCTCGCGTCGGGTGGCAAGTGCCTCTTCATTGGTGCGGAGCCGGAAAGCAGCGCTTTTCTGGAGCGGTGCGATGTTCGCGGCATCGCGTTCGAGCCTGCCCCGGAGAAACCAGAGTGGACATGCGAGCCTGTGCCTCTGGCATGGGGTATCTCGTCGCAGGATATTGCCGCCGCCGCGCGGGCCGGCGAGGGCACGCCGATCTTCGAGTATCGAGTCGCCGCGGCTGACGGCGCCAAGACCGCGGCGGCACCTGGCGCAATCGTCAAAGTGCCGGTCGGCGCCGGCGAAGCGGTTCTCTGCCAGCTCGCGCTTGACCGCGCGCCGGAGAATCTGGCCGTGATTGCCGTCTTCAGGCAGCTGCTGACCAACCTGGGCGCGCGCTTGCAGCGAGAGGATGAGCAATGAGAAGAGGGTTGTGGTTGGCCGCGGTCATGGCGGCCATGCTGGCGTGCTGTCACTTGGCTGCGGCGGAACAGCCGCCGACAAATTCCGCCGCTAAGACCGTTGCGGTGCTTGACTTCCGCGACATCGGGCCGTCGGTGGAGTTGGAGCCGCTGCGCAAGGCGTTGGCGCGGATGCTGGTCACTGATCTCTCGCGCATGCAAGGGCTCAAGGTTGTGCAGCGGGAGCGGATGGAGAAGTTCGTGGCGGAAACCGGCATTGGCGAGAGGGGCCTCGCCAGTTCGGAAACGGCGGTCTTGGCTGGGCGCGCGCTGGGGGCAGACTATGTTGTCCAGGGCACCTTTGGTGCTACCTCGAAGCAGATAACGGTCGAGGTGACAATGGGCTCGCGCGAGAGCCCCCAGGGCCTGCTGTCCTCGACCTTCTCCGGAGCCACCGCGGAGTTTCTGCGCCTGGAGCAACAGATCGTGTCGGCCATCGCGAAGCAGCTCGGGGTGGAGCCGGCAAAGTCGCCAACTCCTGCCTCCACCAATGGCAGCGCGTCTCCGGCCGTGGCGGTGATGGATTTCTATAACCTCAGCGCTTCTGGCGAACTGGACCCCTTACAGCCTGCCCTTAGCGACCTGTTTTGCGCCACTCTGTCTCAAGTACCACACGTGACTCTGGTGGAGAGAGCGAAAATACAGGAGATCATCAAGGAGCTGGGGCTGGGCGCTACCGGCCTCGTGGACCCATCAACGGCAGCCAAACCATGCCGGCTGTTGGGAGCCCAACGCATGTTGCTGAGTAGCTTCCTGGAAATGGGAGGGATCCTGCGCTTTGACTGCCACCTGGTGGATACCGAGAGTGGGCAACTGGTAGCCGCGTTGTCAGTCAGCGGCCCCAGTAACAAGTATGCCGCGTTGATCGAGGAACTGGCCCGGCAGGTGGCCGCGGCGCTCAGCATAGCGGTGCCCTCGACCAGGGAGCAGACGATTAAAGCGAGGGCCCCTACCGAATCGTGGGAGGCCTACACTTATCTGCAACGCGGCCTGCACTACCATAACCTGGGCCAGCGCAAGGAAGCCCTGGAGGAGCTTCTGCGCTGCTTATACCTGGAGCCTTACTGCGAGGAGGCGCTAAGTCATGCCATGAGCTTTAGCGCGTATACGGACCCTCGAGTCGCTATGGACCTGGCACAACGAATCATCGGCAGGTACTCCTCCGACCCCGGTAAGCGCTGGTTGGTGGAGAACGCCTACATGGGCATGTACTGCGCCTATACCTATACAGAGGAACCCGAAAAAGCGCTGGAAGTCATCGAGAGAGCTCTCGTTGCCGACATCCCGGATACTTCGAAGATGGATTTGCTGATGGACAAGGCCAGGTTGCTCAAGGAACTAAACAGGGCCACTCCCGATGTGCTCCTCGGAATCTACCGGCAGGTCCTGGACTACCCGGCCAAGCAAGTCCCGCTCCGTTTAGCGGCGGCTGGTGAGCTGGCGACTATGTTGATCCAGCGGAACCAGATGGACCAGGCGATCTCGGTCGTGCTCGAAGTGGCCGGGACGCCGCCGGAGCCCAACTGGGGCTATTGGCGAAGATTCCTGGAAATAGTGGAGAAGCTATTCCAGTACAGCCTCGATAAGAATCACCTGGAAATCGCTCGGAAGTTATTGGACACGGCGATTCAGAAGTGTCCGGTAGAGACTGCTGTTACGGGCTGGGCCTACTTAAACCAGGCCCGACTGCATGAAGCACAAGGCAATTGGGATGACGCTATCCGATCGTACGGCAAGGTAGCAGACCTTCGCTACTCGGAATCGTTCTTCGAAGCGGTACTGAAGATGGGAGATCTGCATCTAAAGAAGGGGGAGGTAAGAGAGGCCGCACGCGACTATCAACGGGTGATACGTTGCGCTGTTGGTGGTTCCTCCTATGGGGTTAACATACCGGTTTCACAAGCCCGCGAAAGACTTAAAGAATTAGGCGTCACGATACCGGCGCTGCAAGGTTATCAATCTAATTCTATACTCAGCCAGGGGTCTGGACAAGCCACTGTGATATTGGCGGACAACGGCTATGCGCTTGACTCGCTGCATGTGCTTCCGCTGGTCAACCCAGGGGAGGCGCTGGCGCGCTACCAGACCGTGGTGATGACGTGGCCCAAGAGCGGACAGCCCTGGTGGGTTACGCAATCGTGGCTCAACTTCGCCCGACGCGGAGGGGGAGTATTTCTCAGCATGCCACACTATGTTCATCCATCGGCTGCTGGCCCAATCGAGGATAGCTTGGGCGTGATCCCGACCCCTGATGGGCTGACCGCCAGCTTCGGTTGGCGTATCTTGCGTGCTGGCGCGAACCACCTAGCCGGCCGGGGGGTTGACAAGTTGCTGGTGGACTCCGCCTCTCCATTCAAAGCGCCTAAAGGGCTGGTGCTAGCTACCTTGCAGGACTCCGCGATGTTGGCAGCCCTCGAGCGTGGCCTGGGCCGCGTCTTGGTGGCCGGGTTTTCCTTGTCGCCAATGGGAAGGGAATTATACCTGATGTATCCCGAGTACAGCGGATCACCAGTACCTGGAGCCGAGGATTTTCTGTTGCCTGCCTTCGATTGGCTGCGGCAGCAGCAAGCGACCGCAGACCAGGCCGTCCTGCTCGCTCGTTTTCGCGCCGTGTCTGATGGCTGGGCCCGCAAGGACTACTCGCGAGCGATCGGCCTGTTGCGAGGCGTGTGCGCCGACTACGCCGGCACCGAGTGGGAGGAGTTGGCGGGTTACACCATTGGCGAGATCACGCAGGGCACTCTGCACAGCTATGAGCAGGCCCGGCGGCAATTCGAGCAAGTGTATGAGAGGTTTCCCAAAGGAGGGCTGGCGCTGGCCGCGCGCATGGCAGCCGCCGATTGCGCCGAAGCGGCCAACGCGTCCCCCGAGGAGATGCTGCAGTTGTACGCGAAGGTGGCGAAGCTCGGGCCCAACACCGAGATCGGCGCCACCGCCCAACTCAAGATCGGCTTCATTCATCTACTTGCGGGCCGGCTCGATGAGGCGACGAGTGCCTTGCAGGCAGTGGTCAACGACTTCCCCGGTGGATACGCCAAGACCAACGCAATGTGCGCTTTGGGCTACTGCTACGAAAAGACGGGGCGCGCCAGCGATGCCGTGCGCACATACAAGGCGCTGGAGCAGACCCCGGTGTCAGCCGAAGTCCCCGATCCCGTGTACCCCGAGTGTTTCCCCGACACCTGGAGACTGCTAATGGCGCAGGATGAGCGCGCCGGCGGCGGACAACCACCTGCGCAAGCCTTGCATGCATACGGTGCCCAGACACAGCCGACCTTGCCGGATTGCCCGCGAGTCACCGTTGTTGAAGTGCAGGGGTTCGCCCGCTGGAGACTGGAGCGATTACTTGGAGGCGGCGGTGCGTCGGGGTAGCCGAACCCACGAGGGACCAATACCCGCCACAGAGGTGGACGCCCCATGAAGACCGTGAGCGCCCAGGGAGCTATCTGCGCGCTGATCGTTGCCGTTGCGATGGCCGCACTGAGTAGGCCCGGCCACACGGCCGACGGCGAGCGGGCTGTCTGCATCGCCGTGCTCGACTTCCGCGATCTCGGGCCGTCGGTGGAGTTGGAGCCGCTGCGCAGGGCGTTGGCGCGGATGTTGACGACCGATTTGAGCTCATATGCGCAGATCGAGGTGGTGGCGCGCGAGCGCGTTGACCGCATGATCAAGGAAACGCACCTGGGGGAATCCGGGCTTGTTGCGGCGGACACCGCACAGAGAGCAGGCCGCGCGCTAGCGGCGGATTACCTGGTGCAGGGGACGTTTGCAGCGGCTACCGGCCGCATTGAAGTCAAGCTCGAGGTGTTCGATGTTGCGGCGGGGCAGGTGATCGGTTCCGAGCAAGTCTCGGGCGCGGCGGATGACGTGCTGGCGATGGAGGGCAAGCTGCTGACGGCGGTGGCGAAGGCGCTCAAGCTTGAGCAATCGAAAGCGGCGCCGGCGCCGAAGGCTGGCGTCAAGCCGGTGACTCTGGCGGTTTTGTACTTCCAGAACCTGAGCCCCGATGCCAAGCTCGATCCGATGGAAGTCGGGTTTGCTGATCTGCTGATCACGTATCTCCAGGATCGCAAAGGCATCGCGGTGGTGGAGCGCGAGCAGCTCAACAAGGTGCTGGAGGAGCTGGGTTTACAGAAGAGCGCCCTTGCCGACAGCGCCCCTCAGCCCAAGATCGGCCAGATGCTGGGCGCGCAGGTGATGCTGCTGGGGTCGTTCCTAGTGGTCAAGGACACCATTCGCTTCGACGCCCATCTCGTAGCAGCGGACACCGGTGCGTTGATGCAAGCGGTGTCTGCGCACGGGCCGACCAGCGATGTGGACGCGCCGCTGCGCGCGCTGGCCGACCGAATCGCCATCGCGCTCGCCGCGGCGCCGCGGGCGACGGCTCTGCCGGAAACGAAGAGCAAGACCTCCGTGGAGGCGATGCTGCACTACTCGCGGGGGGAACGGCTCTACGGGGACATGCGTTTCGCTGAAGCGGCTGAGGAGTTCGAGCGTTCTCTTTTCCTTGACCCGGACAACCCGAGGACAATGTATGATCTCATATATGCGTACCGGCAGTTGAACCGTAACGACAAGGCTGCAGAGGTTATCGAGCGCTTGGTTCGGCTTGGAGACGAAGAAGCTGCCATCTTCTCCGGCTGGCTCGCGGACTGCTATCTGAAACAAGGGAGGAAAAACGAAGCGTTGGGGATCTTGCAGCACGCGTGGGAACTCATCCGTGCCGACACAAAGCACCAGGGTTACATGAGTATCGTCCATGGCATGATTAGCGCGAATAAGGCTCTGGGCCGCGCCGAAGAGGCCAAGCGCTGGTACCGGTTGGGGATTGACACGGCGCCTCGCGTGGGCGAGAGAGCGTGGCTGCGCATGCAACTCGCGGAGATGGTGCGCAAGAGCGACTTGGAAGAGGCGAAGCGCCAATACGAGGCGATGCTGGCGGATGCGTCTCGCGCTAACCCAGAGGAGCGACGGCAGTTGATCTGCCTCGGAGTGCAATACCTGTCCTCGTGCTACTCTCGGGACCGCGAATGGAAGCGGGCGCAGCGGGTCTTCGGCGCCGTCATCAGGGAACTGCCCGGGACTCCGGACGCCGGGCTGGCGTCGTTCCAGTTGGCGGCGGTTGCCGCGGCCTGTGGACACGAGAAAGAGGCGGCCAACCTGTTCGTTTTCGCGGCGGACACCTGGCCTGACTTGGATGTTGCGCCCAGCGCTCTCCTTGAGGCCGCCCAGTTGTACTCCAAGCTCGGTGACACACAGCGCGCAGCGGAACTGCACCGTCGGATCGCACTGCGTTATGGGAGTCACGACTGGCGCACGCGCTTCGTTCAGGCTCCCCTCGGTCCGGGCTTCGCACCGGGCGGGCCGCGTCCTTTTCTTCTCGGCCAGGCACACTATGAGAGCACGCTCGGAGACTACAATGTCGGTTGGGACCAGTTCTACTTGCGCCGCCAGCTCATCAAGCGTGGATTCCAGGTGCATGCCTGCAGCGATACCGTCAGTCACCGAGTGTTTGCCGACTACTCGCTGGCCATCTTCAACTGCGGGAAAGCCGGGTTCACCGCGACTGAACTGGAAGCGCTGCGCAGTTTCGTAGCCACGGGCGGGGGGCTGTTAGTCAACTTCGATGGAAAATCCCAGCAGATCAGCGCGTACGCGCAGCTCATCTCCGTGCTGGGCATCGGCCCGGTGACGCCGGCGCCATCCAGATGGACAACCTCCCCGCCATTCGCCACCCTGAACCCGAAGCGAACCGCACTTAGGGACGCGCCGGCACCCTACATTGACAGCGGGCCGCATATCGCGGCGCCGGCGGAGATGGTTGTGGCGACACGGGCAGGGAACACGGTCGTCGCGGCGTTCACCTACGGTTTGGGCCGCGTGGTCGTAAGCGGTCTCGGCTACGGGCTATGCGACGGAGTGCTGAGCGGATTGACGGCAAGCGACCTCTACCCGCTCAGTGCGACATCGGCCAACCGGGCATTCCTTGACGACACGGTGGACTGGCTGCGGGCTACCGATGACCATAATACCACCAGGGCGGCGTTCGAATCGACTTACCGCAAGCTGGCTATGGATGACGTGAGTGGCGCCCTGAGCGCGCTGCACAATATCGCCGCGGGCAACAAAGGCACGCGCTGGGCGGAAGAAGCCCAACTGCTCGCCGCAGGGATACTCCGGGACAGGGGTGATGCCCAAGCGGCCGCCGCCGAGTACAGTGGACTGCTGCGCTCCGCCAAGCAGCAGGACGTGTGCGAGATCGCGCGTCTCAACCTTGACCGGTTCCATGCCGCCAGCGGCGGCACGGGCCTAAAGCTCGCGGTGGATGAGTGCTGGGCTCTGTGGCGCGGACACGGCGCAAGCCCGTGGGCTTCGATTGCCCTATCTGAGGCCGGTCGGTGGCTGTATGATGCGAAGGACTTCGCCGGAGCGCAGCAGGCCTTTGAGGCGATCATGAACAGCCGCGACAAGGGGTCGGAGAAGCTAGTGTTCAGTAACAGATAAAGCTTGACATACCAATGGCCGCCAAAATGCCACCCAGGAGCGGGATCGCGGGCTATTTGCCGAGGTTTTCATGTCAAGCCGATTGCGTTACTGAACACTAGACGCCACGCTGTGGGCCGCCGCCTGCCGCGAGAAGCTGGGCGATAAGCCCGGAGTGGTTCGTCTCTACCGCAGTGTCGCAACTGAGTACTGGAACGTGGTTGCCCAGATCCCCGGCACGACCGACGTCCGCAACGCCGCCGGGTATGCGCAGGACCGCCTCAAGGAACTGGCGCCGTGAGACAGACCTGCTTGAGGTGGGCGCTGGCGGTGGCGTTGCTCGTGGGCACCGTCTGGGTCACCCCTTCCGCGCATGCCGACACAAACGGCGTCGGCGCCGACCCCTCGGCGGCCGCGAGAATCTACCGTGCCGTTGACGATGAGTATCCCGACATCCACCTGCCCGTGCCCCCGACCGGGCGTTTGACGGTCCTCAAGATACACGTACGCGCCCGCGCCAAAGAGCTGTCGCCCTAACCGGAAGGAGCAATTACTGATGTTTTGATATCATAGGAAAGCTGGGAATCAGTCGAAACACGCGCAAGACGGGCGATTTTCAGCCCTCCGGTAATGCCAAGAGCTCAGTAGTTGGTATGGTTCACGCGCGCGGTCTTCCTCTCGGTCCTCAGCAAAGTTGGGACAGATCAGGGGGTGAGTTAAGGTACAGGTGCGGTGTCCCTGCTCTTGATTCTTGTTCCCTCCGCGCGAGCTTTCGATAGTTCTCACGCCTGGCCACCAGGGTCCGAATCTGCAACGCTTTTCGGCGGGCCAGGATGGCTTCCTTGCAGCCGGAGTGGACGTCGTCTGGCGTCACGTGCTCCAGAGCCTCGGGCAGCAGCCTATCCCCTTCCTGCCACATCGATGGGATGTGCAACCCCCTGCATCCGGATCGCCCCGAAGGATTTCGACAGCGGGGCGTCTTGGTGCTGGTGGAGGAAAACGACCTGCCATCGAAACTGCGGAGATGTGGACGAGGTCGCGGATTTCGATGCCAGAGCGTTTTGCCCAGGCAAACTGACGTGGGATCGAATTGGGGGTGCTCAGTCTGGTGACGAGATTCGGCGCCAGGGCTTCCGCCGTAAGTTCCGACGGAGGCGTGAGCCCGTTGCCTGAAGCTCCTCGTCTGCGGCGAGCGTCGCTTCTTCACAGACACCGGCGTATGCGTGTTCCTGATCACCGCCTGATTCGTTTCCGCCCCGCGAGGGTCGGAACCCCCTGCCGCGTCCCTCGCGGCGCCGGCCGCGCTCGTTGCGCACATGGGGGAATGCATCTTCGTGGCGCTGCCGTCGCGCAATTTCCTAGGCGGTGAACTGCCCTCAGCCCCACCAGCGCGCCAGGTTTGATCTTGGCACTACCATCGGTGTCCCACAGCTACTTAACACCTACAGTGACGCTACTTCGCAGGAGCCGACGGCTGTGGCCGCGCCGCCAGCTCGAACTCATCTAGCGTGTTGCCCGCAACGTCGGTGATACGGACCTTCGCTTGCTCCGGGCCAACGTCAACGCGCATGAAGGACACGACGGCGACAGCCTTGACGGTCTCCGGCAGAAGTGGAGCGTCAATGGGCCGCGCCCCGCCGCCGGCGGCCCCGCCCTCCACGAAGTGCACCCCACCCGCGAACGCGTGATGGTAGTGATGGTCGTGCCCGTTGAAAACCGCGGTGACCTTGTAGTCCTGAAAGACGCTGCCGAATCGGGCGCGCAGCTCGCCGCTGCCCTCCACCCGCGACGCCTTGACGCTGTAAAGCGGGAAATGGAAGAACACGAAGACGTACTTCGCGTCCTGATGCCCGGCGAGATCATCCTTGAGCCACTGCATCTGCTGTTGCCAGTACTGCTCCTCGCGCTCCTGGAAACGCTGCTCGTCGGCCGGCGTGACCGACTGGTTGTCGTCGGGCATGTACAGCCCGGGGCTGTCGAACACCACGAAATGCGCCGCCCCGCGGTCGAACGAGTAGTTGCGCTCATCGCCGGGCAGCGCGAAGAACTGGAAGTACAGCGATGAGGCGTGGTCGTGATTGCCCAGCACCGCGTACAAAGGCACGCTGCGCATGAGGTCGTGGTTGACGCGGAGGAATTCCTCCCAGTCGCCCATGTTCCGGCCGTCCGAAACCAGATCGCCGACATTGAACACCATGTCGGGCTTGCTCGCGATGATGCGCTCGACGATGGGGCGATGCGCCCGGTTGCCGCGGTTCTGGGTGTCGCTGACGATGGCGAAGCTGAATGGATGCTCGCCCTCGGGCACGGTCGTAAACGTGCAGCGCCCGGCGTCTCCGGCATCGCCCGGCACAGCATACGTGTATGTCGTGGCCGGCTTGAGGTTGCGCAGCGCCACCGAGTGCATCTGGTACTCGCGGAAGCTCGCATCGCCGTTCTCCAGCGGCGGAGTCAACGTAACTTCCCCTATCACGGTCGCCCAGCAGATGGTGGCGTTGTTGGTCCCCACATTCTGCACGTAGGGGCCAATGGCGATCGTTGACTGCCCTTGCGCCCACGCGGGCGCCAAGAACCCCGCGACTAGAATCACCAAGACCGCCGCGGCGGTCTTGCTGGTCCGGGTCAAGCTCTGAGTCATGCTTGCCTCCTTTCGTCTCTCTGCCGCTCTGACTGTGCCGACAGGCAGGGGCTGCACACGGCGGCTGACACCCCATTAGTTGAGCAGGAGCTCGTCTCCTGCTGCATCGGGCCATTCTGCCATCCACACGGCGAGGCTGCGGACGAACTAAGGAATCTCGATCCCAGGTCCGTCTGGTCATGGCGGAGTGAACGAACCCGGCACCGAAACAACGGGGCTTCGGACGAGGTCTCGGATTTCGATGCCAGAGCGTGTTGCTAAGGCAATCTGCGCCGCCGTCGAAACACGGGCCTACAACGTCCGCCGTCTAATCCCAAACCGGTTCGGCTCCGCATCGCATCTCATTCCTCCAGAGCCACCTTGAGTGATGCGACATGGCAAAGACGACCGTCCAGAAACACCCGGAAATCCGCGCCAGCGTTCTGGCGGTTTCCAAGATAGGGTGCTTCTGCCACGAAACCCACGACGGTCCAGCCATCTTCGCGCTTGCGCCGCGAGGGCGCCACCGGCCTGTAGATGTTGCTTATCTCGGCCGGGCCCTGGGCGTCGTACTGCAGTTGGATGCGGTCCAGCGCCTCCTCGGACGCGAGCCGGATTTCCACGCCTAGTCTCCGCACGCCGCCCCGGAACGTCAGGCGGTCGTCCACGTCGACGCAGAGATAGCTGTTGCGTCTTGGGTTGTCGTTCACGACGCAGTCCACGCCCTTGAACGGGCGATTGACAAACCTGCCATCGCCAGGCTGCTTCAGGATCAGCCCGTCAAAATGGGCGTCCTTGCCAAATGCGATTGATGCAGTTGTGGGAATCCCGGGATGGGGTGCTCCGGCGAAGACCGTTTTGACCTGCTTCAATGCTGGGCAACCTGGCACCGCGAGCACGAGGACCCAATCCCGTTCATCGGGCGCCGTCAACGTGACCTTGATCGAGGCGGTCACGGCGGTCCCGTCCAGAGCATTGCCCGTGGCCGGGTTGAGCCAAAGGGTATTGTAGGTCGCAGCGCAACCTTGGAGGTCCATCTCGACTGCCCTATTGCCAGGAAGGTAGACAATGCCCAGGGCCTTGTCCGTCGAGAGTGTGAATGCCATTAGCCTCGCCCGATCCTCGGGCTGATTCAGGATGCGCCCGGGAGCGGGCTCCAGGCTCCACCACGGCAGCGCCCGCAGGAAACGGGAAAGCACGGCCACCTGGTCGCTAGACGGCGCCTTCATCTTGGCCGTCGCATCCTCCTCCCAGGCATAGACCTCGTTGATGCCAGCCGTGTATCCCACGGCGCCGGACAGGAAACTCAGCCATGCGGTTCGGCGCACGTCGTAGGCGCCGCCAAGGTCGCCTTCATAGATGGCCTCGCCGTTGACGATCGGCTTTCGTGGCGCCAGAGAGAGGATCTCGGCAGCCATGCCGGTGGCGCGTGCGGACTGCCGGGCACGGTCGCCGCCGTTGTGGCCGCTCTGATACATATCGAACGAGAGCCAATCCGCGGCATGGAAACGGGGGCCGACGCCAGTGCCCATGTGCATGGTGATGAGGTTGGCCGGGGCGGCTTCGCGAATGGCGTCGGCGGCCGCTACCGTCTCGGCTATGTGAATGCCGCTGTCGAAGCTCGGCGAGAAAATGACCGCGAAAGAGCTGTAGCGCGCGGCCACGTACCGGCTCAGGACCGCGATCTGCTCGGGCGGGGGATAGCGGTATGGAGTTTCCATCAGCCCCACCATCATCACGACCAACCCGCGGTCATTCGCCAGGGCCAGCTTCCGGTCCATCTCCTGGAAGAACCGTGGGTTGGGCTTCGTGATGTCCGGAAGTACCGAAAGGAACGGCGGGATCCCGAGGCGCGAATGTTGCAGTGCCCAGTCCGGGGCGATGGACAACTGCAACACGCTGTACCCCCTGGTGGCGCGATCGGCCACGTACTGCTTCCATTCCTCCGCCGTGGCGCGGGCCGAAGCCGCCCAGCACGTGTCCCCGATCCAGAGGAAGGGCGTACCGTCGGCGTGCACTAGCAGCCGGCCGTCGTCCGAAACCCTCAGATACCCGTGCCTCCTCAGCGGGTTGCTTTCGTTCGAGCGTCTTACTTGTACAACGCCGGCCTGGCCGTGTAGACCGCGATCGGCCGTATCCGAGCAGATCGTCGACCACCGCCATTCCCCCGGAGCCGGAAACGCGCATCGGATAACGAACCGTCTGTCGCCGTCCCAGAAGCCCAGGCCGTCGCGTGCCTGTCCGTCCGGGCCGTCGAATCGTACGTGCACCTTCACATCGGTGCACGGGTTCGCATAGTCGCGGTCGCTGATCAAGGCGTGTTCCCAGCGCTGCCACGTGACGACGACATCTTCAGCTTCGGCGGTCGCAGAGGCAATCACAAGCACCAGGATCATGCAGTGCAGTGTGACCAGCATCTTGGGCAGAGAGACGCGACTGCTCATATATCCAGGTTTCCGGGATCGTGAGACGAACGTCCGGTTCTTCCCTAGCTCTTGCGAGGTGACTAAATCCATCTACGCCTCCACCGCATCAAAGGAGTATAGGCCCGATACCGCCTTGGGGGGTGTCCCAACCATAGTGAAGGTCGGTTCGTGGAGCAGCAACTCGCCTCCTGCCGCCAGCCCAGCTGGACATACCTCGCCCGACGCAAGCAACTGCGCACGAGGCTGCACGATTTCGATGCCAGGTCGTTCTGGTGCTGGTGGAGGAAAACGACCTGGCATGGTTCGGTTTCACTCACCACAGGTCGAAACTGCGGAGATGTGGACGAGGTCGCGGATTTCCGATTCCCACTGACCAGTCCGCGTGGGCATCGAATCGTCTTCCGTCCCGCGGGCAAGCCCGGACCGCCCGCCTCAGTCCCATCGTCTCCGCCATACTCGCGGTCTTGCCATCATCCGTCAGGCGCAGGGCACCATCTGCGTCGCCCAGGCGGCGTCCCAAGCCGACTTAACACCGACAACCACCTCCGCCGACCCAGGGCCGCCACAGGCGCGCAACGAGGGCGTCACGAAGCTCGTTGTGCGCGTGTCGAAGGTTACCGGCCCTTGCCACCTCGCGCTCTTGCTTAGCCCCGACGCCCAGGCCACCGTGCCGGAAATGCAGCCGTTGAAGGAGTAGTGGTCAGTGCCGCGCAGGCAACGGCGACGTCGTCGGCCCGACTGTGTTGCGGCCTCGGCTGGTCACCTGCGCTCGGCGACATTCCATCCTCCCGCCTTGACCACCGGCGCCGCGTCGCCGAGATCCTCGGCCGCAAACACAGCCGCCACCTTGCGCGTCTCGCCGGGCAGCAGGCTGAAGTAGTTGTCCTCCCAGAACGCGGGAGCGACCTCGGGGCCGTCCTCGCCTTTCGTGACCGCGAGGTGGACGAGAAAGGCGAGATGCTTGGTCGGGTTGTTGACAGTCACATGGGCGGTCTTTTCCCGACCCTGGTTCTCGAGCTCGCTCTCGACGGCCAATTCGACGAGCGGGAGGCCGGCAAGGGCCGTGTAGTCCGCGACCGACTTCGGATGACTGTAGAACGCGTGGTCGTCGGTGTAGCCCTGAGGCCCGGGTATATCGGGCACGGTCGAAAGCCAGTAGAAGTTGTCGGAGATCTCCTTCCCGGAGGCATCACGCAAGGTCAGGCTCAGGAAGTGTGTCGTAGTCAAGCCGTCCGGCCACTCGATGGCGAATGCGCGGGTCTTGCCGTCCGCGGCGACGCTGACGGTCGCGCTGTTCGCGTAGTTCTCGGTCATATCGAGGTTGTGGACTTTGGCCGTGACCGCGAGATCCGCGACGCCTCGAGAGAACGAGTTGACGACCCACACGGAATGGTCGTCATAGGAGTACTGCACGTGCAGCGGCTCGCAGGCCTTCTTGGCGCCGTAGTATGCGCCGCCCACGAGCAGGTACCAGTCAACCAGTTGCCAGGTGGGCGATGCCGGCCAAGCGGTGTCGTACTTCCACTGCGTGATGCCCGTTGCCGAGTACTTGTTTCTCGCGTATGCCTCGTACATGGCGCGGGCGCTTTCGTAGTTGAGCGCCTGGCCCTTCATGCACAAGTCTGCGATGTTCACCGCTGCACCGTAGCGCGTGTTGAGGGCGTTGAGCATGACGTCGAAGTAATGCCCACCCTGGGTCACAGTGTGAAACGACCACGCATCGGTCCAGGGCGGCCACAGCGCGCTCTCCGGCATCATCCGGCGCATGCTCTCGATGGGCGCGATGACGCCCCCGATGCCGCCGGACTGGGCAAACCCCCACGCGCCGCGCTCCTTGTCCACGTAGTAATGGCTCGGGGTCGCATAGGTCCACAGCTCCCGGCTGCCGGTGCGCGTGCCGCCGGTCTCCCAGCGGTCGGCGAGGGCGAACGCGCCCGAGTGCGGCTGGTAGGTGCGCTCGGGCGTGTACCTGGCGATGATCTCGCGGTACGCCTGGTCGAGCCGCGGCGTGGGGAACGTCTCGTCGTGGCCGAGGAAGTGCACCAGACTCGGGTGGTTCCGGATGCGCAGGATGGTGTCCTTGACGCATGCGATGGCGAGATCCTCGTCAGGGATGCTGCGCCCAAAGAGCTGCTGGGTGACCATGATGCCGTACTTGTCGCAGAGGTCGAAGAAGTCCTCGGTCTCGCGGATGGAGAATCCCTCGGAGCGCAGCATGTTGAAGTTGGCTTCCTTGGCGTACCGTATCAGGGCATCGTAGCGCCTGTGGTCGAGCCGCAGCAGCATGTCGCTCGTCATCCAGGCGGCGCCGCGGATCAGCACTCGCCGCCCGTTGACCTTGTAGACGCGCCAGCCCTCCTCGTTGATCTCGGTGGTTGCCTCGCGAATCCCGAATCGCCGCGTCAGGCTGTCGGAAACCCGGCCGTCAACCTTCGCCGCCAGCTTGACGTCGTACAGCTCCTGGGGCCCGATGGGGTTGGGCCACCACACGCGCGGGTTCACTATGCGGAGCTCTGGAAACCGCAAAGGCAACAAGCGCACCAGCTTCGTCTCGTTGGGCGCGAGCGTGACGGGCTGCGAGAACACGCGCCGCTCGATGACGCCGACGACCTCGCCCGTGACGGGCTCGTTGGTGACGTTGGTGACCTCGACCGTGATGGTGAGATGCGCGACATCAAGGCGCGGCAGGCGCAGGCGCGTCACGACATAGGGATTCGTCATGCGCAGCGGCCCGGTCGCCGTGACGTACACGTCCTGCCAGATGCCCATGTTCATATCCGGCGGATAGGGATTGTGATCGTCCCACCCGGTGGTCGCCTCGATCTGCTTGGTGCTGTAAACGATGTCGGGCTGTTTGCCCGGCCCGATGATCTCGACCGCGAGGCAGTTCTCTCCACCGATTCGGGCGGCGCTCGTGATATCGAAGCCGAAGCGGCGGAACATGCCGATCACGGTGCTGCTGTCCGCGATGCGCCGGCCGTTGAGCCATATGTTGGCCTGGTAGTTGATGCCGTCGAAGTGCAGCACGAGGTTGCGGCCTCCGTAAGCCGCAGGCAGCGCGAACTGTGTGCGGTACCACCATGAGGCCCGGAAGGGGCTGTCCGGCGGCATCACCAGCCACGGGGCCTTGCGGAACCCGGGGACGGCCTTCAGATTCTCGCCGTAGAACGGGTCCGGGAAGACGCCATTCTTCACCAGCGCCGCCAGCACCGTCGTCGGCACCGAGACTGCGTACCAGCCGTCAGGCTTGAATGCGGCGCTGGAGATCACCTCGCCGGTCGCTGAGATCTTCGCCGACGATTGCAGTTGCCACCCATCGCGCAGGAAGAAGGGCTCTCCAGCCCAGGTCCCGCTGGGGGCGATGGCACAAAGCACCAGAACCGCCGCAACCGGAACCACAAGAAGCTTTTTCATGAGCCGTCCTCTCTCGCTCACAGGATTCGGCGTCTCAGCGAAGATCGCACCGACCGCCGCTGCGCTGTCATTTCCCGTGCGCCTGATGTGTCGGTCCTCAGCGATGATGGGACAAACCCGGGGATGAATTGGGGTACAGTTCCGGGGTCCCTGCTCTTGCATCTTGTCCCGTCCGCGCGAGCCTGCGATGGTTCGCACGCCTGGCCGCCAGGGTCCAAAGCGGAAGCGCTTTTCGGCTCGGCGGGACAGCCTCCTTTGTGCCGATCCACGCCGACTCAGGCTAAGCCGATGTGCCAGTCACCCCGTTGGTTGCGGTACGACCGACTCAGTCGTCTCGCCTGAAGAACAACCTGCGCCCTACCTTCCGCCCGATCCACTTGTTGGCGCCGCGGCGGATGATGCGTTTCGGGCTGCCGCTGAACAGTGTGGTGATGTCGTTCGAAGTGCGGGCCAGCTTGTACAGACCCCTGACAAGCTTTCGTGCTTTTGGCATCGCAGTCTCCTCTTCTCGCAAGCGCAAGCGCGCCCTACGCGGACCCGGCACCCTTGGACGCCTGCTGCACGAGCCACTCCACATGCTTGAAGCCAACCCTGCGACTCACCGCGTCCAGGACATTGCCCTGCGCGTCCAGCAATTCGCAGCGCAGATCGTAGAGCGGTTGCCTCCCTTCGAGGTTGGGCCACCACAACTCGATCGGCAATGACTCCCAGTGAACACCCTTTTCGAACTCGGCGACGGAGCAGTCATCCGCGCGGATCAACTGCGGTCCCTGCGTCAGGGTAACGCGAATGCGATGCCCGGTTTCGCCCCCGACGGCGCCGCTAAGGTCTAGAATGCCGGTACTAGCATTCACATCGGCATCGGTCGTGCATTTGAGGCGCTGAATCTCGTTTCCGTCCGTCGCCACCAACAGCAGGTCATCCCAGATGCCGATTTGCACCAGACGGGGGACCCAGTCCCAGGTGCAATTGAACCGCGGCTTCCATTCGGTCATCTGCGAGGTGTAGCCGAATTGCCCCAGCCAGCGCGGCGGCAATTCGAAGACGATCTGCAAGACATTGTCCGCCGGTTGCAGGTAAGGCGTGAGATCGAATACGTGCGGCACGTGAGAGCCGACGAACGGGGCGATTTCCCCTCCGTTGACGAGGATGCAACCGCAATAATCGAGCCCTTGACAATGCAAGCGGAGCGTGGCACGGGGGTCCAGCCACTCATCGGGAATCCTGGCGTGGTAGATCCAGTGCCGGTTTTCCACCCATTCGCAGGCACGGAAGTTTAGCCCAATCTCCCAATCCGGGACGAGGCCCGCTTCCCGCAGCGCGGCTCGTACCGAGCCCGGCACCCGGGCAGGGACATCGGCGATCTCGGCGCTCGGCGTTGCGCCCGCCTCCATGCTGCGCATGAAGCGCCACACGTGAGGGGCATAGCCGGATAGGGTCCATGCCAGCTGCGACAGATCGTATTGTCGTTTCATGATTTAGCCCTCGCTCGCCGCTACCGAGGCCGCCGGTAATCCGTACTCCTGCGCTGCCTCGGTGAGCGCCGCGAGGTTTTCGGTGGACGTGCCCGGACAGACATTCGCGCCATCGCCCAACATGAAACCGCCACAGGGCGCCATGGCGGAGAGTGCGGCCATCGCCTCGGCTTTGACTGCCGCTTTCGGCCCGCTCCGCATCAGCATCGGGTTGATGTTGCCCCACAGTGCCACGCGCTTTTCACCGAGGTTCTTCGCCGCGACGCGCGGCGGCACTGGATAGCCGAAGACATCCATCGAGGTGATGCGCAAATCCTCCACCAGCGCCTGATGCAGATGGGTGCTGTCCCCGCACATGTGCATGCCTCTGCCCCAGGGCTGGTCGCTCCCCAACACAGCGTACAGGCGTGCATCATACGGCACGCAGAACTCGCGGAAGCTGTCGGCGGACATGATCTGCGCGGCGTCCTCCGCCAGGCCGAACCCGCCGCGCGCCCGCGGGTCAACGGTGCGAAAATATGCGTCTGCCTGCAACATGGCGGTGGTAATCTTGTCGAGGAAGCGGTGGCAGGCTTCCGGATACTCCACCTGCCACCAGTAGAAATCCACCCCGACCAGATCAATGGCGGTCATGTGCGGACCCATGCCGCTGATGCCGAGCAGATTCATCGCCACGCAGCCTTCCTCGCCGTTGAAGGTCAGCTTCGTCTCGGCGGCCAGCTCTTTCATCGCCAGCCACCACTCGACCATGCGCCCCCAGAGGCCGGACGTCGGCGGGGGAATCTCGAAGCGCTCCATCTCCTCCACGACGTGGATAGTCGGCCGCGACTGCAAGGTCTCGTTCTCCGGCCACACCACTTCGGCGCCCATCGCATCAGCCTCGATCACGTTGTCGAAGTACGGACCGATGTGGAGGGTCGGACTGGTGCAGAACATATCCTCGACGATATGCTCGATGCGGTATTTGGCAAATTGCAGCTGCCAGTAGAACTGGGTCTCGGCATCCGCGAACAAGTCGCTGTACCGCATGCCGAAGAGCGGCGCGAAATACCGCGGCACCAGGCAAAAACCCACGGGCACGCGGTCAACATACTCGAAGCGCCATCTGGCCTCCATCCGCTGACGATTCCGCTCCATCTGCTCGAGGGGATAGTCAATGTCAATCGAAAACCGCATCGTTTCGCTCGCTTTCAAGCCACGCCCTGGCGGCGGAAGGGCGCCGCGGGGGCGCGGGCGGTGCCCCGCTCGGTCGTGGATCGGTCCTCATCGCTGCCTGCTAAGCCTTCCCCGCAGCGCCGTAAACGGCCATGCGGCGCATTACTTCAGCCTTCACGCGCTCCTTCCCGCGCTGCAGGATGTCGCCGGCGTTGCGCGAGCCGACCGCGTCCTGAATATTCGGCTCATCGGGCAGCGCGATCAGGGCGTCGCGAATGCCCTCCAGGTAGAGCCGCTTCATGATCGTGCCCACGTTGAACTTGGCCACGCCCAATTCGATAACGCGGGCCACCGCGCTATCTGGGAAACCGGTGCCGCCGTGCACCACGAACGGCACTTTCACCGCCTGGTGTAACCGCGCTAGATGGTCAAGCCGAATCTGCGCCTCGCCATCGGTCAGGAGGTGCACATTACCGATAGAGATGGACAAGGCATCCACCCCCGTCTCCGCCACGTATCGAGCCGCCTGGTCGGGGTCGGTGAGGGTGCAGGCATCTGGATCACCCATGGCGCGGGAGGCATCCGGAAGCCGGCTGCATTCGCCCTCGACATCAGCGCTCATCGCATGCGCTGCCGCGCACACGCGCCGAGTAGTGATGACGTTTTCCTCGAAGGGCAACTCGGAGGTTTGCAGCATAACCGCATTGAACCCCCAGGTCAGGCCGCGGGTGATCTGCTCGAAGGTTGCGGCCTCGTTCAGCAACAGCGAGACCGGGACCCGGGCGCTCTCGGCCGTCGCCCGACCCAGCACAGCCAATCGCCGCAGCCCGCCGCTGTCGTACCACCGCTGGTTCATCAGTGCGCCGCCGAAGCCCAGGATGACCGGCGAGCGCGACGCCTCGGCGGCCTCCAGCACAGCTTCCAACGAGTACTGATCCCACGCCTCAAAGTAGCCGACCGCATACTTCTCCGCCAGGGCAGCTGCTAACAGGTCACGCATCGGAATCAGTGGCATAGCACAGTCAGCCTCTTGCGCATTGCAGATTATGTCCGCGGCATATGCGGCAAATTCGTCCACCATCACGTGGTGAGGGCGGAGGGGTATCCCGTTGAAATCAGTTCGAAATGCCGTGGTCGATCCGGCCCCTGAAGTGCCACGGTGGTACGGCAGCGTTCACCCCCGGTAATGGTGTCACCTCTTCGTTGTAGTTCGACAGGTGTGGATCGCGCGGCACGTGGTTTCGCATCGCCAGCAACACGGTTTGCACCTTTTCAAACGAATACAAGCGGAATGAGCGGTGTCGAAGTTGAGGAATGTCAGGACCAATCGGAGGGTGAATCAAGGTACAGATTTTGTGTCCCTGCTCTTGCATCTTGTTCCGTCCGCGCGAGCTTTCGATACTTCTCGCGCCTGGCCACCAGGGTCCGAATCTGCAACGCTTTTCGGCGCGCCTAGATGGCTTCCTTGCCGCGCAACCGCCATTGACCAGCCGGCCCCAACCGCTACAGTGCTGCCAGCTTACTCAACAGCACATTGGCCTGTTGCGCGAGGATCTGCGACCGGCCAGGCAGCTTCCTGCTGTCTCACCGCTAGTGCAGGTTCGTTGCCCCACCGCCGCCTTCCACAATAGCCACCTCCTCTTGGGTGAGGCCGTAGAGCCGATAGACGACCTGGTCAATGAGCCAGTCGGTCGCGGCGATGCGGGCCTTGAGCGGGCCCAGGACGGATAGGCTGTTCTCGAACTCCCGACGCAGGTCTGACTGGAAGGCGCTGCGGTGGGCGACGCGATCCAGCGCCTTGTCGTTGGCCTTGAGAGCGTCGAGCAAGGCTTCCGCGTCGCCTTCGTGGTACGCAGCGATCTTGGTCTTGAGGCGCAGGTCATCCACCTTGTGGTGGATCTCGGTTTCGAGCCACTCGAGGAACCGGCGCGTCTCGGCCTGCCTATCTTTGTGCATCTGAGTCATCTGCTCCGCGAGGTGGGCCAGGAAGTCGTGCACGACGTCCGACTTCTCCTCGCCGCCCGTCGCGCCAGGCTTGAAGGCCAGGAAGCGGCCACCTTCGTCTCTGGGGAGCAGTTCTTCTACCCGCGCCAGAATAGCCTTCGTTTGTCTCGGCTGCGCTGCCACCCATCGGCTGTACGTCCGCTTCAGCTCGCGTAACATCTCCGTGCGTTCCGTCGCCGGCGTGGTGAAGTGGATACGCCGGATTGGGAGACCACGAAGTCCGTCCAGCGTCGTCTGACGGAAGTCATCCTTGGCGGCGGCGACGTCTCTTTCCAGGTACGCGAAGGACATGAGGGTGCTGTTGACCAGGGCCAGCAACGCCTGAACGTGCCAGCGCGTGGCGAGTGGCTTGAAAACATACACGTCCTTCTTGTTCACGAAGACATCGGCCGAGATCGTAGCCATCAGGCGATCCTGCCTGCTGACAAGTCGCCGGACCAGCATGCGTTCGCCCGTGAACATATCGAACGATTTAGGGCGCTCAGGTAGCTGCTCGCCGTACAGCACGAAAAATGATGCACTCGCGTGGCCGTAACGCCCCATTTCCCCTGTGAAGAGAGGCTTCCAAGCAGCGCCGCAGCATTTCTCGGACACGTGTTCATCGCCCGCAAGGATGCCACGGCAGGATTCCGTCATCGAACCTAGCGGCACGCAAAGGAGAGCGCTCTCAAGCTTCAGAAGAACCTCCATGCGGGCGGCGTTCACTAAGATCGTCCCGCGGTTGTCCCTCCACCTATGCTGCTCGACCTCGTGGTAAGTAATTCCTCCCAACGAGTCGACTGTCTTCGTCTTGGGAAAAGCGTAGGTCCGAACAATCAGCCCAGAGCCAGGGGGCTCCAGGCGAATTGCTGCGATGCCGGTATCAACGTATGCGTCCGGAAAGACGTCGAAGGGCAGGTTCACGATTCTCAGGAAAGAGGCTTCTGACAGAAGAACATCCCGTAGTCTCGAATAGTTGAGTCCCGTCTGCCACATGACCGGGATGATCCACGCCATCACGCCACCTCGGCGGGCGAGTCGGAGTCCTGACTCCAGGAACGCTACGAACAAATCGCCATTTTGACTCGCCATGGGGTACCTGTGGCTCAGGTAATCCCTCGCTCCTGATGGGCCATACGGCGGATTGCCTATCACCGCATCGAAACCTGGGTTCTCCTTGCGCCGTCCACGCTCGTACCAGATCTCCGGGAACTCTAGTTCCCAGTTGAAGAAACGGCGCTCGGCGGCGATCTTCTGCGCCACCTGGAACCACGGACGCTCAACCACTGCTGCCCATTGCTGAGATTGCGTGCCCGCAGCCAAGCCCTCCACCGCCTGGTGGAATTGATCAGCCGTTATGGGCGGTGGCATGTCTGGGTCTCGCGTTACGCTGATCAGTGAGACTGGCGGCGCGAAGTAGGGGCTCACCCACAGATTCGCCACTTGGCGGTAAGGCTCGCGCAGTTCGTCTAGCGTCTTATACAGCAGATTCTTCCGGCCTTCCGATTCGGCATTGATGGTCGGCGTGCCCTCGATCTCCGACAGGACGCTCAGAAAGTTCTCCAGATGTCGGCTTCGCAGGGTATCATAGAAGCCGAGTATCGGTTGCTTGCTGTCCTTGTTGATTTGCCTTCCGCGCTTGTCGAGGATCGGCGGCTCCCTGCACAGATCTCCATCGACCCGCGCGCCGATGAGTGAGTTGCCGCAGCGCAGGTGGTGATCGAGGAACGAAAGCGCCCGATCCTTCTGAACGGTGTGCAGCCAAAGTGATAGCTTGGCCAGCTCCGCGGCGAGTGGATTAAGGTCGACGCCGTAAAGGCAGCGCTCGACCACGCGGCGCTTGTAGTAGAGGGCCTCGTCCTCGCCGTTCGGCTCGGGCGGCGGGATGCGATTGGGATCGGTGAGGATGGCGTCGGTGAGGAACTCAGCCGCGCCCACCAGGAAATGCCCGCTGCCCATGGCTGGATCGAGCACCTTCAGCTGGAAGTAGGGCTCCAGCAGCTCCAGCGCGGCCGCTTCGATTGCCCTGCGGTTGGCGGCTTCGTTGGCGCGGCCGCGACGCTCCGCGATGGCCTTCTCCAGGCGTTTGATCTTGCGCTCGACGGCAGGGCGGCCCCGCGCGACGGCGGCCGCGCATTGGGTCAGAAGCGGATCGAGCGTGTGCTCGACGATGTAGTTGACGATGTATTCGGGCGTGTAGTAGGAGCCGGTGGCCTTGCGCTCGCCGCGGTCGGTTAGCAGATAGACCTGGCCGGGTTCATACCGCGCTGCCTTATTCCGGGGCTTCTGGTTCCACTGCCTCTGCTCGGGCGTGGCCTCGGCATCGGGGATGATGCTGGGACCCTTGTCCTTGCCGGCGCGTTTGACCTCGATCATGGGTTCGGTGGCGAGGTGGGGCTTCATCTCCAAGAGGCCCTCGTAGATGCTCCCGAGTTCGCGCACGCCGAGTTCGGAGTAGTCCACGAAGGCCTTGGCCCCAACATCAGGGTCCTGGTCTCGCCCCAAGAGGTCAATGGCCTGGGCCACGAAGCAGTCGGCGAGGCGCACATCGCGGCCATGGAGTGGCCAGTGGTCGGCGTCGACGCGAAAGAGGCCGCCGTTGTACTCGGCCACACCCATGCGCGCGTCGCCCTTGTCCACCAGCCTGAAAAGGTCGTTCTGGAGCCAGTTCCAGAGGCCCGTGCCGAACCTGTCGTAGCCGTTGCCGCGTTCTAACCGGTCGGCGATCTCGTGCTTCCGCTGCTGGAGGCTGTAGCGCTCAAGGTAGGTTCGGCTGTCGTCTATCGGCAGCAGCTTGCGCGCTTCGGCATAGAGGACGAAGAGCAGGCGATAGAGCAGCACGAGACAGGCGTCGTGCACACACTCCGCGTCGGAGTCCCAGTGCAGGCCGTTGTCCTCGTGGGCGAAGAAGCCATCCATCAGGCAGCGTAGGGCCTCATAAACATTGTCACGGAGGCGCTTGGTCAGGCCGAGCGCGTAGTCGCGGCTGCTGGCCAGCCACTTATCCAGCACACAGCGGCCTTCGGGGTCGCGCTCGAAAGCCTGCCGCCGGAAGAACTGGTAGAAGTAGCGCCAGGCATCCGGGTCGGCCTGGCGCGAGAGCGCGAATAGATCGACTTCGTAGAAGCGCTGGCCGCCTCTGGATGCGTCCTGTTCGTAGAGGCGCCAGACTTGTCCGTTGGTGAGAATGCCCCACCGCACGCCCGACTCGGCGAGGTACTGGCGGAGTTGCGCGCCAGGGTGCGTGGGCCGGGCGCGCGGCTTCTTAGCCTGCGTGGCGCCGAGGGAAAGACCCCACTTCTTCGCCTCCGCCAGGGCAAGGACGTGGGCGAAGTACTCAGGCTTCCGGTAGTGCTTACCGGCGGTGGCTTTCTGCTCGTCGTCTGCGAACAGGGCGTAGTCGGGGGCGAGGGCGGCCTCTGCGGTGGGGAGCGGGGGCTGCGGTTCGAGCACGAAGCCCAACTTGGCAAGGGCGGGCCGGATGAGAACGTGCTCGACGTTGGCCTCCTTCTTGCCCGCTGCCTGGGCGACCGCCTTCGTGAGAAGCTGGGCGATCTCGTCTCGTAGGCGCTGGGCGTCCTGGGCTTCGTCTGGGGTCAGCGGCGGCAGGTAGTGCTCAAGGTAGTGGTCGGAGAAGAGCCCCTGGTTGCTGTGCGGACTGGCGCCGGCAAGCACCATCTGCGACGGGTCGGGTTGGGATCTCCTGCGTGTTCGCCGTCGCATGAACTCGTGCCCCTGCTCCCCCGACCGACGTATCTGCAACGTAGCGGGCCGTAGATCAGCGACTCGCTCGTTGTGTCACCGAATAGGTTTCTGCGCGATGCCGGCGCCGTCCTGCACCCATGCGGGCTCGGTCCCTAGTGTTCAGTAACAGATAAAGCTTGACATACCAATGGCCGCCAAAATGCCACCCAGGAGCGGGATCGCGGGCTATTTGCCGAGGTTTTCATGTCAAGCCGATTGCGTTACTGAACACTAGCGCGCTGAGTGGCGCTGTGGCTCGGCTGTCGAAGCAGGAGCAGGAACTGACCGCCCTGCGAGGGCGTCTTGAAGAGGTGCTCTCCGCTGAAGCCCCGCAGCGTCTGACGGCAGAGGATTACGCCCGCCACTATAGCAAGTTCACCGCCATCATGGCGAAGGGGACGCCTGAGGAAAGGCGGGAGATGATCCGTACCTTCGTGCACCGGATCGAGGTCTACCCGCGGGAGAAAAAGATAAGGCTCCTCACGTATGAGGAGCCTTCGCACTTTAGAGTGGTAGCGGGGGCTGGATTCGAACCAGCGACCTTCGGGTTATGAGCCCGACGAGCTTCCAGGCTGCTCCACCCCGCAATCTCAACTTAATAATAGCACACAATCCCACGCTTGTAAACCCCTGGCTGAATGTGCTGACTGTTCAGTCCGCGACGCCGGATTCGCGACCGGGCCCTGGAACGCCCCCGTGGGCCCTGCCACGAGGTGCCGCAACCGGGAATCAGCAGTGACTGCATGCGGGGCTTCAACCGCGGGAAGTGCGCTCCGGTCCGGGAATCAGTGGCGGCAACCAGCCGCGTCGCCTACAGCCACAGCCTCCGTGAGAAGCACGGTCAAGGGCTCCCGCAGGTTCTTCTTTTGCAGTTGCGCCGATCGCACAGCGGCCAGCAGCGCGCCTCCTCTTCTGGTGGGGACCGTCACCCCCCGCCCAACGCTCGATTACCCGACACCGACGCGCCAGGTTGGGTCGTGCGAAGACAAGCCCCCGCAGGCGCACAAGTCTTGCCCCCGCGCCCAATGCCACTCTGCCAAGCGACGAACTCGCTTCGCTGCGAGCCTACTCCGCCGACGACTTCGTCCGCCGCAGCGGTACTTCGTCGTCCGCGACGCCTTCGTCCGCCGAAGCGGAACTACGTCGCCCGCGAAGGCGGAAGGCGGCAGTAGCTTCGAATGCGAAGGCCGGAAGCACGAGTCGCATTGCGGGTCGTCCGCCGGCCCTAACCAGGCCGCCCATTGCGCCTATTGGCCCAAGCTCTGAATAGTGAAGGTGTTGATCTGGTCGCCGTGCCACGCCCGGATGACCACCGCGTCACCCGACTTCAGTTTCTCCACCGCCGCCTGGTAGTCCGCGACCGAGCTGACCTCCGTGCGATTGATCTTCACCATTACGTCGCCCTGACGCAGTCCTGCGCGGGCGCCATCCCCATTGGGGTCAACCTTAGTCACCACCACGCCCTGCGTCTGCTCGATCGAATAGCGCTCCTTGAGCTGCGGTGTAATATCAGTCACCGTCAGCCCCAGCTTGCCCGTCTCCGCCGCGGTGGCGGCCACTTCCTTCTGAGTCGGAACCTGGCCCACTTTGACCGTGAGCGTCTTGCGTTCCCCGTTTCTGACCACCGTCACCGGGACTTCCGAGCCCGGCTTAGTTTGCTCGACCGCTTCCACCAGCTCTTCCTCGTTGTCAATCTTCTTATCGCCGTATTGGACGATGACATCTTCGGCCTTGACGCCGGCTTTCTCCGCCGGGGAACCCACCATGACCTGGTTGACGTAGGCGCCCTTGGCAACGCCATAAACTTTTGCCATAGCCGCATCGAGCGAGCGAACGTAAACCCCCAATTGCCCCCGCGTCGGCGCCGCCCCGGACCTGAGCGTTTCTATGATCCTCTCGGTGCCGCGATTCATGGGGATGGCGAAGCCGAGGCCGATGCTGAGGCCGGTGGTGCTGACAATCAGCGTGTTGATGCCGATCACCTCGCCGCGGATATTGAGCAGCGGCCCGCCGCTATTCCCGGGGTTGATGACCGCGTCGGTCTGGATCATCTCGCGGAACGGCCGACCAGGCATATTCGGGTTGGGAAAGGTACGCCCCTTGGCGCTCACGACCCCCACCGTGACGGTCTGCTCCAGCCCCAAGGGGCTGCCGATTGCCATGACCCACGAGCCGACCCGCTCCTTGTCTGAATCGCCGAGCGGCGCCGCCGCCAGCGGCGTCTTCGTCTCGACCTTGATCACCGCGAGGTCCGTCTGCGGGTCGCTGGCCACGACCTTAGCCGCCAGTTCCGTGTTGTCGGCGAGAGTCACGGTAACCCGATCCGCATCGCGCACCACGTGGGATGCGGTCAAGATGAAGCCGGTGGGATCAATGATCACCCCCGAGCCCATGCTCCTTCGGGGCCCCGCCTGGGGCGGGCGCGGGTTCGGGAATTGGAACGGTAACTCGTCGCCGAACCGCCGGCGGAAGTACTTGAACAGTTCGTCCATCTCGGGCTGCTCTGAGGAGCCCTCGCTCACCTTCTGCTCGGTGCTGATGTTGACCACCGCGGGTTTAGCGCGTTCAGCGAGGCTGATGAACCCCTGCTGAAGCGCCTCCAGGTCCTTCGGCGCCTCTATCGGCGATGCGGAAGCCTTGCCGATGAGCCCATGGTACTGGTAAGAAATCGCCGCCACCGCGCCCAGCACGACGATGAGCGCGATAATCCATGAGACCGAAATCGTCAGCATGTACTTGCGTCGTTCCACCGTGGATCATCCTCCATTCATTCATCCATCTATGCGTAACCGGCCGCTCTCCCCACGAATCGAAGAAGAATCGCGTTAGGTGATACCCTTTGACGATACCGCTTCGAGGCTAGCGCCGGTGGGGGCCGGCGCCGACAAATGGCGCCCCGGGGCAACATGGGCGTCAACCGCCCAGCGGCGCCCGCCTAGCTCTGCTCTGCGCGCAGCAGCCGCCGCACCGACCTGATGAGCGACCGCGCGCCCCGCCTGCACCTCTGCCGCGACACGTAGCTGCCGATCTCCCAGTACATGCCCAGGCGGGCGCAAAAACCGCGCAGCGCGCCCATCTTCTCCTCTTTCATCACATGCGTTATTCCCGCAAGCGTCACCAACTTGACCCGCCAGCCATTGGCACGCGCGTGATGCGTCAGCGCCATCTCCACCCCTGAGCGCGCCCCGCGTACCTCGGGCACGCTCAGGAACAGCTCTCGACGCATCGCCCGCTGCCCCGAGATGTAGGGCACCAGCTTCTGCGCCATATCGGTCCAGTAACGGCCGCCGCGGAAGACGCCGATGCACATGTCCGCCTCGCCCGCCGCCACCGGCTCCAGCATCAACCTCAGATGCTCCGGCTCCAGGCCCACCAGGTCAGCGTCGAGGAAGAGCAGGATGTCGGCGTCGGTCTCCAGCGCCCCCGCCCACATCGCGCCCCCCTTCCCGACGTTCCGCGCCAGCCGCAGCCCTCGCACACCATTGCCCGCCGCGAGCATCTCCAGCGTCCTGTCCGTGGAACCGTCGTCCACTACCAGGATATCATCGAGCATCCCCGCTCGCTCGAGCGCCGACAACACCGCCGCGATTCGCCCTTCCTCATTATATGCAGGAATGATGGCCGCTTGCTTGATCGGTTACCTCCCGTACGCCATGATCGCAACGGGCGGTATTATAGCAGAACGGCCCCCATCCTGCCAGCCGAAGCGGGGGACTGAACGGGGGATAGGCGGCGCCGCTCTATCCGATTACTAAGACGCTCGCTGCTGCTGCTGGGTTCCGCAAAAAGGGCCGGCGAGCCGTTTCCGCACGGGGCAATGACCTCAAGCGCCGCCGTCACATGGCAAGGCGCGTCCCGTCCTTGCCTTAGTCCGCCTGCCGCCTGCCGACTTCTAGCCGCCCGCGAAATAGCGCGCCACTTCGTCGCGCTCAAAGCGCGGCAGCGGCCGCACGCCTGAGGGTGAATCTAAGATCAGCCCCTCTTCGCGTGAGCACACCTGCCCGATGACAGCCGCCGAGATTCCAGCCCGCTCAAGCTCCGCCAGAGCCGGCCCGGTTTGATTCGGCGCCACCGTCGCCAGCAAGCACCCGGACGCGATCAGCCCCATCGGGTCGAGGTCTAACGCGGCGCAGATTTCGCGACACTCAGGAAGAATAGGTATCGTCTCCTGCTTGACCCGGAGCCCGTGCCCGCCTGCCCGCGCCATCTCCGCCAGGCCGGTCGCAAGGCCGCCTTCCGTCGGATCGTGCATCGCCGTGACGCCGCCGACTCCGACCAAGACTCGGGCCTCGGGCACGACGCTGATGCCAGGTGAGAAGAGCAGCTCGCGCGCCGCCCGCAGAGTCTCCTCGGAGATACCGCGGGCACGTAGAGCTTCGCCCGCCTCCCGCGCCAGGATCGCGCTGCCCTCGACCGCGATGCCCTTGGTGATGAGCAGCACGTCGCCCGGCCGCGCGCCGCCGGTGCGCATCAGCGCCTCGCGGCTGACCTCCCCCAACATGCAACCCACGATCACCGGCCGCGCCACCTGTGGCGTGATCTCCGTGTGGCCGCCGATCAGGGCGATGTTCAACTCAGCGCAGGCGCGCAGGATCTGATCGAATATCCCCTCCGCAAGCGCCTCCTCGGCCCCATCGGGAAGCAAAATCGTCGCCATGAACCAGCGCGGGGCGGCCCCGCAAGCTGCGACATCATTGGCATTGATGTGCACCGCGTACCAGCCGATGAGGTCGGCGGCAAATGTGATGGGGTCGGTGGTGGCGACGAGCAGGTTTTCACCGAATTCGATTGCCGCGGCGTCCTCCCCCACCCCCGGCCACAGAACAACCCTTCGATCCTGGCGGGGGATCTTGGCCAGGCAATGTTCAAGCACATCGGGCGGCAGTTTGCCCGACGTCAGAAGCCTCGCGCCGCGCCTGCGCATAGCGAGCCCACATTACCACAAGCGGTCGCCGACAACCTGTCGGCCACGGCGAATCGGGCTCAGCAGGAACACGCCCTGCGCACAGCCAATGTCTGATCGGTGCGCTAACGTTACGCAGGGGGAAGTAACCATGAGCGAATCGTCTGAGCAGTCGCACGACCGCGCGCTTCCGGGCGAAGCCGGACCGCGGATAACCTCCGCGATCGGCCGTGTTCTCCGGCGCGAGCTGCCCCTCGCGCTGCGCGCGGCCCATCATCTGCGCGCCCGACCTGCGATCCTGCTCGTCGTCCTGCTCCTCACCAGCGTCGGTTTTGCCGGCGGAATCGTCGCCACAGAGATTCTGCTGCGCCGGTCACACCCGGAGTACCGCCCGGATCAGAGCTTCGCCACAGCTTCCGAGCACTACCGCGACGTTCCATTTTGGCAGCGCCGGCTGTTGAGGTATCAGCGTGACCCGGTTGATTCCCTTGTGCTGGAGCAGTTGGTCGCGTTCTGCGGACCTCTTCGCCAGCCAACCCATCTGGCCGATCAGTGGATTGGAGTGCTGGTTTCGCCGTTGGTCCCTCGCGCGCGTGAGCTTCCTCCCTGGCGCATGGCCGCGTTAATGGTATCCATGGCCCTCCCCATGGCCGCCGTTTACGTATTGGTCTTCGTCGCTCTCGTGGGGTGGATCAAGGACCAGAACCGGCGGCCTGCCGTCGCCGACCTACGCCGCTACTGGCGCGCCTACTATGGTCCCGCCCTGGCGGTCGAACTTATCGGTCTTGCCGCCTACTCGGTGCTTCAGATGCCAATCTACATCCCCTCGTGGCAGTCTTGGATCTTCCGGACGCCGCTTGCGTACCTGATGATCCGAGTGCTGATGCGCGCGCTCGCAGTGGCATTCATGCTCGCCCCGTACGTCGTCGTTGCCCGCGGCGTAGGCGCGTGGAACGCAATCATCGAGGGATGGCGCCTGCTCGGCCGCCGCTGGTTCGCGCTGGTCACGCTCTTCGTGCTCTACTGGGTGGGTTACGAAGTGCTCAACGTATGGGAAGCTCTTTCACCGTGGCCGGCGTACCGCAGCACCCTGAGCTTGAGTATCCCCGCGCCGGTGATGTGGCTGTGGATTCACGACCTGGGCTTGGCGCTGCTCGGGTTATGGCTGGCCTACGCCTTGGTGGAGATCGCGAAGGGCGTGAGGATGGTGTCGGCCCAATGTGGCAATGGAGCACAGGCGCCCTCGCCTGTGTGCTGAGTTCCCCCGGACCAAAGAAAAATCCCGGCGACGGCCTACTCTCCCGCCGCTTGCGCGGCAGTACCATCGGCGCTGAGGGACTTAACTTCTCTGTTTGGAATCGGAAGAGGTCGCTCTCCGGCGACGCGGCTGTGACAGGCGCCGCTGATGGGGTTTCCGCTGCACGTCAGAACTTGGGTTCGAGCCCTGCCTGCTTGCACAGCTCGTTGGCGGTTATGCGGTCGAGCGTCGAGTGGCGTTTGACGGGGATTGTCTTCTCGCCGTTTGTGTAGATAGAGTGCTTCGCCCCTTCGCGCAGCAGTCGAAACCCATTTTCCCGCAGATACTTGATCAGGTCGCGGCGTCGGACCGACATCCTATGCCTCGACAGCGATCTGTTCGATCAAAGCGCCGCCGAGCGGGATTTCCCTATTCTGCTGGCGGTATGCTGCAATCATTTCGCGCAGCGCATCGTGAAGCAGCTCTCTGCATTGCTCCAGGGTCTTGCCCTCCGTTATGACCTCCGGCCACTCCACCAGTTGGCCCATGTATCCCGAGCCGATCTTCGTATATTTAGCGGTGTACGTAGGTATCACGTCGTCACCTCCGCCGCAGCCAAGGCGATGGTACGGACACTTTGTGTCTCTGTCAAGCCGCCCAGCGCTGCATGGCTCAAGCCAAACTCGCTCGCTGTCACAGGGGATATAGTCTGCATCATGCGCCATATCCGCCGGGCCGCGCCCCCCCCCGCCCAAAGAGAAATCCCGGCGACGGCCTACTCTCCCGCCGCTTGCGCGGCAGTACCATCGGCGCTGAGGGGCTTAACTTCTCTGTTCGGAATGGGAAGAGGTGGGTCCCCCTCGCTGTGGTCACCGGGAAATCGTGGTTGTGTGATTTGAACCACGGAGATCACAGAGAGCACAGAGGGGATTAGTGGCATGGCGAGATTCCCTCGACTTCGCTCGGGACAGGTCTTCGCTGCGCTCATCTATGAAAGCGCTCCGCTTGTCAAGGGGTTCATGTTGGCATTTCGGTTACCAGTGACATACGTGAACGCACCCGGTTCCGATCAGGTCGGATTCATCTATTCGCCATCTTGGTGG
>Ga0315289_10001401_pt1 | contig 37433 bp, 33 predicted proteins | sample YL17G11_40_MG_FD_203452 | JGI IMG/M metagenome (GOLD analysis project Ga0315289, IMG submission 203452) | Sediment microbial communities from Yellowstone Lake, YNP, Wyoming, USA - YL17G11_40 | ecosystem: Environmental > Aquatic > Freshwater > Lake > Sediment | place: USA: Wyoming | collected...
ACGTCCGCTTGGCCGCCATCATCCGAATCGTCTGGGGCAGCGTGGGACTGTTTGGCGCGGCGCTTGTTCTTGCCCTATTTCTCGGCCCGCCTTTGATCGAGGGAGATCGCAAGGCCTTGGCAATCCTATCGGCTTTTGGCATCCCGATCGTCATGCTCCTCGTGGTCTTCGGCGGCTCAAATATTATCGCCGGCATTGGGCTTCTCAAACGAAGACCTTGGGTCAAGACTCTGGTTCTGGTCATGGCGTTTTTGGATGTGGCGGCCGTTCCGATCGGGACGGCCTTCGGCATCTACACCATCTGGGTTGTCATGAAGGCCAAGGCCGCCGGGCTTCTTGTCCCTAGCGTGCCCCCGTCGGTCTGACCCCTTGCGAGCGCGGATGACGCCGCTGCTGGGACGTATGGACGCCTCCGCGTGCTCGGTCTCGATCTCATCATAACTGGTGCCATCGCGGTCTGCGGTGGGAGCATGCGGCTTAGCAAAGAACAGAATGGCAGGCACTTGAGATCTCAAGGCATTCCGATCCACAAGAAGGAGAGCTTGACCGATGAAACAGATCACGGTACAGGTGCAAAGCCTCTTGCTCCTGCTGATGGCAGGCCTGGCAGTGTACCGGGCGGCCGCATCGGGACCGACCTGCGATGCCGGTTCGTCCACCGAACCCCCTTGCGACGGGACGGTTCCCTCCGGCTGCACGGTGTTTACCGTATGCAAGGGTGCGCAGGTATTCTTTGGTGGCAACGATGACTATATCAATCCGGACAGCTACTACTGGATCGATCCGGGCGACGCTCAGAATTATGGTGCGATCTGGATCGGCCGGCCAGACAACGTCCAACAAGGGGTCAACGAGCAGGGGCTGGCGTACGACGCCACCGGACTGCCGCGGGTGGACGTCAATCCACACTCGGAGCGCCTTCCGGTCTCGGGGGGCTACAGCAGCTACCCCCTTCACATCCTGCACAAGTGCGCTACGGTCGAGGAAGTGATCACCTGGGTCAATGCACACCAGTGGCATTCCTATATGCACGACCAGTTGCAGTTCGCCGACGCCACTGGCGACGCCGTGATCATCAGCGCCGGTACAGATGGCGAACTGGTCTTCACCCGCAAGCCGCGTGGCGATGGATTCCTGGTCTGCACCAATTTCAATGTCGTCCATCCTGCCAATGGCTATGGCTATCCCTGCCGGCGCTATGCTCGGTCGCAGGAGTTGCTGCGCCAGTTGGTGAACGAGGGGGAGCAAGTCACTGCTCAGGATGCGGCCAACGTATTGAACGCTGTCCACCAGAAGGGAGGTACCAGTTGGACGATTGAATCGATGGTGGCCGATCTGCCCAAGGGCCTGGTGTATCTCTATTATTTTCACCAGTTCGACCGGCCCGTTTTACTCAGTGTGAAAGAGGAAATCGCCAGCCAGCGATCTCCTGGGCCCCTGAGCAAGCTTTTCCCGGACGACGTCCAGCAGGAGGCGGCCCGGCGTTACCAGCGGATACAGGCAAGAGCCAAGCACTGCCAGTGGGTGGGTATGGCCTGGTCGGCGGTGGTACTGGCCAGCTTGATCCTGCTGCTCTCGCTCTGCATCGGCAGACGGCAGGGCCTGAGGTTCTGGGTGCCGGCCGTGATCCTCCTTGGTCCCTTGGCCTTGCTGGTCTGGCTTGTTGTTGGGCGTTGCCGACAGCCGGGCACGTGGCACGTCGCCCTCCTGGAAGCGGTGGGCGACGTGATGCCTACAGTGATCGCCTTCGTGGCGACTCTGATCATCGTCATCTTGATACCGGCAGTACAAGGTGCCTGGTCTCTGCAGATCGCGCTGGAGTTTGGCCTGCCCCTGGCCGTGGGGTGGTTGGTTTTCCAGGGGCCACTGCTGGCCTCGGTGACGGAAAAAAGCTACGGGCGTTTTCTAAGCCAACGGCTGCCACAGGCGCTCGTGGCGGCCAACCTGGGCATGGGGGGAATCATCGTGGTTGCCCTGCCCCTGGTGAACCTGAGTCTTCGCATTTGCACCGTATTGCCCTTGACTGTCTGGCCCGTGATGATCTGGTGGGCAATCGCCGTCTTGGGTGCACTGGTGGGCGGTTTGTTCTTGTTCCTCTATGAGTGCTGGGCGGTAAGAGGCGGGTCCCAAGCTTGGAGCGTCCTGGCATGGGGAGAAGCAGAGGTGCGCACTCCCTCCTGGCGTAAGCTGTGGTGGTGGATCCTGCTCAGCTATGGGGCCCTCTTGGGCGGGCTTGCCGCTGGTGTGATCCTGCTTCTATTGCTGGCTGCGTAGGTATTGCCTCAAAGAGGCACCGCCTCCACAGGGCCGTGCTCCGCAAGCATGGGCTCAGGAACAGGTGAATCCTCAACCTCGGCCGGGAAACCACGGGCGACAGCCACAATCGATAGCGCTATCGTCACGCCTGCCCAGAGCCCGCGGTAGAGCCCGGATCCTTCGCCGTTTCCTTCTCTCCCCGCGGAGAGACCTACTTGGGCGACAGCATCTGCTTCGCGAGTTCCTGGAAACTGGGTCGAGGGACGAAGTCGCGGGCCTGCTCGGTGATCGACTGGTATAGGGAGGCGTCCGCCACCCCCTCTAGGAAGAACCTCTTCTCCAGATGATGAGCGGCCTGCGGCTGAAGAGAGCCGACATCCATGTGCCCCATGTCCTTGATGAGAACGACCTGGCCCCGCTTGAAATAGCGGGCCTCCTTCCTGGCGGGCTCTGCCTCGTCGCCTCGTACCGCCCAGACCAATAGTGTCTCGACGTCGGTCTCCTGCGGCGTCCGGTAGGCCAAGGGCAGCGGTTTGCGCGGCCAATCGCTATATTTGAGGGCGCCCCAACCCAGTTTCGAGAGCGGCGAGCCGATGATACTGCTGGGCGGGTCCATCTCGGCCTCGTAATCGCGGTTCTCAACTGTCTGTGTGCAGTATGTTTTCGCCACCAGGTCGCCCCAGTTGAACCAGTCCACAATCTGCCCCCAGTAGACGGCCATAAACGCCAGGCCGCTGTAGTCGCCGTTCTCGGCGGCCACAAATGCATCCAGGGCCTGATTGGCCGTGTTGCGGTTGTAGAGCGACAGGAAGGTGCAGAACTTCACGCGGCCCGGGTCGATCCGTATTTGTTGCCACGACTGAGGCAGGGTCTTCAGAACCGATCGAATGGTCCGCACGATATCCTTCGACCTCTTCAGGCAATCGGGATTCTGTTTCCACAGGGTATTGAGCCGCTCGAGATTCTTGTCGATGTCCCCCGGCTCGGCCACGCCCATGTCCCACGGGAAGGCCGGCTCACCCATCAGATTGCGATGGAGACTCTGCGGGTAACGGATGCAGTACGTGTAGGCGACGGCACCCCCGTAGCTGGCGCCCGAGAGATTGATCCTGGAATACCCGAGTGCCTTGCGCGCGGCCTCGAGGTCATCCACGACATTGATGATATCGTACTCGGGCAGGTCGATGCCCTCGTCTTGAAGCCGCTTGGCCGCCCGGGTCATTACGGCGCCGAGTTCCTTCAATCCCGCTTGGGAGAGGGGGTCCGCCATGGTCTTCAGGGCTATGTTGATCTCAGGGCACTTCAGCGAGACGGAGCCATCGACGCCGCGATAGCCGACCATGACGACATCATGGTTCTCCAAGAGCCAGTCGCGAACGTAGTCGGGCTTGATGTTGGTGCCGCCGGGGCCGCCTTCCAGGGTGAATATCGGCTCCAGGGGGTGTTCCCGCCGGGAGCGCATGCGCAACACGGGTAGGCGAATCAGCCGGGAGTCTTTCTTCCCCCGGTTCTCGGGGACCACGAGGGTGCCGAAATCCGCCGCATATCCTTGCAGGGTTCCCGGCTTGAGGATCACCTCTCCCGCTTTGGCACCGCTCATCTCCGCATCGTTCGGATAGGGATAGGACTGAGCGTGCAGGCTCGCGATCAGGCACCATACGATGGCGTGCGATGTCGTCAGATGATTCATAGTCAACTCTCCTGTGCATAAAACCAAGCCGTTCCAGCACCGATTCCACTGTGACGTGTATGATACCGGCCAATCCGGAAATGTGCGATCTGTTATTTATTGCGTGGGGTCGTCTGGGCGGCCTGTATCTGTGGAGACGCCTGGGCTTGCTGCAATGCCTGGGCGATCTCGGGGATGTCCTGGAGCGTCGCGAATTCGCCGTTGAGGATCGTCCCATCCACGTAGGCCGCAAGGTCCTCTTCCGTCATGTTGGCCATGACCGAACCGAAGCCCTGGGCCATCGTGTCGATGGTCGCCGATCGCTCCTGGATCACCTGGAGTTTCGAGTCAATCTCCTGGGTCTTGGCGGTGTCCCCCAGGGCCGCGTAGATTTGTCGCTGCTCAGCAAGCCCTGCCTGCTGCAGAGCAATGCCGACGCGGTCATGGACGAGGAACCGCCCGGAAGAGGAGACCGTTTGGCCGACGCCGGCGACATCCTGGGCGATCTTCAGGGCATCGTCCGTCCGACCGGCGGCGGCGAAGACGCGGGCTTGCTCCATGGACTGGTTTCCAAGCTGCCGGATCATCCCCAGATGTTCCAGCGGCAAAGTGAACGCCGATAGTCCCAGTGCGGCGGCCTGGGAGACCCCCTCGTTGAGGAAGTAATCGTACCGCGTCATCAGCATGCCGATGCGGTCGTCGCTGAACCGTCCCTTGGCGCCGGCCTGGGCGAGAGATTGCAGTGCGCCGAGGACATCGCCCCTTTGGAACTGACACTGGGCGGCATAGCAGTCCCCCAGGGCATTGGTCGGGTCCAGCCGTTTCAGCTCGTTGGCGCAGGCCAGGGTGGATTCGTCGATCCGGCCGGCGGCCACCTGGGCGCTGACCAGGGCGGAGAGTACGGCCGGGGAGTCCGGATACAGCTTGGCGGCCTCCTGGAGATACGCCAACGCCGTCTCTTGATCCGGTGCGAAAGACGCGGCCGCGGCCCAGTAAGCGGGGTTTCCCGCGTGCTCCTGCAGAGTCTGGGCCATGCGCTCGGGGGCTATGATCTGGTGTACTGCTGCGTCCAGATCCCCGCCCGAGGCGACCAGGAGCTGCTTTATGGCGTCGATATCATATTTCCGATCCTTACCCTCGTCCCGACGCACGGCGGCTTTCTTGTCCTCGGTCGTTGGAACCGGTTTTCGGCCTTCCACGTCCGTCTCTTTCGGGCGCCGTGCTCCGGCGGCCACCAGATTCCAGAGGTCTCCAATAACCTGCTGGTCTTCCTTCCTTTTCTCAGTAAGCGTGGCGACGGCCCCCTCCAACTGATGGGCTTGCTGCTCCGCTGACTTCTTCTGGGATTGGAGTTGGCGGATTTGCCCCTGCAGATCCGCCACGGTCTGCGCCAGTCGTTCCTGTTCCTGGGAGGCAAGTTGCGTCTGTCTACCGCTGACGGTTCTCAGGGCAACGACAACCAGACACGCCGTCATGGCAAGCCCAATGACGGCCAGGATGTATACCGTCCTTCTCATAACAGGCTCCTTTCGAGTTCTCGTTACGGGCAAGCACATTCGCCCGTTCCACGGTGCAGATTGGCACTTCCTATATAGACGGCCCGGAGAGAACCCAATCAATCATTTGGCTTCTCACCACATAGACTGCAAGAATGGAAGAAATGGGCGCGCAAAACCGACGCTTCTCCATCGATTCATGACGACGAGACAGACCACCCGCAGCTTCGAGGTCTTCTCGGCCAGCAAACCGGGTTTTCCTAAGAAATCGGAAATACTTCCAGCAGATCCCGCGACCTGAATGACAGATCAGGGGTCTACATAGTCCAGAGATCAGATGAACTGACTTCGATTCGAACCGTCTGATCCGTAAACTGGCGTTTCAAACCAAGGTCGGCGTGGACAAGAAGGGGGCAACGAACATGGGTCGGTTCTGGTTGAGAATCGATGAGATTGCAGTCACCTCTTGACCCACTTACTCATTCGTTCCGCGTACGACGGGCAGGAGTATCCTCCCTGTGCACAGCCGTGAAATCGGTAGGCATGCCTAGACTATGGTCCGGCGGACTGATCGTCAAACCGGGAGGCTGCGTGACGATGCCGGGGAACGACGGCAGGCCCGTACTCACGCCGGCAAGCCGGATTTCGACAGGTTCGTTCGAGAGTATATCCATCTCCAAGTCAAGACCAGCCGGCGGTGACGCGTCAAATCGCAGGTACGCCCATCGGCCGTCGTTCACGAGTGAGAATGTCTTGCCTGGCCCTCTGCCCTCGCTATGGCGGTTGATGGCCAGGAGTCTGGGCTCCGGATTCACATGGATCACCAGTCTTTCCTGTTGAAATGGCGCAATATGGAGTGACAAGACTCTGTTGCCGTTCAGAGGCCTTCGTGTCCGCCAGGCTCGAATCGCCAAGATGGCGAACGAACTGCAGAACCTGCGACCCGATCTGCTGGAGGGAGGCGGTGTCCAGGTTCTCAGGACGGTCTTGGGCCGTGTGATAGTACGGGAAGGAGGACGCGGTAAGGAAATGGGCTCCCGTTTCGCCGGCGTTCAGGAAGGGCGTGAGGTCTGCGTCGCCAACCATGAAGGCCGAGAAGAGAAGTGAGGCCGAGGCAGAGCCGCGAACCGATTTTGCCCATTCGGCGATCAGCCACCCGTTTTCCGCGTTCGTACTCCAAATCACAGGGGGGCCGCGATAGAGCAAGCCCATGTTCAGAGCGACTGTGACGTCTGCCCTCCAGGAATGGTCATCCACAAACGCCTGGGCCGCGAACGGTAAATCCCCCTACTGCGGTGGTGCAGAGTGATGATGGGATCGGCTACCGCCTCCGGCCAAGCATTTCCCGTTCTTGACCCCAAAGATCCCTGCAAATTGTGCAGGCTTCGCTCAGAATGCAAGGATCGAGTGGGGGGTCGAGGCGGTGAACCGGGGCCTCGGATTTTCGTAGAAAAGGGGAATTTTCTGTTGCGTTCGGGCGCGAGGCGGGGTATACTTTTTGTTTCTCGCGTCTTCTGGTGCAGGACGGGGGGTTAGCGATCCGCTACTTGCCTCACCTGAAATCTGCGGTAGTACTCGTAATCGGCGAGAATCTACTAACCAAAAGCGACTGGAGTGCGGGGTCTGTTTGACCGATAACGTTGAAGAACTATGGAACGAATCAGCAAAATCAGGAATATCGGGATTTCGGCGCATATCGATTCGGGGAAGACCACCCTGAGCGAGCGCATTCTCTATTACTGCGGCCGGATTCATCGCATGCAGGAGGTCCACGACGGCAACGGCGAGGGCGGCGCCACCATGGACTTCATGGATCTCGAGCGGGAGCGCGGCATCACGATCAAGTCGGCCGCCACGCAGGTCGCCTGGCGCGGCCGGTGCATCAACCTGATCGACACCCCCGGCCACGTGGACTTCACCGTCGAGGTCGAGCGGTCGCTGCGCGTGCTCGACGGCGCGATTATGATCCTGTGCGCCGTAGGCGGCGTGCAGAGCCAGTCCTTCACCGTCGATCAGCAGATGAAGCGGTATCGCGTTCCGCGCATCGCCTTTATCAACAAGATGGATCGCGTCGGCGCCGACCCGGAGCGGGTCCGCCGGGAGTTGCGGGAGAAGCTCGGCCTGAACGTCGTGCCCATCCAGTTGAATATGGGCGCCGCCGAGAGCTTCCAGGGCGTGATCGACCTGATCACGATGCAGGCCGTGACCTTCGCGGGCGACGACGGCGAGGAGGTCGTTCGCGCTGCCATTCCGCCGACTTACGCCACCGCGGCGGAGGAGGCCCGGCACGAGATGCTCGAAGCCCTGAGCATGTTCGATGATGAGATGATGGAGCGGCTCCTGGAAGAGCAGCCCATCACCGAGGAGATGATCCGCCGGACGATCCGCGAGGCGACGATCAACCGCGACATCGTGCCGCTGATGATGGGCTCGGCCTTCAAGAACAAGGGTGTTCAGCCGCTGCTCGACGCCGTGTGCGATTACCTGCCGAGCCCGCTGGACCGCGCCTCCTTCGCCCGCGACCACAACAACGGCGGCACGGAGACACCGCTGGCGGCCGACCCGGACGCCCCGCTGGTAGCGATGGTTTACAAGATCACCGATGAACCCTTCGGGCAACTGAGCTACGTCCGCATCTACCAGGGCCGGATCGTCAAAGGCGGCCAGTACCGCAACGCCCGCACGAGTCGCACGCTGCGCGTCGGGCGGATCGTCCGCATGCACGCGAATAACCGCCAGGACATCACCGACGCCGGGCCGGGGGACATTGTCGCCCTGCTGGCGGTCGAATGCGCCAATGGCGACACGCTCTGCGGCGAAGGGATCAACTACTCGCTCGAAAGCATCTACGTGGCCCGCCCGGTGATCAGCCTGTCCGTCACGCCGGCCAGCAACGCCGACCAAGAGCGGATGGCCAAGGCCCTCAGCCGGTTCATGAAAGAGGACCCGACCTTCCGCGTCTCGACCGATCCGCAGACCAGTGAGACGATCATCGCGGGCATGGGCGAGTTGCACCTGGACATCTACGTCGAGCGGATGCGCCGCGAGTACCGGGCCAATGTCACCGTCGGCGCCCCGAGCGTCAGCTATCGCGAGGCCCCCACGGCCGAGGCCAAGTTCGACTATCGCCACAAGAAGCAGACCGGCGGCGCGGGCCAGTTCGCGCACGTCGTCGGCCGCTTGATTCCCCTGCCGCCGGGCCATGAGACCCCCTACGAGTTCGAGGACAACATCACCAGCGGGCGCATCCCCGGCGAGTACATCCCCGCCGTGAACAAGGGCTTCCACGCGGCCATGAAGAAAGGGCCGTTGGCGGGCTACGAGGTCGTCGGCTGCAAGCTGTGCCTGGACGACGGCTCGTATCATCCGGTCGATTCCAGCGAAATGGCGTTCCGCATCGCGGCCCGTGACGCCTTCGCCGAGGCGTTCCGCAGGGCCAAGCCCTGCCTGATGGAGCCGATCATGAAGGTCGAGGTCGAGATGCCGCGCGAGTACCAGGGCGCGATCGTCGGCGATCTGAACAGCCGCCGGGGCATCATCCATGAGACGGAGGCCCGCGGCGCCTGCGCCGTCGTGCGGGCCCAGGTCCCGCTGGCCAGCATGTTCGGCTACGCCACGGTCGTGCGCGGCCTGAGCAAGGGCATGGCCACCTTCTCGATGGAGATGTCCCACTACGCCCGCGTCCCCGCCAAGCTCGCCGAGGAGATCGTCGCCCTGCGCCGCGAGAAACAGGCCGCCCGGAAGTAGCCGCAGACGCCTATTCCTTTCCTATTCCTACGGAAATAGTGTGGCTGGTGGTGCGCCGAGACGTCCGACAATCCACCGAGCCCCACCTTGTCACGCGAACCCATTTCTGGTACTATGTAGGAGTTGTACATAGGCGTCTCGCCGGAGACGCAGGTGTGGTGAGAACTGCGTAGTTCTGCATCATAGGTGCCTCATCTTGGTAGGAGGAGAACAGGCATGCATGGGAAAACGGCACTGTCGCTCGTGTTCACCCTTATTTCGACTCTCGCCTGGGCGGCCCCGCTAAAGGTGGACCTGTCCGCCAACGGAGCCGTGGAGCCCGGCTGGTTTGACTGGAACACGGGCGGCTCGGCCGACAACGCCGACTTCGAGAAACGCTTTCAAAACCAAGTGGATTTCGACGACGATTTCACCATCAAGTTCACCAAAGTGGATGCCCGCAACCGCGCCACCGTAAATGCCGCCATCCCGCTGGCGGCCGTGCTGTCAGACGCGTTCAAGGAATCAAACCCGTTTACGATGACCCTCCTCGGCCTGGCTCCCGGCGTGTACATTCTGACGACCTACGACCACGATCCGAAGGAAGACGTGGTCAACGACGATGGGACCCTGAACATCACGGTCAAGGACGCCGACGGTACGCGGCTGGTCGCCGATCACGTTCAGCAGAGTTGGGGACCCAAGCCGGCGACCGTCTGCTCGGTGACGTTCGCATTCCGCTCCGACGGCAGCGACGTCGTCCTGACATTCGCCGACAACAACGACGGCATTCACAACGAGGCCTATCTCAACGGTTTCACCCTCGATCGGGCCGTGGAGCCCGGCAAGGCCACCCGACCGCAGCCGGCGGACAAGGCGATCGACGTGCCTCGCGATGTGACGCTCCGCTGGACGCCGGCGGAGACTGCCGCAGCGACCAACGGTCACAAAGTCTTCCTGGGCAAGAATGAGGCCGACGTGAAGAACGGCGCTGCAGCAGCGGAGCACGGCTTCACGACCGATCCGGTGTTCGAGACGCTGAGCCTGGCCGCGCCGTTGGAGTTCGGCACGACGTACTACTGGCGAATCGATGAAGGCAGCGCGGCCAAGGGTTACGCCGCCGGGACGGTATGGAGCTTCACCACGGAGCCTTTTGCGTACCCGATCCCGGGCAAGTCGATCACCGCGACGGCCTCCGGCTCTCTGAACGACAAGTCCACCCCCAACAAGACCGGCGATGGGTCCGGCCTCGATGCGGGCGACCTGCACTCCACCGTCGATTCAGACATGTGGCTGGCCGGCGGGACACAGCCCACCTGGCTCCAGTACCAGTTCGACAAGATCTACAGCCTGCACGAGATGTGGGTCTGGAACTACAACCAGACGGTGGAGCCCCTCGTCGGCTTTGGTATGAAGGACGTGGTGATAGAGGTCTCGGTGGATGGCGTAACCTGGACGCCGCTGGCCCCGAGCACACAATTCGCCCGAGCTCCGGGAGCGGCGGGTTACGCCCACAACACGACGGTCGCCTTTGGCGGCGTGCCGGCCCAGTTCATTCGGATCACCGCGAAGAGCAGTTGGGGCGGTGGCAGCCAGTTTGGGTTGAGCGAGGTGCGATTCTACTATGTCCCCGTCCAGGCGCGGGAGCCACAGCCGGCCGCGAATGCCGCCGGAATGGGCCCGGAAGTGACGCTGAGCTGGCGCGCGGGCCGGCGGGCCGCTTCTCACGATGTCTACCTGAGCACCGATCCGCAGGCGGTGCAAAACGCTACGGCGCCGGTCGTGCACCCCAGCACCGCCTCGCTAGATGCCGGGACGCTGAATCTCGCCTCCACGTACTACTGGCGGGTCGATGAGGTCAACGCCCTCCACGCGCCGGCCGCGTGGGCGGGCGACGTGTGGAGCTTCACAACGCCCGAATTCCTCGCGGTGGATGATTTCGAGGGCTACACCGACCAGGCCGGCGGCGAGATCTTCACGACCTGGGTCGACGGCTACGGCACCACGACCAACGGCTCACAGGTAGGGAAACTCAATGCCGCGAACGGGACCTTCGGCGAGACCCAGATCGTACACGCCGGCAAGCAGTCGATGCCCTTGGCCTACAACAACACCACCGCCGCCTTCTCCGAGGCGGTGCGAACGTTTGCTGCGCCGCAGGATTGGACCCGCGCTGGGATCAAGGCCCTGGCGGTTCACTTCCGGGGCGAGCCGAACAATACAGGCGGCAAAGTCTATATGAAGGTCAACAACACCAAGCTCGTCTACAATGGCGACGCCGGCGACATCACGAAGACCCGCTGGACGCAGTGGAACATCGACCTCACATCCCTGGCCGGGGGTTTGCAGAAGGTCACGAAACTGACCATCGGCGTGGAAGGCGCCGGCCAGGGTCGAATCTGCGTGGATGACTTCCGGCTGTATTCGAGCCGCTGCGTCGTAACCCGGAACCATATCGAGGGCGACCTCAACAACGACTGCGTGGTCGACTATCGGGACCTCGACCTCATGGCCAACGACTGGCTCAAGGGCGATTCCTCGCTCGCCACCTCGCCCGCCGCCCCGAGCGCCACCGGCCTGATTGCCCAATACAAGCTCGACGGCAACGTCCTCGACAGTTCCGGCAACAACCTCAACGGGACGATCATGGGCAATCCCGCCTTCACGCCGGGCATCGCCGGGCAGGCGCTGACCTTTGACGGGGCCGGCGATTTCGTGGACTGTACGAACAACGTGAAGTGGGACGCCATCACGGACAAGATCACCGTATCCACCTGGTTCCGCGTGGACGTGTTCGACGTGACCTATCAGCCCATCGTGACCAAGGGCGACTCATCGTGGCGCATCGCCCGAAACAGCGAAACGAACGGCCTGCAATGGCGGTGCAACGGCCCCGTGCCCACGTTCCGTATCAATGGCACGGTCAACGTCAACGACGGCGAATGGCACCATGCGGCGGGAACCTATGACGGCACCACCGCGTGGCTCTACGTGGATGGCAAGCTCGACGGCACGATGGCCACCGCCGGCCCCATCGCCAAGAACACGCAGAAAGTCAACATCGGCGCCAATGCCGAGCAGACGGCTCGTCTCTGGAAAGGCGCGATCGACGAGGTGCGGATTTACAGCCGGGCTTTGACCGAGCCCGAGGTTCGCTATCTCGCCGACCAGACGCCCGGCGATGGCAAGTTGTACCTGCCGCTCACGTCTCCGGCGGAGTTGTACAGCGCCGAGCCGGCCAACCAGAAATCGGTGAATCTGAAGGATTTCACAAAACTGGCCACGAACTGGCTCGACATGCAGCTTTGGCCGTAAGAATGGTGTATACAGGCAGACAAATCATAAATCATAAATCATCAATCATAAATCCTCACGGCTTCACGTTGATCGAGCTGCTCGTCGTGATCGCGATCATCGCTCTGCTCATGGCGATCCTGATGCCGGCGCTGCAGCGGGTGCGGGAGCAGGCCCGGTCCGTCACGTGCCTGTCGAACCTCAAGCAGTGGGGCCTGATCTTCTCCATGTACACGGAGGAACACAACGGCGAATTCGAACGTGGCCTGGATCGCGGTCATCACTGGATCGTGGCCTTGCGTCCCTACTTCAGCGGCCTGACCGACACCGATCTGTTCTTCTGCCCCTCAGCGAACCGCTTCATCGAAAACAGCGGTGGGTGGGGCCATGACACCGCCTGGGCGTTCGACAGCGGCCTGGGCCTCGACCACGGCAGCTACGGGATCAATGGCTTCGTCGAAACCAACACGCGCCAGGGCGAGCAGAAGCACTGGAAGAACAAGAACGTGAAAGGCGCTGCCTACGTGCCGCTGTTCCTGGGCGCCAATCGATTGGACGGCTGGCCGGAGGCGGTGGACGCGCCGCCCAGCTTCGACGGCGAATTCCAACTGGGCGAGGGCAACAACATGCAGCGCTTCTGCATGAACCGCCACAAGGGCTTCGTCAATTGTCTCTTCCTGGACTTCTCGGCCCGGAAAGCCGGCCTCAAAGAGCTCTGGCGACTCAACTGGCACCGCGAATGGACCAAGGACATCAACTCGCGCGGCATGCCGATCTGGCCCGACTGGATGAACCAATTCAAGGACTATTGAGCGCCCGACTTGCGGCCTTTATTGGTCCTTGTCCTTCCAGTTCCACCACTTGAGCAACTCGGGGTCGGGATCGCTCGTGGAAGCGTAGTACACGGCGCAGCGGAACACGTACAGCATGCAGCGATCCACGGGCGAGGCCTGGAAACGGCAGAGCTTCCGGTAGAGCGTTTCCGGGTCTTTTCCTTTGAGCTGCCTGACGGAGGTAATGCCAAGACGCCGCAAGTCCGCCGCGATGGATTTCCCGACACCAGGAATCTGTTCGAGTTCTTCGTGAGTTGTCATGCCCCAACCTCCCGCTATCGACTGGCAAAGGTGAGCACGTATCCATTGCCGTCGCGGATATAGAATTCCTCCGCGCCGTAGAAAGTTGTGCGCAGATCCTTGAGGATCGTCACCTGATCCTTGATCTGTTCATAGAGTTCTCTGGCCCTGGCGACCTGAATGTAGAGAGTGATGGTTCCACCCACCGGCCGCTTTTGGAACTCCGGCAACTCGGCGGCTAGGCTCTTCTGCGATTGCAGCATCAGTTCGACCTCGTCCCGCTGGAGGATGGCAAAGCCCAGAGGCGCATCGTTGTCGCGGGTCGTGACAATCTGTTGACTGCCCTCCGGGACACCCATGACGAGGCGGAAGCCCAGGACTCTCTCGTAGAAGTCCAAGGTCTCGTTCACGTCGCCAACCATGAGATTCGTGGTAATCTTGTTGAACATGCGTTCTCCTTTCTCAACTGGTGATGAAGGTCTTTCGCCCCAGTGTAAAAGAGAAGCCGCGGCCGGTATTGTAAGAAACGGACATGGCTCAAAAACCACGGTCCCGGCAGACGGTGGAGGGACTCGATCCGTAGAAACGGTCAAAATCGTGGATGAAATGCGCCTGGTCATAGTAGCCCGCCTCCAAGGCCACCTGCAGCAAGTCCGGCCGAGGTTGGCGGCCCAGCGCGCGCCGGGCGTTCTGGAACCGGACGATCTCGCAGAATACCTTGGGACCGACGCCCACCCCTTCGTGGAATACCCTGCGCAGGTGGCGCGGACTCCGGCCCGCGAGCCGAGCCAGCCGCGCGACGGAGACCATCCCCCCGGAGGCCAGGATTGTATCCAGGGCCGTGGCCAGAATCGGCTCCGGTTCGTCCGCGCGCAGCCACCGCCCCAAACCCTCTTCGATCGCCTGCAGACGAGTCCGCCCGTCCGGGGCGTTGGCCACCGCCTCGATCAGACGGGACGGCGCCACCAGGTATTCCAACGGGACGATCCGGTCCGTCAGCTCGCCCGCCGGCATCCGAAAGAAATGCCCGAAACCGCCGGGCGCGAGCCGGATGCCGAGATACTCGGCGTGGGGGGCCAGATCCTCGAAGATGGGCCGGGTCATGGTGCCGACGACGAAGGCTGTGAACGCCTCCGTTGGGCTCCGACGCTTGAGAATGATGTCGATGCAGCCATCCGGTATCACGCGCTGCTGCCGGCACGTGCCGGACTCGCCGGTTGCCTGAAGCGTCCAATAGTTGCGCACGAAGGGACTCAGATGCGGCCCGGGCCGGTACCGGCCGAACCGGGACCGCGTGAGCGATCTTTGGTCGATCTCTCCACTGCCACTCATACCGGACATTATACCACAGTCGGTCAGGACGCGATCAAGCCCCACAGTCGATTGAGCGATTCGGCGGTCGTCTGCACGATGGCCGCCTGGTCCATCTTCCGCAACTCCTGGTCGAAGGGCTCGCACTCGACCGGGCCGTCGTAGCCGATTTTCACCAGGGTGTTGATGAAGCCCTTGAGATCGATCACGTTGGTGGTCACGGGCAGCTTGCGCCGGTTGTCCATCTGCTGATCGACCGCGACGCCGGAGGGGGCATCGTTGACGTGAACATGGACGATGTCCTTATTGGACAGCCGCTCCAATTCCGGCACCGTCCCATGCGAGGTGTACCAGTGCCAGCTATCGAGCAGCAGGCCCACGTTGCCCGTGCCGATCGCCGCGCACAGCTCCATCATGTCGATTTGCGTGCACGCGAAGGGGAAGCGGAACCGCTCGCGGGAGGTGTGCGGCCCGACGAATTCCAGCCCCAGCCGCAGATCGTTGTCCTTGAGCACTTTCGCCGCCTCGCGGAACCGCGTCTCGAGGATCTTGAAGTGCTGCAGATACGTCAGTTCGTTATGTCCCGGCAGGACCCAGGTCGCCACGCGCGTCACACCCAACTGCTTCAGCAGCGTCGCCCGCTTGGGCAACTGCGCCATATCCTTCTGGAACTGCGCGTCATCCCGGCGGAACTCGACCGGCAGTCCCGCGGCCCCGTACCGAATCCCCTTTTGCTTCATCAACGCCACCCACTCGCCAATCTCGCTGGCCGACTTGTTCGCAAATTCCCCCTCGCTGGGCGCGATGCCTCCGAATCCATATTTCACCGCATACTCGAGCGCCTGCTGTTGATTGGCCTTGACCCCGATATGCCCCCCCGAGAAGTTCTTAAAGAACTTGACCCCGCTCGCCCCCTGGGCCGCACCAGTGGACAATCCAGCGAAGGGGACTGCCGCCGCCATTGCCACTTTACAGAACGCACGTCGTGAGACCATCTCAGATTGCCTCAAGCCATAAGTCATGAGTATTCCTCCTGTCCAAACATTCTTCTAACGTGTTCTGCGAACGGTTTGAATCCCTTCGGGCATCGTGAGGTCAAGATGTCGATGTCAAGTCGAAGGGCTACTTCTGCGTACATCTCGCGTTGAGCCATCTGGTTTGTACCACTTTCGAGTAGCCTCGCGCACACCTGTTTGGGCTTGCCAATGGTTTCAGGATCAGGCTGCCTCGCGACGGTGCATCCGAGAACGTCCGTCAGAGCTTTCTCGTCCGCCAGCATCCAGGCATCGAACATCTTGATGGCGACTCCCAGGGCGCGAGGAAGACTGAACGCCGGCACCTTTGGATTGTAGTACTCCTGTGCCTCCCGGACCTGCTCGTTTCTCCTATATTCCGGCTTGTCTTGATCGACAAGCAGAACCAGTGCGTCCATCTCCCTTCTCTTTGCCTCCTTGAGCCAGCGCAGAGCGCGCTTGATGTATCCGGGCCCCTTGCCGTGATGGGCATGGATATCATCCCTCCGCACACAGTCAAGAACGAACTGGGCTTCCTTGCCGCCCAGCCTCCGGAGAAGGTTCTCCAGTGCGCCGCCCTGTTCGTGCTCGCCCTCCGACACTACCAGCACCCTCATTTGACGTCCTCCCCCGTCGTCTCCTGAGCTTGCGCGATTGCCTCGTCACCTTCGGCGGTCCAGATTTCCCCCAGCGTGAAAACATCGGTCTGGTTCATCACCGTCGGACTCTCGGACAGCCGCGTGGTCTTCACCTCGCCGTTGTCCCGCATGGTGCAGAGCGTCACCTCTTCGGGCTTGAACAAGTCCAGTGCATAGGGTGAATGCGTGGTCAGAATCACCTGGGTGTGCGACTGCTCTTGGATGAGTTCGCGCAAGACGCCGAGCACGTCGCGCAGGCGTTTCGGATGTATTCCGTTCTCGGGTTCTTCAATAAGTAGCACCTGTGGTCGCTTCTCCTGGGGCAGGTAGAGGATTGCCAGATATGCGAGAACAAGGAGTACTCCATCAGAGACTTGCGAGGCTGGTACCCACTGGTCTGTGTCTCTCAGCTTGAAGTACAGCCCCTTGCCATCGGCCTTCTGGAGCATTGTGATCCGGTTCGGATCATCTACCGCGGCGCGATAGGCGTCCTTTTCAGGACTTAGTTTCACAGACGTGATATGTGGGAACACCTTGGCAAAGCGTTCCTGCAACTGGATGAACTGCTTTGGATTATCACCCAGTATATTGTCCAGACATAGGGCTAGACCAAATCCGTTTGCCTCCATTCTGAAACTACGCTTGGTGTCGGGGGCAACCGGCAAAGCCAGAAATCTGGGATCCCAGCGGTAGTAGTGGACACCGCCCAAGAGACCCCTTACGTCACGCAGCACCTCACCTTGAGGAGTCTTCCAGCCCGGGGTCTCTGCTTGGTGCCTCACGCGAGTATCCCCAACCATAGGATCCAGCTCGCCCAAGGCGTCTGACTTGAGGGAATCTTGTGCCCTTCTCACAGTCTCTGCGTCAGCTACGGCCTGTCTCCTGGAACGCTCCGCGAAAAGGACCTCAATTCCATAGCCAGCGAGTGCGCTATCCTTGAAATCCACTTCGATGGTGACAGGGAGCATGAATCTTCCCTGCCAAACCAGTTCCGTGCCTTTCCAGGAGCCCAGAAAGGCATCGGCCAAATTATGATCCACGCTTCGGCAGAGGGCGGCGAGGGCATCGAGGATGCTGGTCTTGCCGGAGTCGTTGGGCCCGATGAGGACGTGAATCGGGGTGAGCTGGACCTCCACGTCTCGAAGCGCCTTGAAGTTCTTGACTCTCAATCTCGTAATCATTGCCGTCGTCCTTGGAGAAAGCCCAAAGCTATCCCTGCGGTTCAGTCTGCCTGCTCCAGGCGGACTGTGCCTATCTCCAAAGGGGTAGTATGGCGGATATCCGGGCGCATGTCAAACGCCCCCGGCCAGAATAGCGAGAAGTGCCCTGCTCACGCCGCGGGTTCGTAGCGGGAGCCGAGCTTTTCGGGCGGTTGTCTGCCGTAGGCGAGCAGGTCCTCACGTTCCTGGGCCGTGAGCGGCTGGTACTGGCGGGCGAACTCGACGTCTTGGATTGCCTGCTGCATCAAGCCGAGCATTCCACTTTGAGGCTGCCCGAAATCTCCTGCAATTTCTTGAGGCTCGTGTCGCAGTCCGCCGGAGCATAGAATTTCGGTCCCATGCCGCAAGGCAAGGTCAACAGGTCCCCGTCCTGGAAGTCCTTGACGTTCTCCCGGTCCTGGATACCCCAGGCGATGCGCTTGCCATTGCGGTAGGCGGGATACTTCGTGATGTCGTACTTGGAGGCGTCGAAACTGATGATCTCGAGGCTGGAGCGGAACAGATCGTCCCAGTTCATGTTGCCGCAGACGTGGACTCCCGGCGTGACCGGGAAGCTCTCGAACAGAGCCGACCACAGCCGCTGATAGTCGAACCCCACCTGGCCCAGGGCCGGCTCATCCAGGAAGAGAATGACCTGGCGAACCCGCAAACCGTCGAGAATGGCCGAGATATGCTGATAGGCCCGGCTGATCGCTTCATCTTCCGAGTACCCGCTGAGGATCAGCGTCGCCGGACCGATGCACTGGACCTTGACGAGGTCCAAACCCGCGACGCGCTCCTGAAAGCGGCGCAAGCAACTCAGTTTTCCCGGCTGTTTGGCATACTCCAGCATGGCATCGCCCAGCTTCGGCAGTTCGGGCAGAAAGGGGATGTCATGCCGCAGGCTGTACTCCACCGCCTGGTTGACATCCTCGTACGGCAGAGATCCAATCTGTGTGACAACTTTCCTCTGCACTGCATCTACTCCTTTGTGTATTTCCTCGCCGTCCGCCGTCCCTGCGACAGCGCGTTGCCCAATTTCTGGGCAATAACAATGGGTGGCAGCTTGAAGCGCAGCGCCCCTCCCGAGTCTTGCGAAGAATTGGGGATGGCTTCATTCATGCACGCCAACCATCCCCAAGGCCTGCGGCCTTGAGGCTGCCACCCGGCAAAATCGTCCTATATCTTCTCCAAGTCGAAGCCGGGGCGGTAGGGCTCTTGCACAAGCCGCTGGGCCTCGGGCGCGTTGGTCGCTTTCATGTTCGGGCCGTCCCAGAGGATCTTCTTCTGGGCGCGGATCGCGACGTCGCCGAGCAGAATGAATTCCGCCAGCCGGGCGCCGTAGCTGAAGTCACTGACCGCCTGGGGACCGCCCTTGCAGGCGTCGAGCCAGTTGCGATGATGGCCCCGGCTGCGCGGCAGGACTCTGGGGGGCCGGCCGTAGGCCCTCATCTTCGCTTCCGGGATGATCCGGGGCGAGTGGCTCCAGCCGCCGCCCATAATCGTGCCCTTGCTCCCGATGATCAGGATGCCGTTGCCCTCTTCGCCCAGTTGGCGGCCGGCTTCCAGATCCGCCGGTCGTGGCGGTCGCAGCCCGCCGTCGTACCAGTGGACGGTGACCGGCCCCATCTTCTCGCGCGGGCCGAATTCCCAGATCACGTGGTTGTTGCCGCCGATGACTTCGGCATCGACGAAATCGGTCTTGACTGCCTCGACGCTAATCGGATGGCCCAGCTTCAGGGCCGCGAACGCCGGGTCCAGATTGTGCACGGCCATGTCGCCGACGCAGCCCGTGCCGAACTCCCACCAGCCGCGCCAGTTGTATGGGGCATACGCCGGATGGTAGGGCCGGTCCGCCTTGGGTCCCAGCCACAGTTGCCAATCGAAGCCCGGAGGCACCGGGGGCGTATCCTTGGGCCGGCCGCGACTGCTCGTCCAGCCGCCGGCCCCGCTCCAGGCATGGACCTCGCGAACCTCGCCGATAGCCCCGTCCCAGATCATCTCGCACGTCAGTTGGTTGCCCTCATCGCTGCGGCCCTGGTTGCCCATCTGGGTCGCGACGCCCGCCTCTTTGGCGACCTTGGCCACCGTGCGGGCCTCATAGATATTGTGCGTCAGCGGCTTCTCGCAGTAGACGTGCTTGCCGCGACGGATGGCCGTGACCGTCACGAACGCGTGCCAGTGGTCCGGCGTGGCGCACAGGATCGCGTCGATATTCTTCTCTTTGTCCAGCAACTCACGAAAATCGACGTAGTCCTTGCACTTGAATTGCGGATTGTCCCGCGCATATCGCTTCTCGACCTCCGCCTTGACTGGCAGCCGCCCCGCGACGCCTTTATAGTACCACTGCTCGTAATCGGCTTGGTCCCTCGGATCGGCAATGGCAACGATTTGGGCGTCCTTCTCCTGGAACAGGCCGCGGGCGTTGGTCCGGCCCTGCCCGCCACAGCCGATGACGGCGATGTAGACCTTCTCACTCGGCGCGACGAACTTCGCCCCGCCCAGCACATAGCGCGGCACGATCGTGAACGCCGCCGCCGCTGCCCCGATAAACTGCCTTCGCGTAACCTTCGAATTCGCTCTGCTCATTTTTGTCCTCTCAGCCAACAATCACAAGCCATCGCGTGACCCGCCGCGACATCACAACGACGCGCGGCCTTTCGGTCATCGGAAAATCCAGGCACATGATACCACAGCAAACGCTTGGGGGCCAAGCCAATAGCGGTAGGATGGGCTTACGCCCATACGGAAGAAATCGCGACGGACGTTGCTGCCCATGGGTGTGCGAACGGCATTGGCGGCAGAGAGCCTGCCGCGCGGCACTCGCAAGCCATATTGTCGTTGAAATTGCGTACGATTGACACTTGACATGCCCCTCACGGAACGCTATTCTATTTGGTTTGTATCCTGTCGGTATTGCTGGGGGGATACCCGTATGTACTTCAGGACTCCGGGGACAGATCGTATCGACAGCGGTCTAACGTGTGACTACAACTAAAGAAAGATAGAGGGGCAGCAGATGAACGAGCAATGTGCAGGTTGTCCGTGGCTGGATGAGCCGAAGAAGCAGTGCCGGCGCACCGCGCCGCGATTCTGTTCGGTGGATGAAGCCGCCAAGGCCAAACCGGCGCCGGAAATCCTGCCGGCGACAGGCCCGCGGGACGAATCCCAGGCGAAAATCCACCGCGCGGCGTGACATTCTCCTGAGCTCAGGACATAATAGGGCCGTCGTGCGCCCGGGAGAACCCGTGGCCTCTTGGCAACGAATCGCGGGGCGCACATGATTTTGAGAGGATCGGTGCCCTATGCTACGCGTCGCCGGATCAACGGTCTTTGCGGGCTCGCGAACCTGCAAGGCGATCTGTTTCGCTGTTGTGCTGGGGATTCTCACGGTCGGAGCGTCGTCTTGGAGTGCGGAGAATCTCCCGGCCCCGGCCGCACCGCAGATGCTCCCGCTCTCCGGCGATCTGGCGGTGCACGACCCGGTCATTATGCGCGAGAACGACACGTTTTATGTCTTCGCGACGGGCAATCGGCGGGCCGGCGTACTGCCGATCCGGTGCTCGAAGGATTTGTACCACTGGACACGCTGCGGGTCCGTGTTCGACACTCTGCCGGAATGGGCGGCCAAGGAGATTCCAGGGGCGCGCAGTGTCTGGGCGCCGGATATCTCCCGTTACCACGGCAAGTACCACCTCTATTATTCGGTCTCCACCTTCGGCAAGAACAACTCCGCTATCGGACTGGCTACGAACCGCACGCTCGATCCGAACAGCCCCGATTACAAGTGGGTCGATGAAGGCTTGGTGGTCCGGTCGCACCCGGGCCAGGATGACTGGAACGCCATCGACCCTCAACTCGCGATCCAGGACGAGCAGAGTATCTGGCTCTGCTGGGGCAGCTTCTGGGGCGGCATCATGATGAGACGGATCGATCCGGCTACCGGCAAGCTTTCCGCGACTGACACTACCCTGCACAACCTTGCCCGGCGCCCTCGTACCGGCGGGCTGCAAGGCTCCATCGAGGCCCCGTTCATCGTGCGGCACGATAGCTGGTGGTACCTGTTCGCTTCCTTCGATTTCTGCTGCCGCGGCGTGAACAGCACGTACAATGTCCGGGTGGGACGCGCGCGGGACGTCGCCGGCCCCTACCTGGACCGGGCCGGCGTGCCGATGACCGAAGGCGGCGGCACCCTCGTGATCGAGGCCACGACAGCGAACTGGCGCGGACCGGGACACGAGGCCGTGCTCCAGGATATCAGCGGCGACTATCTGGTCTTTCACGCCTACGAGGGCAAGACCGGCCGATCCGAGTTGAAGATCTCCACCATGGTCTGGGACGACGGCTGGCCGCACGTCGCGGCGTTGCCGTGATGGGGGAAACATCTATGAACCAGCCTTGCCTGAACGTCATCAGGCTGTCTGCGATTCTCCTGCTGTCCGGTGCACCGATCTTGATCGCCCAAAGCCCTCCGATGAAATCCGTGCGGGTCTCTGCGGACCAACGGGGTTTCACCCTGGACGATGGGAGCCCCTTCATCGCCTGGGGCTTCAACTACGATCACGATGAGAAGGGCCGGCTGTTGGAGGACTATTGGGAGACCGAGTGGCCGAAGGTCCAGGAGGATTTCCGGGAGATGAAAGATCTCGGTGCCAACGTCGTCCGCCTCCATCTTCAGTTGGGCAAGTTCATGAGGCAGCCCCAGGAGCCGAACGAGGTCACGCTGACACGACTCGCGCGAGTGGTGGCGCTGGCGGAACGCACGAGTCTGTATCTCGACCTGACGGGGCTCGCGTGCTATCACAAAAGGGACGTCCCCGCCTGGTACGACGGACTGTCGGAACGGGATCGCTGGGCGGTGCAGGCCCGTTTCTGGGAGGCGATTGCCGGTCGCTGTGCCAATAGTCCCGCGATCTTCTGTTACGATCTGATGAATGAGCCCCTTCTGCCCGGCGGCCAGAAGGAGACCGAGTGGCTCGCAGGCGAGCTGGATGGCAAGTTCTTCGTCCAGCGCCTCACGCTCGATCTGGCGGGACGCACGCCGCAGCAAGTCGCGAAAGCCTGGGTGGACCAACTCGTGGCGGCGATTCGAAAGCACGATCGCCATCATTCGATCACCGTCGGCGTCATCCCCTGGGCGTTGGTGTTCCCCAAGGCCAAGCCGCTCTTCTACTCCAAGGAAGTGTCCGAGAATCTCGATTTTGCGAGTGTGCACTTTTATCCGGAGAAAGGGAAGATCGACCAGGCCCTTGCTGCCTTGGCCGTCTACGACGTTGGCAAACCCCTCGTCGTTGAGGAGATGTTCCCGCTCAAGTGTAGCGCGGAGGAACTGGGCGCCTTCATCGACGGCTCGCGGAAGATCGCGGAGGGCTGGATCGGCTTCTACTGGGGCAAGACTCCCGAAGAATGCCGCCGGTCGAACACGATCGGCGACGCGATAACCCGGAATTGGCTGGAGCTGTTCCAGAAGAAAGCCCCGGTGTCCCAGAGCGGAACGCGATAGCACCTGGGGCAGGACAAGGGCAAAGTGGACTTGGTGGACGCCGTGGACGAAGTGTCGATTTGACCCCCGGCGGATTTCTGCTATACTGGTGGCGTGATGGGAACGCCCGAGTATCGGGCGACGCTGGAGTGAACTGTCTGTCGAGGCTTTTCTACTATGAGCATTACATCGGCAATCGGGAACACCCCTTTGGTCGAGTTGACGCACCTCAACTCGAAACGGCCCATGGTGCACATCTTCGGCAAGCTCGAAGGCGCCAATCCGGGCGGCTCGGTCAAGGACCGCCCTGCGTACTACATGATCAAACGGGCCGAGGAAGCGGGTGAGTTGGTGCCCGGCAAGATCATCCTGGAGGCCACCTCCGGCAATACGGGCATCGCGGTGGCCATGATCGGGGCCGCGAAAGGATACCGCGTCAAGCTCTGCATGCCGGAATGTGTCAGCACGGAAAGGCAGCAAATCCTGCGGGCGTTGAACGCGGATGTGGTCCTGACGCCGGCGCGCGAGGGCACGGACGGCTCCATCCGCCGGGCCCACCAGCTTCTGGAGTCCGAGCCGGACACCTACTACATGCCCAATCAATTCGAAAATGAGAGCAACGTGCTCGCCCACTACGAGACGACCGGCCCGGAAGTCTTCGCCCAAACGAACGGTCAGATCGATGTTTTCGTCGCCGGCATGGGCACCACCGGCACGCTCATGGGCGTCAAGCGATATCTCAAAGAAAAGAAGCCGCAGGCCAGGATCGTCGGCGTCGAGCCGGGGATGGGCCACACGATCCAGGGGCTCAAGAACATGACCGAATCGATCGTCCCCGGTATCTACGACCCGAGCTTACTGGATGAGAAGGTCACCGTTGAGGACGGGGAAGCCTTTGAGACCACCCGCTTGCTCGCGGCCAACGAGGGAATCTTCGTCGGCATGTCGAGCGGGGCGGCGGTGGCGGGCGCCCTGGCCATCGCTCGCCAAATGGCTCGCGGCACCATTGTCGTCATCCTGCCCGACCGCGGCGACCGCTACCTGAGCACGACGCTCTTTCGCTCCATCTGCGCCAAGTGCCCACCGTAAGAGAAATTCGAAACAAGCACAGATGTTCAAAATCCCAGATTCGAAACGTGCCCTTGTCCGGCGCGAGCGTTTGGTGCTTTGAATTTTGAATTTGGTGCTTCGAGTTTCGGATTTCCGCGCTTCGCGGCCCAAATCACGTCCCATAACGCGAAGTGTCATCGGACCACGTCGGATATTGTCCTTTCGGGAGGCATTTGGCCGATAATATGTCACGTGTGCCCGATTCGATTGTGTCATATATGGGGACGACATGACTATGCGGCAGCAGATCGATCCTGTGCCCATACCGCACTCGCCGCGGACACGACATCAGACCAAATCCTGCCCGTTTTGCGCCGAGACGATTCGCTACGAGGCAATCAAGTGTCGCTTCTGTGGCGAGTTCCTCGACGGCAACCATCGCAAGGCCGAGGCGGGAAAGTCCAAGCCGGGGGACAGAGAACAGAAGACCGAGGACAGCGATACCTGCCGCTCGCCGAAATCCGCGGCGCAGGCGTCCGCCCCGGAACCTGAGGCTCCGGAAGATGAAGAGGGTACACCCGTCCTCTGGTCCGGTCGGCCGAGCCTGTTCGCCTTGGCCGGCATGTTCCTCAAAGCCGGCTGCTTCATTGCCCTGTGCGCCCTCGTGTACCGTTACCCCGTGACCGGGCTGATCCGCTACTTGCCCAAGACCCACGTACAGGTCGAGCAACTGGTGCAGATCGAAGGCTGGCTGGACGCCGGAGCTTTGGCCCTGGCCCTGCTGGCCGCGATGACCCTCGCCTGGAAAGCGATCTCGCTCAAGAGCATCCACTATGAAGTCACGCCGGATCGGATCGAGTGGGCGCGGGGGGTCTTCGACCGCCACGTGGACAACATCGATATGTTCCGCGTGGTGGACCTGAAGCTGCGGCGGTCCCTCCTCGAATGTCTCCTCGGCATCGGCACGGTGATCTTGATTACCTCCGACGAATCCGACCCCGAGTTCGAGTTCGTCAAAGTCAACCGCTGCCGCCCCCTCTACGACGCCCTCAAAGAAGCCGGCCTCCACGCCGACAAGAAACGAGGCGTCGTCCACGTGGAATAAGACTCATGTCAGTTTCGAATAGGCTCGGGCAAAGGCCTCTTCCGCTTCCACCAACTGGACCGTCCCCTCGTCGATCTCCCGGCACCTCCGACGAATCTCATCTTTCCACTCCGGGGAGAGTTCAGGGGCACCATCCACATCGAGGCTCTCCAGCAGCTTCGCGGCCAGGAATGCTCTCACAGGAGAGGGCAGGTCCAACACTTCTGCTACGATCTTTTCCACATTCTTCCTCATAGCGGTAGTTTAGCATAAAGATCGCACAAGATCAATCTCCGTCCTCCGCCACACGTTCAAAGAAGCCGGCCTCCACGCCGACAAAAAATGCAGCGTCGTCCACGGGGAATGAGCGGGCCTCGGCGTACCCGCTTCCTGAAATCACCTATACTTCACACCGGTAACCACTCGATAATACAGTCCGTCCACCCATTCTTTTACCCAGCAACCCGTTGGCGCCGAGTCCGAGGCGTCGCAGACACTTCACTGCCTCGATGCGGGAGATATCGACGCGCTGAAACCGCTCTTCCGTCATCAGATAGACGGAACCGGACCACACATTGGGCGCTCCCGGCACAAATACCGCATAGTGCCCGCTCTCCAGACGCTCCATCAGGAAGCCGATCTGCCACGCCTCTTCGATGCGTGCCAGGACCACGGGATAATTATGCCCCGTTTCGTACCCCATCAGACTCTCGCTGATCCCCTTGAAGAAATCATACCCGGGAATGTTGTAGAGAAACCCGCTCTCCAGCCATTCCACGATCTTTGGGGCGAGGCGGGTTCTCGCAAACAATCCGACGAGCAGACAAAGGAGCACCAGCAGCCCGATCGCCAGAAGCGTCCCCGTGGAGATGCCCGCCATCGATTTCATCGCAATCCGGCTCGCCAGCGGGGCCACGATTCGGCGCGCGAGCTCTTGGGCCTTGCCGAGCACAATCACCAGCACGACGATCGGCAGAAGGAACAGAATGCCGCCGATCAGAGTTGCCCGTACGAAAGCAGCCAGAGCCCTCATGGTTCCCCCTTTGCGCAAACGACGATCACGACAGACGGCCACCCATGGCGGTCCTGTACGTCGATCACTGTACTCCCCGTGCGCCCACTGCCTCAAACAGGAAAATGCTGCGCGGTACACACGCCGTCTTCCTCTCCGGCACGGTCCGGGAGAACCGGGAAGACGGACCGGGATGAAATCTCCCGCGCATCCGCGGGTCAAACCATCGTCATTCGTGCCCATCGGTTCTTATGCCTGCACGGCGCTTGATTTGGACACGCTTTCCCAGTACTTTGTCGCGCCAAGGTGTCGCAGGTAAGGAGTCGGTTGTGCCGGAGTTGCCGGAAGTTGAGAATATGGCGTTGGGGCTGCGGCCGGTCCTGGTGGGCAAACGCGTGGCGTCCGTTTGGGTTGGCACGCCCCGGGTCATTCGGGGTCCCTATCGACGGCATTGGCGGGCCTTCCTGGCCGAGCTGACCGGCCGCCGGATCCAGAGTGTCAGCCGGCGTGCCAAGCGGCTCATCCTCGCGACAGAGGGAAGTCTGGCCCTGGTCTTTCAACTCGGTATGACGGGTAAATTCCTCCTGCCGAACCGGGAGGAGGGCCCCGCGGCGGCTACGCCGAAGCATACGCGGCTGATCCTGTCTTTCCGTGATGGGACGGAGCTTCTCTTCGTGGACCCGCGCCGGTTCGGGCGCGTGTGGTGTCTGCGCGACCTGGACCCGAAGGCCCCGGACGCAACGATGGAAGCAGCCGGCCTGACGCCGCTGGGTCCGGAAGCGCTGGACCTGAACCCGAAGACCTTCGCCGCACCGCTCCAAACGAACCGGCCCATCAAGTCGCTACTGCTGGACCAGGGGCGGATCGCCGGATTGGGCAACATTTACGCCGACGAATCCCTCTGGGCGGCGTGTATCCACCCGGCCCGGGCGGGCTCGTCCCTCACAATTGCCGAGGCCGCTACTCTGCTGCGTGAGATTCAAAAGGTCCTGCGCCGGGCGATCCGCGCGGGCGGCACGACCTTCAGCGACTTTCGCAGCGTGTACGGCGACATGGGCCGGTTCCGCGATCGACTGAAGGTCTACGGACGACAAGGTGAGCCCTGCCGGCGCTGCGGCACACCGATCCAATACCTCCGCGCCTCCGGCCGCGGCACCCACATTTGCCCGCGTTGCCAAGTGGCTCCCCGTCGCCGCCAGGCGTAGGACGCGTACTACACACCATTCCGCCATCGACACGAGACGATGTGTAATCCGCGTCCTGCGGATTATTCCAATTCTCACGCATCCCGCAGCCGGCCGCGCGGAACGGGAATCTCGCGCCCCTGTTCCTTGGCGGTTTCGAGCCACTCCTCAATAACTCTTTCAGCGTTCGCCACCGCCTCACGGTACGTCGGGCCGTCCGCCATGCAACCAGGCAACTCGGGCACCTCGACAATAAACGACTGGTCTTTGTCGCTCCAGTAAATGATCATCGCATATTTGCTCATGGCCATACGATAGCACGCCATTTCAGACGAATCAAAATAATGACATGAGAATGCGTGGCGGCTGAAGAAGAGCGGAACGGGGGCGAGTTACCAAATCCCAGGGATCAGGCGGTATTTGACTTGCTTGGCGTAATCCGCGTAGCCCGGCGGTTCGGCTTGGAGGGTCTTGTCTTCGAGATAGGTGCGCAGGACCAGAAGCCCGACCGTGATGCCGGCGGGGATCAGGCCGCAGGCCGGGCTGCAAGGGAAGGCGTGACCGGCACACCCTACCTGTCCGTCGTACTGGAAAGGACCGCGTTGAAGAGCAGGGCGAACGTCCCGTGCGGCTGGCCGCGATGCTGGACACGGAAGCCCAGGAGGATGATCTTCCCTGCGCCATACTGCACTTCCACGATCGCGGGTTTGTCCGCGATGCACTCCGGGGCCCGAATCCAGCCGCTCTCCAACAGGACCGTATCCGAATACCGGGCGACGACGTGAACGGGAAAGCGCGCCGCCGGGTTGCGCGGGTCGTCCTCCGTCTTCTTGGGCTTTTCGGTGACGTCAAAAGCCTGGGAGCGGGTGAAGTACCCGGACGCCCATTCCGGCATTCCATAGCCGACCGGATGCCGGCGGTCGATCCAGACCCGCAGCAGCGAGCCGGGGCAGTAGAACTCCTTGGCCTGCTTGTCCCGCAGGGCATTGCGGACGGGAATGTGGAACTGGTCTATCGGGAAATTGCATGCCTCGTCGAGGCAGACCAGCGTGCCGCCCTCCGCGACGAAACCCTGCAGAGCCACGATTCCTTCGGAGCCGAGGCCGCCCACGTACTGCGGCTCGGTCGTATCCACGTCCCGGCCGTCCACGATCGACCTCGAACCCATTGAGGGCAGGACCAGACAGTCGTAGCGTTTCCGTAGGTGGCCCGCGCGGATCTCTTCGTTGTGCACCGAAGCGTATTCGAACTCGCCGTTATCCAGCACGAACCGGGTCCACCCTTCATCGACATTGGCCGTCCAAGGCTGATACAGACCGAGGCGAGGTTTCGAGACACTCCGCAGGACGCGCTCCATTTCCCCCTGCTTTAGCCGGACTCCCGCGAGAATGGACGAGATTCCGTTGAGAATCTTCGGTTGGGCCGACTTGATACTATTCACATCCGGAATGAGCAACGAGCCTGCGGGCACTTCCTCACCGGCGAGGGCTTGCCACGGCGCCGCGGAAGTGGTCAGACGAAAAGGAATACCCGCCGCGAACAGCCGATTCATCAGCCGGTAGTTGTCATTGGGGCCCGCTCGCACCAGATAGCCGTCGGCCTTTTCCGCTTCGACGATCTTGCCCTGTGGCAAAAGGACTGCCTCCAGCTCTTTCGCCTGGCACTCGAACGGCCGATTGACGCTCACGACGTGGACCCCCATTTGCAGGGGCAGCGTCCACCCGGCGATATCATACGGGGCTTCCGGCGGCCCCTGCGGATAGACGGATCGGTTGGGATACTCCTGCCGTTCCATCATGTCGTTGAGGTGACTGCGATAGGGCTGGCAGCAGTAGAGAATGTAGGTCTGGGCGGAGTACTGGACGCCATCGGCGGTGAAGGCCGCTTGCGCCTGGTGGACCTCGACGCCGGTCGCGTGAAGGACCCGCAGCATCTCCGCCGCGGCCCGAGGGTCACGCTGCTCGGGCGGGACCAACCACGCACAGGGCGGCTCGCTCTTGCCCCGTTCCATCGCATCGCGGGCCTGCTTGATCACGTTGCTCTTGAACATATCGTGATAGCGGGCCGCCAGCGTGAACAGGCTCATGCAGGCGATCTTCTCGTACTCCACGATGTCCCGCAGCCGCCACCAGCCGCCGGGCCACGGGTCGGGAAAGTTGGTCGTCACCTCATACGCCGGCATCCCGCGCGTTCCCCCCTTCAACTCGCTGTTGCGCAGAAACACGGGCGAGGCGATCTCGACGCTCGCGGCCTCCGTGAGAAGGCCCGTCATATTGTGCCGGTACGCCGTCGTGCGAAATCCGCCCTCCCACCAGTTGTCATACATGGCACTGTTGAGGACTCCCTTCTTGCCTGCCCGCGTCAGCGCGGCCGCCATGTGCCCACCGATGATCAGCATCATGCTGTCGTTCAAGGGATGGATGTTCGGATTCTTCGGATCGAAGAAGGGCGGCACGAAGAGCCTGGCCCCGGTGCTGCCCATCTGGTGAATGTCGTACACGACGTCGGGCAGCCATTCCTTGTAGATCACCTGCGTGACCAGCCGGGTCTCCTGCAAATTGAGCATGAACCAGTCGCGGTTGTTGTCGTGGCCGGCGTAGGTGTGATACAACCAGGGCATCCCCGCGCCCTCCCACGGCTTGCCCAACGACCGCTCGTACCAGTCGATGACTTTGTCCGTGCCATCGGGATTCGCACTGGGAATCAGCACGATGATCGTCCGCCGGAGAATCTCCATGACCTCATCCGAGGTCTGCGTGGCCAGATCGTAGAGCAGTTCCATCGCCATCTGGCTCGAGGCGATCTCGCTGGAGTGCAGATTGCAGCTCACCAGGATCACGACTTTCGTCGTGTCCACCAGGGACCGTTCCTGCTCCTTGTCCTGGATTCGTCGTGGATCGGCAACCTTCTTCTGGCGAGCCATCGCCTGCTCGATCTGTCCCGGCGCGGCCTCTTCCGTGATCTCGGCCAGGATCATGCTGCGGCCCTCGGTGGTCCGCCCGATGTCCCGCACCCGCACACGGACGGAATTGTCCGCGACGTGCCGAAAGTACTCGCAGATCTTCTCATAGCGGGCGAGCTTGTAGTCCGCGCCGACCTTGTGCCCGATCAGTTCCTCCGGCGGCCGGACTTGCCCCGCTGCCAGAGACCCGCAGGCAAACAGCGGGAGAATGCCGATCAGCCATTTGACCAAGAGCAACCTGCTGCCATACTTCATGTTGACTCCCCTGCACAGGACAGAGAGGCGGGTGGCAGCCTCAAGCGAGGCTTGGGGATGGTATTCACGCCAGCCAGGCCATCGCCAAGCCCTTCGGGCTTGACGCTGCCACCCGTCGTTTATGTCATTGCGAGGAGCGCCGCGACGAAGCAATCTCAGCCCACCGAATGGGAGATTGCCTCGCTTTGCTCGCAATGACATATTGCGAATTTGTTTCACATTTCAAATTTGCCGGTTTGTTCTGCCGCCTATGCCTCTTCGACCACCTTGTAGCCCAGCGCCTCGGCCAGGGCGAAGACCGGCTCCTTCAGGTCGCCATAGCAGGTGACGCGGTGCCAGCCCCACTGGTCCCACAGCGTGAAGAGCTTCTCGATATCGCCGACCGGCTCGGCGGCCAGCTTGGTCCGGCAGGCCCGGTCATCCGGGTCGTTGGCGACCGCCTTGCCGCGATGGAAGAGGACTTCTTTGCGGCTCTGCTCGAATTCGACGGTGGTCGTCATGTAGCCCAGCGGCAGGACCGAGCGCAGGGACGCCCCCTGGCGATCCTCCGAGTGGGTCAGGATCGCGAACGGATTGGTCGGACCCTGGGGGCCGAAGACCTTGTTCGACGCGACGCAATGGGCATAGATGATCTGCCGCTTCGCCGTGTCGATCACCGGGTCGGAGATATAGCCCGGCCGGCCCTGGGTCAGCGCGTTCAAGGCAACCATCGTCGCCGTCGAACGGACGTCGCACTCGCAGGCGCCAATCAAACCTTCGCTGCACAACTCGTGGAAGCCCAGGCACGGATAGGCGTGGATGTGCCCGCCGTAAAAGCCGCCCAGGCAGTTGATCGTGATGGCGTTGGCCCCGTGCCTCTTCAGCACGGCTTTCATGCCGAGGTACATCGCCGCCGAGGTGTCGAGCGTTTCCTGCGAAACGCCGATCACCGTGGCCGCGTTTTTGCGCCAGCGGTTCGCCACCACGCGGGACTCGTCTTTATCTGCCGCCTTCCACGCTTCGTTGACCTCGACGAACGACATATGCTCGACAGGGATGCCCATCAACGTGCTCGCCGGTCCGGCCTCGGTGGTGACCGCCAGGATCTTCGACTGCTTCATCCGGGCAAGGCACTCCTGCATCGAGAGGGTCTGCACCGGATCGGGCGTGCAGGCAAGGTCACCGGTCTTGGGCGTGTTCTTCGTCCGCACCTGCGCGGTGGCCGCGACAAAATCCGCCCCCGAGCCGCCCTTCTCGACTCGCTCGAAGCACCTGACCGCCTCCACCAGGTCTTCAAACCGTGAGGAAGCCACGAACCCAACGTTCGGAGCCTTCTTCCGCAGGAAGTCCGCCGTGTAGACCAGGAACCCGCCGCTGCCACCGTATTGGAAGTCGGCGTACAACACCGGTTTGCCCGGGCTTGTAGCCGTCGGTTTGGTTGATTCCGCGACCGTCTGTACGACACGGTTCCACGCATTCATCTGATAGACGAGATAGCCGTCGATATTCGCGGATTTGTCCTCGTCGAGGATCTTCTGGGCCTGCTCCGGTCCGGCGGCCAGCGAGGCGACGAACTCCAAATTGGGGCACTGCTTGGCCAGTCCCGTGTTGATCCGCTCCATAACCGGCCGGAAGTCAAAGCCCTTGTTCGGCCAATCCGGACCCGGCTGCTGTGCGGCGTGTAGCGAATAGATGATACGAATCTTCATCTTACCGCCCCCCGCCTGGGCCGCCCACACCTCGCCCGGATTCGCCAGAAGTCCCGCCGCCCCGGCACACGCGGCACAGCCCGCCGCCAGGAATCGCCGCCGATTCATCCGGCAGCACGCACACCCCGAAACCAATCCACCCTTCTTCATAATCATTCTCCCATCAAGCACACGGTTCATCAGTCCACGAGTATCAGTCCGTAATAATTCGGACATTGTCGCGTCGTTCGCACCACTTCAATCGGCAGACCTGCTTTCCGGACCGTCGTAAACACGTCGATCCCGCAGGCCTCCATCGCCGGGCGGGCCCGCTCGGCATGCCGGCACCCGCCCACCTGCAAGGCACAGCGCTCGCAGAGGTAGCACGGCCCGGCGCCGAGTCCGAGGGCCTTCCAGGCGCCCCGCAAAAAGATCTCGCGCTCCAGCTCGACGACGGCCGCCTTCACATTCACGTCCGGCTCGAAGTGAATGAGGATCGCCCGGCGGTAGGAATCCAGGATCTTTCGCATCTCCTCAGGTGTCGGCGTGTACGGCGGGCATACCAGGCACTGCGCGTACCCATCGCACCCGAACTGACACTTGAGCCGAACCCAGGGCGCCGTCTCCACTTCGGCCCCCGCGACGATCTTGGCCGCCTGGACGCCGGGCCGTGCGCCGGCCAAGCGGCACAGCGCCTCATCCGAGAGGTCTGTCTTCGCCTGCGGACTCTCACGTTTGCGACTCACACGACACCCCATCAAAGGGACGATGCATGCTGGCAAGCCTGCCATCTCCTGGTGTTTATACCCCCTCTCCATTGGCGAGGCAAGACTTTCGCCCCGTACTCCGCAGGGCGCAGGCAAAGGGCTGCGAAGGAGATCCGCAGCCCTATAAAAATGCCGCAAGCAAGCGTGGAACAGGCGTCCGCGTCCAAGCTCTTGTCTACTGCTTTCGGGTCACACCCTCGTGGGTGATGGTGACCTCTTCGGTTACCCCATCGCCGTCGGCGCCGGTGCCGATCTTCAGATTCGTGGGCCAGGCGTTGGCCAGCTCCCAGACGGCTACCGGCTTGCCGTCCCGGCTCATCAGCGTGATGGTGCACTTCTGCCGGGCGCCCTCGATCTTGCCGACCACCACCTCCTCGCGCCAGGACCATAGCTTCGTGTCGCCGGTCAGACCTCGCGCGAGCGTGACATCATGCCAGCGAAGTCGGGCCGGGATCTTTTTGACGATCTCCCTCCCTTTGTCGGATGCCAGTTTTTGTTCGAATACTTCGTGGGCCGACCCGATGGCGGAGCAGGTGTTGAACGTGCCGCTCCAGCGGCCTTCCACCTCGACCCGGAAGAAGGCTCCGGGCATCACGTCCCGCTCTTTCAGGGACCCGCTCTTGGCCGCTGCCTTCGAGTCGCAAACGCCGAAATAGCAGACCGACAGGACCACGACCAGAAGGCCGCCACAGGCCAGCTTGACCGGCCAGGAATACCGATTGTTCATAAGACACTCCTTTCAAAAGCAGTTCCTATGATGCAGTTTCAGTTGACAATGGCTTGGTGGGCGAGGGCTTCGAACTTGTCGTTCAGCGTGGCCTTGCCCGAGGGATACAACTGGACCATGCAGACACCGATCAGCTTCTCGGCGGGATCGATGAAGAAGGTCGTGTACCAGAAGCCGCCCCAGCGGTAGGCGCCGACGCTGGTCAACTCGCCGGCCTCGCGCAGACTGCGCGTGACGCCGAAGCCCAGGCCGAAGCCGGAGCCGGGATTCAGCTCGCCGACATGGTCCGCCGTCATCAGCTCCACGGTCTTGCGGCTCAACAGCCGGACGCCGTCCAACTCACCGCCGTTGAGCATCATCTGGCAGAACCGCGCGTAGTCCGAGACCGTCGAGCACAGCCCGCCGCCGCCGGAGAAGTAGCGCTTGGGTCCTTCATAGGGATAGGTCACACAAACCCGCATGGCCCCTTCCCCGAGAATGCCATCACCCAGCCGCGTCAAAGCTCCGCTCGCATCAGGCCCGTAGATGGCCGCGAGCCGGGACACCTTGCCATTGGGAGGGTAGAAGCCTGTGTCGTTCATCCGCAGCGGCTCGAAGATGCGCTTCTGCAGGAACTGATCGAAAGGCATCTCAGAGATGACTTCGACCAGCCGGCCGAGGACATCGACCGAGAGACTGTAGGTGAACGCCTCACCCGGCTGGTGTACCAGCGGTATCTGGGCGAGCTTCTTGATGCCGTCGGCCAGCGAGTCCTCCGTCTGAATCAAGCCATGCGTGATCCCCGCTTCCGCGTACTTGGCGCCGACGCGGGCGTCCCAGTGATAGGTCAGGCCGGAGGTATGGGTCAGCAGGTTGCGAATCGTGATCTCGCGCTTGGCCGGCACAAGCTGTTCCTGGGCCTTGCCGCCGCCGCCCGCCGGATCGGAGACGAGGACCTTCATCTCTTTGAATTCCGGGAGATACTTGGAGACCGGATCGCTGAGCCGAAACCACCCTTCCTCATACAGCATCATCACGGCGACGCTGGTAATGGGCTTGCTCATCGACGCGATCCGGAAGATCGCGTCCGGCTTCATGGCCACGTTCCGTTCCTTGTCCTGCACGCCCACAGTCTTGAGGTAGGCCACCTTGCCGTCGCGTGCCACCAGCGCCACCGCCCCGGCCAACAGCCCGCCATCCACGTGCTCTTGCATCAGCATACCGATGCGTTCCAGGCGCTGCTGGGACAAGCCCACGGATCGGGGCGGTGCCAGCGGCAGCCCCTGTCCGGACGCGACCGGAGCCAGCGCGATCAAAATCGACAAGACACATAGGACCAGATTCGTTCTCCTCGTCATAGTAGCACGTCTCCCTGAAAAATGTCCCCTATCGGTCGCGGCGCCGGCGTGCGCACACCCGCGGCGGGTATCCTGCCTTCCGCGCGGCCCACACACGAGCCGCCCAAGCATCAGGATCGTAAACCGCGAACGGCCAATCGTCAATCTCCCCTCCGTCGGGAATTGACGGCCTCCTGTCTACCGCGTACCATTGACCGGCGCGGAGTGGATGTGAAAGATGGCTATCAGAAGAAAGGTGGACAAGTGGCTGACGGCGGCCCGCGAAACACCGAGATCGTCCTAACGCTGCCTCCGTGGCTTCGTGCGCTCGCGCAACGAGAGAGACATGCTTTCAAAACCGCCGAGTCCAGGATGCGGTTTGCGATCGAGCTGGCGCGGCAGAATATCGAGCAGCACACCGGGGGACCTTTCGGCGCCGCCGTATTCGAGGCGAACAGCGGCCGACTGGTGAGTGTCGGTGTCAATCTCGTGGAGGCGTCGAATTGCTCGATGGCTCATGCCGAGATGATCGCGATTGCCCTGGCGCAACGGGCGGTAGGACACTACGATCTCGGCGCCGCCGGCGTGTATGAGCTGGCGACGAGCACCGAACCTTGCGCCATGTGTCTTGGCGCAATTCCCTGGTCCGGGGTACGACGGGTCGTCTGTGCGGCTCACGGCGAGGATGCCGCCGCCATCGGGTTCGACGAAGGGGCCAAGCCCGCCGATTGGGTCGGCGAGCTGCAGAAACGCGGGATCGAGGTGGTCCGGGACGCGCGGCGAGACGAGGCCCGGGACGTGCTGCAACAATATGCCAAGGCCGGCGGACTCATCTACAACCCCGGCAGGGGCGCGTGAGCCATCCTATTCGACAGTGACGCGGTAAGGTATTTCGTGGCATGGGCATCTTGCCCATGAGTGGGTCCCCAAACGCATCCTTTCGCGTTTGGGAGCCCAGTCGCAGGGCCCTCTTGGCCCTGCCTCCACGGGCGAGACGCCCGTGATACACATGGGCGGGACGCCCATGCTACTAGGCCCGTACGGGCACACTACCAACCGGCAATCACTCGGCGTCGGTTTCGGGAATGATCGGTTCCCAGCGGATCTTATCGGAGCCCAGGAGCGTCCCGGTGGCGTAGGCGACGTCCACGAGCGAAATCTGGTAGTTGGCCAGGGCGGCGACCTCGCTGCTTTGTGCGTTGGCGAAACGGATCTGGGCGTCGAGCACGTCGGTGCTGGTGCGGAGGCCCTGCTCGAATTGGCGCTGCTCGGCTTCGTAAAGCCGGCCGTTGAGAATGGCGGTCTGGCGGGCCGCGAGAATCTGCTGCCAGTTGGCCTCGACCTGATCGACGGCATTGAGCACTTCGAGACGGATCAGGTCCTCGCGGTTGGCCCGCGTGGCGAGCCGCTGGCGGCGCTGATAAATGGCTTGGCGCAGCCGGCTCTTGGCCGCCTCGTTGCCGAGGGGAACGATCAACTGCAGGCCCCCGCTGTGGGTGGTGAAGTCGGTCCCGAGCAGCATGTCGAACGAATCGCCGCGGCTCTCTCCGGTGCCGCTGATGTTGTAGTTGTAGCTGAGAGTAGCCAGAGGCAAGGTTTGATTCCGCGCGAAGTCGATCGTGCTGGCATCCTGCAACAGTTGCAGTTGGAGTTCCAGCAGCTCCATCCGATTCTCAATCGCCGCACGGACCAGGCGCGGCCGATCCAACTCGTAGCGTACCGGGTCCGGCGGCGTCGTCGGAACCACGATGGTGGGCGTTTGCACGTCCAGACCGGCTTTATGGACGACGCGTTTGAGCTCACGCTCCCGATCGCGCAGACTGTTCTCCGCCAGGATGATGGCCTGGAGCTGTCCGGCGACACCCGCCTCCGCCCGAATGACCTCCACCTGGGCCCGCTGGCCGGCGTCGACCAGGTGTTGCGCCCGCTCCAACTGCTTCTGGGCCAACTCGTATTGCTGCTGGCGGACCTCCAATTCCCGGCGGGCGGCGTAGAGACGCCAGTACACCCGATCCAGGGCGGCCAGGACGGTGATGACGTCGAGCTTCGTGCGCGTGTCGACGATGTCGCGGTTATAGGCGGCGACGCGGATCGAATACATATTGACCCGCTGACCCGCGTTGCGCAGGAGCGGATGACTGACCGAAATGGAGGCATTGTTCTCGAAGGAGGGATTGAAGGGCGCATCCACGTGCAACTGCTCCGCCCGCGTGTCGGCCAGGTCGAAGGTCACTGTGCCCCCGGTCCGCAAC
>Ga0315289_10001402_pt1 | contig 37415 bp, 30 predicted proteins | sample YL17G11_40_MG_FD_203452 | JGI IMG/M metagenome (GOLD analysis project Ga0315289, IMG submission 203452) | Sediment microbial communities from Yellowstone Lake, YNP, Wyoming, USA - YL17G11_40 | ecosystem: Environmental > Aquatic > Freshwater > Lake > Sediment | place: USA: Wyoming | collected...
AACACATGCACCGCGACCAGTGTGACATCATCATCCATCTGGGCGTTTTGTTGGTAACCCTTGAGTGCTCCCATCAAACCGTCGCAGACTTCCCACGCTGACAAACCAACCAAATTACTTACAACAAATCTATAAATTATCATACCACAATTAATACCCAATTAGTCTAAAATATCAATTAATTTAGCCTGAGTCATTCCCCCCTGGGTTATAATCAGCCCGTCTTTGGCCATGAGCGATACACATCCATCCCCACATACGCCTGATTTTTATCAGCAGGTTAACCGCCGTCTTGCCCTCTCGCTGGGCATCACATTGGCATTTGTTGTCGTCGAGATCCTCGCCGGGATTCTTGCCAACTCCCTGGCCTTGCTGACCGACGCGGCGCATAACTTCACAGACGTGCTCGCCCTGGCGCTGAGCTGGTGGGCGCTGTGGATCACAACCAAGCCGGCCAACTCGGGCAAGACTTACGGTTATCACCGCGCCGGCATCCTGGTTGCGCTTGTCAACTCAACCACCCTGGCGCTCATCGCCTTGGGCATTTTCTACGAGGCCTATAAGCGACTTATCGCGCCGCCCGCTGTCCAGGCGGATATCCTGATCGGCGTCGGCGCCATAGCCGTTGTCGTGAATCTGGTAACAGCCCTCCTCGTACGGCGCAGGGCAGAGCACGATCTCAATCTCAAGAGCACTTTCCTGCATCTGATGGGCGACGTTCTCTCGACAGTCGGCGCGGTTGCGGCCGGCATTCTTATCCGCTTCACCGGCCTGAACTGGATTGATCCGCTGGTAAGTGTTTTCATCGGCCTCCTCATCCTGTGGAACGCTTGGGGCATCGTGCGCGAGTCGGTGGAAATCCTGATGGAATCCACTCCCGCGGATATTGACATGAACGCGCTCCGGCGTGACATACTGGCTGTCGAAGGCGTGCGCGGCATCCATGACCTGCACGTCTGGAGCATCACCAGCCAGTTGCGTTATCTTTCGGCGCATATCGTCACGGAAGATATCACCGTCAGCGTTGGGGCGAAGGTCCAGGCGGCAGTCGGCCAAATGCTGGCGGACAGGCACGAGGTCCGGCACGCCACGCTGCAACTGGAATGTGTCGAATGCGGCAACCACGGACAGTTCTGCGATTGCGCAGATCCCCGCGCCTGAGTCGATTTCCACCGTTTTGTTCTAAAGGAGGAAGGGATGAAAAAGGCAATCTGGTTCTATCTGGGCATGGTGTTCCTTCTTTCCGGGTGCATCCCGCCGCAGATCGTCTACCATCCCGTCCCTGACCTGAAAGTGGATTTTACGCCTTTCGAGAATGTCGGCTGCCCACTAAACGATACCGGTTACTCCCGTATTTGCGAGGAAGATAGTGTTCTCTATACACTGGGTTGTGACCGGATCGCTGAGGCTCCGGACCAGTTCGGCGGGTTGAGTCCGGCCTATCCCATTGCGATCTGCACCTATGTGCCCATGTTGCGACCCGATGTTGCCGACCCCCATAACACTCCGGCGAGTGAATATTTCTACAACATCGGTGGGCCGATGCCGATGCTGGTGCGCTATGTAATTATTGTAGATAGTGAATTCCGGCTGGTCAAGAACGCCGACGAATTCCGGGCGGTTTTTGGCCCAGTGGAATCGCCCGACGAAGCCCTGAGCTTTTCACTCGCCCTTGCGGATGTGTTTCCGCTTTATGATTTGAAGTTCAATCTGAAATACCGCTACGAGGTCCGCATCCTTGAAGAGACTTATGTGGAGACCACCGGCGATGGGTATATCGTCCATGTCTTCGATTATCAATTCTTCGGCTGCGGGCCGCATTACTATTACGCCGTTGACTTGAACGTAACCCCGGATGGCCGGGTGGGGGAGATCAGCCGCACCCCGATCTTTCGTGATCCCAGACTGGATGGTTTGTGCCAGGATTAAACCTGTTTTCTTTAGAGACGTGCAATGAGAATTCTCACCGTCCTCACTTACTACCGTCCCCATACTTCCGGCCTGACCATTTATGCCGAACGGCTGGCGCGCGCCTTTGCCCGGCGTGGTCACCAGGTCACTGTACTGACCACGCAGTACGACCGAAGGTCCCTGCCGCGCGACGAAATGATGGATAGTGTGCACGTGTTACGAGTGCCGGTGGCTGTCCGCGTGAGCAAAGGCGTGCTGGCCCCGACCTTTGGCCTGGTAGCCACCAAACTGGTCTGGGAGCATGATGTGGTCCAGCTCCACCTGCCTCAGTTCGACGCGCCTGGCGTGGCCTTACGCGCCCATCTCTTCGGCAAGCCCTCCGTGCTGACTTATCACTGCGATCTGCGTTTGCCCCCCGGCCTCTTCAATCGCTTCGTCAACCTGGTTGTCAAATTCCAGAATAACATGGCCGGGATTTTGGCGGATCACATCGTCACATACACCCAGGATTACGCTGATAATTCTTCTTACCTCTCGCGTTACTGTCACAAGTTGACCCCTATCCTGCCACCGGTGGAACTGCCTCCGCCTGCACCTGGCGCGGTCGAGGCCTTTGCCGCGGCGCACCGAATCCGCGAGCAGCGTCCTGTTATTGGGATGGTGACGCGCTTTGCCGCTGAAAAAGGTGTGGAGGTGCTGCTCGACGCACTGCCTACTGTACTGGAGAAGTACCCAAAGGCACAGGTGCTGTTTGCCGGTCAATACCAGGATGTGCTCGGGGAGCAGGCTTACGCCGAGCGGTTGATGCCGCGCATCAATAAGTATGAAGGGGGAGGCTATTGGAAGTTCCTCGGCAATCTTAGCCAACATCAACTCGCCGCTTTTTATCCCAACATGGATGTGTTGGTCGTCCCATCGCTCAATTCCACCGAGGCTTTTGGCTTGGTGCAGGTCGAGGCAATGTTGAACAATGTCCCATGCGTGGCCTCGGCGCTGCCGGGTGTGCGCCAACCGGTGACGATGCACGGGATGGGAAAAATCGTGCCGGTTGGCGAGCCGTCCGCGCTGGCGGAAACGTTGCTGGCGATCTTTGCCGAGAAAGGAAAATACCACTGCGACACAACGGCGCTAGCGAAACTATACGACCCAGATACTGTGGCGCAGGAATACGAGAAGTTGTTCGAGACGTTGAGGTAGGACGGATTGACAATCCGTCCTACGGAATGATGTTGAACCCCTGTTCGCGGAAATGCTCGTCGAAGGTGAAGACAGTGTCAATCCCCAGACTGTTCATTGTTTGGAGGACAGAACAATCTATCAGACTTAGTTATCGCCGGTTGGCCTGAAGAATCATATACCATGCCTGATAAGGATTTTCTCTTCCTCAACCTCCGTGACCTGCCCTACTTCCGCGCCCTCATCCGGGCTGTGGAGGCGTCCTTCTACCAGACCCTCGACCTCCCTTCCCCAATCCTGGACGTGGGCTGCGGCGACGGTCACTTTGCGGCGTGCGCGTTCGATCATCCAATAGATGTTGGCCTCGACCCCTGGCATGGGCCGATCCACGAGGCAGGTCGGCGAGGAACGTATCGCCTGCTGGTCGAAGCGGATGGCGCGGCGATGCCTTTCCCGGATGGATGTTTTGCCTCGGCGTTTTGTAACTCGGTGCTGGAGCACATTCCACATGTGGGGCAGGTGCTGGCTGAGGCCGCCCGCGTGTTGGAACCTGGCGCGCCATTTTACTTCTGTGTGCCCAACCCGCGCTATTTTTCAGAGTTGTCCATCGCCCGAATGCTGGGGCAAGGGTACACGGAATGGTTCCGGCGCATCTCGCGCGTCCAGCACGCTGACGGGCCTGAGGTCTGGCAGGCGCGGCTGGAGCGGGCCGGTTTCCGGTTGGAGAAGTGGTGGAACTATTTCTCCCCGTCCGCGATGCGCGTGTTAGAATGGGGGCATTATTTCAGCCTGCCGTCGCTGGTGGCGAAGAAACTCACCGGTAAATGGATTATCGTCCCCGCAAAATGGAATCTCTGGCTAACGGAGCGATTTGTCCGAAAGTATGCGTCCGTTGAGCCAGTGGAGAATGGTACGTTCACTTTTTACAGCGCTTGCAGAAAATAAAACGTAATGGTAGCCTAAGGCTACCATAATTCGCAAAACGTAATAGCTACGTTTTCCGGGTTACGCCTATGTCTTTCGGCGAATCCTATTTCAGCACCAACACTTACAAAGACGTTTCGTTCGCCCGCTACAGCCAGTACTGGTGGTCGAACCGCTTCTACGCCATCCTGGCGCGGCGATATGGCCAACGCGGCGCGCGTTTGCTCGAAATCGGCAGTGGACTCGGTCATCTCGTGGGGCAGTTGGGAAACCGCTTCCAGACTTATACCGTTGATGTGAATCTTTGGGCGTTGAAGCAATCCCGCTCCATCGCTCCGCGCTCCTCGCTCCATGTCTCCAGAGCGGAGGAACTTCCGTTTGCAAATGAGACATTTGGCGTGGTCATCATCAAGCATGTGGTCGAGCATCTACCGAATGCCGGCAAGGCGATTGTCGAGTTGGGCCGAATCATTGCACCGAATGGTGTGCTAATATTGGCGACGCCTAATCTTGCTTCATTGCTCAAGCCGCTTAAAGGTGAAAAATGGATTGGTTTCCAGGATCCAACCCATATTTCGCTCAAGCCGCCCGCCGAATGGCTGGCATTGATTCGGGGCGCGGATTTCAGTCCGCAGCTCGTCTTTGCCGATGGCTTCTGGGATGTGCCTTATATCCCATTCGTACCGAAATGGTTGCAAAAACTACTCTTCGGTTTCCTCGGCGGATTTCAAGCCGTCACCGGTCTCGTCTTTTTGCCGTTAAAATGGGGCGAGAGCATGATCGTTGTCGCAAGGAAGAACTAAAAAACGAGTGATGAGTGATGCCTGAAGAACCCAGCGTTTTGGATTATATAAAATCGAAGTTGATATTTTGGCAAAGGAGGGAGAAGATCGGCATTCCTGGCGCGGAGATCATGGATGAAACTGGAAAATCTATTGCTTTTGTCGAACCTTCAACTTTCCACCCTTCTAACCTGCAACCTGCAACGGCCTGGCCCTGGCGTTCCCTCCTAGCACTTACGCTGGCTCTCGGTGGGCAGCGAGCTTTCGAGCCGAGTGGTAGCTCGCTCGGGTTGGGTCTTGCGCTATATTTAGTGGCAGCGACCATGCTCATCTGGGCCTATTGGCGCGGTGAATGGACGCTTGCCTCACAACCTTCCTCTGAATTTCGTGCAGACACATTCAAGATAGGGCGGGTTACTTTTTTCGCCGCGATCCTCCTGGCATTGGTGGCATTTCTAGCCCTCGGCGGCAACCTGTTCACACCCTTCAACGTGACGCTGTGGGCGCTGGCGCTAATCCTGCTGGTCTGGTCTTTGTGGCAACGCGATGCAGGGGCAGAACCGGTCTGGAAACGCCTGTGGACTTTCTTGCGGCAGAAAGCCTGGCAGATCCGGGTCACGCGCTGGACATTACTCGTGCTGGTTGTGACTGCTGTCGTGGTCTACTTCCGCGTCTATCAACTCAATCAAGTCCCCGCGGAACCGTTCAGCGACCACGCTGAAAAGATCCTGGACGTGTACGACATCACCCAGGGCCAGATGCACATCTTCTTCCCTCGTAATACCGGACGTGAGGGCTTCCAGATGTACCTAACGGTTCTCGTCGCCTGGATTTTCCGCACGGGATTGTCGTTCCAGAGCCTGAAGATCGGCACTGTATTATGTGGGTTGGCGACGCTGCCCTACCTGTACCTGCTTGGCGAAGAGATCGGCAACCGGCGCGTGGGGTTGCTGGCGGTGTTCTTCGCGGGCATCGCCTACTGGCCGAACGTCATCAGCCGCGCTGGGCTGCGCTTCCCGCTCTATCCTCTTTTCGTCGCGCCGACGCTTTACTACCTACTCCGCGGCCTGCGAACATCGAAGCGCAACGATTTCATCCTCTCCGGCTTCTTCCTGGGCCTTGGGCTTCACGGTTATAGTCCCTTCCGCATCGTGCCGTTCGTAGTGGTGATCGCGGTCGGGTTGTATTTGCTGCACGTGCAGTCGAAAGGCTCACACAGGCAGGCTGTCATTTGGTTGAGCTTGCTGGCGCTGGTGTCATTGTTCGTCTTCCTGCCGCTCTTGCGGTATATGGTGGAGAACCCACAGGCCTTTAATGACCGTGCCTTTTCCCGGCTGGGCGATGTTGAGAATCCATTGCCTGGCCCAGCCTTGCAGATATTCTTCTCCAATTTATGGAACGCGCTTCGGATGCTGAACTGGGATAATGGCGATATCTGGGTTCATTCAGTGACTCATCGCCCGGCACTGGATGTGGTCTCCGGAGCGCTGTTCCTGATCGGTTGTATTCTCCTCATAGCACGATACCTGCACCACCGTCACTGGCTGGACTTGTTCCTGCTGCTCTCAGTTCCGCTGCTAATGCTGCCCTCGATCCTTTCCCTTGCGTTCCCGAAAGAGAATCCAGCCCTCAACCGCGCCGCGGGCGCACTGGTGCCGGTCTTCCTCATCGTGGCGCTGGCGCTAGATGGTATGCTGACAGGCTTGGGGTCCGGTAGGTTTCGTCGCTCCGGGGTGACACTGATCTGGCTGGTGACAGGCGTTATGTTAATTTGGTCAGTCACCCAGAATTACGATCTGGTCTTCCGCCAATACAACGAGCAATATCAGGCTGGGGCGTGGAATACGTCCGAGATGGGTGCGGTCATCAAGCAGTTCGGCCAGACCTACGGATCGACGGATAACGCCTGGATCGTGCCGTATCCGTATTGGGTGGATACGCGCCTGCCGGGCGTCTGGGTGGGCATCCCGAATCGGGACTTTGCCGTTAGGCCGCAGGAACTGGAGTCGACGCTTTCTGTGACCGGCGCGAAGTTATTCATCGTCAATCCTCAAGATGTGGATTCAGTGGAGGCATTGAAGCTCCTTTATCCGCACGGAGTGTTCAGCAAATATGAATCCGCAACAGGGATCGAAGGCAAGGATTTCATGATCTTCTTTGTGCCCCCACAATAATTGCATAATTTAAGGCGCGAAGAAGAAAGGTTTTATGGAGAATAAAGCTTTATCAGCATCGCATAACGAAAATAAATGGACATGGGTCTATGATCTGCTGCTGATCGTCGTCCTGCTGGCCGGCGCCTATTTCCGCCTAGTGGGCATGGCTTGGGATGAAGACCAACACCCCCACCCGGACGAACGCTTCCTGACGATGGTCGAGACCAGTCTCCAGGTCAAGAAATGTGCCGACCCGAATATATCCGTGGGTGTCTGTCCGCCTGATCAAGTACGCTGGCTCGGCCTCTCGGATTACTTCAATACGGCGACCTCTACCCTCAATCCGCACAACCACGGCTTCACCTACTTCGTCTATGGAACGCTGCCCATCATTATCGTCCGCTACGTTGCCGAGTGGGTCGGCCAGACCGGTTACGACCAGGTGAATCTGGTCGGGCGTGCGCTCTCTTCGCTGGCCGATCTTGGCTCGATATTTTTCTTGTACTTGCTCGTGGACCGGCTTTACGGGCGGCGTGTAGCGTTGCTGGCTGCGGCGTTCTCGTCCTTGGCCGTGCTGCAGATCCAACAATCCCATTATTTCACGGTGGATACATTCACTAATTTCTTCATGCTTCTGGCGTTGTATTTTGCGGTAGAAATTGCTTATGGCGAAGGTCGCCAGGAGGTGACTCCCCGGGTTATTGATACCAAGTCGGTTAGAGCCGACTCGAGCGAGAACGGTCGGATTCAACCGGCTTTAGATTCTCACCTGGACAATTTCGCGAATCACCACGGTGGGTCATCATCTGAAGACGCAGCAGCACTCTTCACGGTTCACGTTTTCCGATTAATTCGCGAGCCGCTCCTCTGGCTCAGCCTGGGCTTCGGTCTCGCCCTGGGCATGGCGGCAGCCTCCAAGCTCAACGCGGTGGTGATGGCGGTTGTGCTGCCGGCCGCGTTTGCGGCGCGTCATTTCAAGCAGTCATCCGTCAACAGTCATCAGTCGAAACCAGAAAAAGTGAGCGAAACACTGGTCACTGGTCACTTATCCCTCGAGCGCGTTATCATTTTCCTCGTTCTTGGCGCTCTCGCTTCAATAATTGCCTTCCGTCTCTTCCAGCCCTATGCCTTCAGCGGTCCAGGCTTTTTCGGCCTCAAGCCCAATCCGGCCTGGATCGCCAACATCAAGGAGCAACGCACCCAGGCGAGCGGCGACGCAGACGTGCCCTTCGCGCTCCAGTGGGCGCGCCGTTCGCACCTATTTTCCTTCGAGAACCTGACCATTTGGGGCTTAGGCTTGCCGCTGGGTATCCTGGCCTGGGTCGGACTCCTGTGGATGGGCTGGTGCATCCTGAAAGGCGAATGGCGGCAACACCTCCTGCTGTGGGGTTGGACCACGCTCTACTTCCTCTGGCAATCGCTCCAGTTCAATCCCACCATGCGTTACCAGTTGCCGATCTATCCGCTGCTGGCGATGATGGCGGCGTGGGTTGTATTGCAACCGTTGCGCAAGATGGATTCCGCATCACGTTTTACACATGACGCATTACGTTTCTTGGGTGTCGTCGTCATGCTCGCCACCGCTGCCTGGGCCTTCGCTTTTACGCGTATCTACACACGCACCGAAACCCGCGTCGCTGCCTCACGATGGATCTTTCAAAACGTCCCAGGGCCGATCAACCTGAGCATCCAGAACGCTGACGGAACGACTTATCAGCAACCATTGTCCTTTCCGTATGTTGACAACCTTCAAGCCGGCGCGCCCTACATTTCTGGTTTTATCGCCCAGGCGGATGGCATCCTGAGCCAGGTCTATCTGCCGCACGTTGTTGTCAGTTCGCCAGCGCAGACAGCCAACCTGCTGGTGACCATCCGCCAGGGGCCGGAAGAGCCGGAACCGCTGGGCGCGTCCGCATTTGTGGCTCTTCCGCTCGGATCGGCTGCCTCGACCGCGCAAACCCTATTCCTCGTTCCACCATTACCCCTGCTCGCGCAGCAAGTCTACTATCTCCAGGTGCAGTTGGTTGATACGGTCGGCCAGGTGGACATGTGTGGCCCGATCAGCCTGACCATCCAAATCGCCAGCGGGCAAGTTACCCAGCTCATCAATGACCTGCCCCAGTGTTTCGTCAGTCCAGACAAGCCTTATTCTATTTCTTTCGTCGCCAACTCTGACGGGACGCTAACAGGAGTGACGTTCGGCCGCGCAGTGAACATTATCACGCCGACCGCTTCCCAAACTTTGAGCCTGGTCATCGCTACCGTGCCGGAGCCGCAGCCGGATCAGGTGCTTGGCAGCGCCGCGCTCACGGCGGATTTCGCCCCGCAGAAGGATTTGCGCGGCGAGGCTTACGCCCTGACACTCGACCAACCCGTTTTAGTGACGAAAGGTCAAACCTACTTCTTGCACTTGGCAACGACCGGCGGCGGGCTGGCCTTGAGCGGTGCCGCGCCGGCCAACGAGACCGAATGGGACATGGGCTTACCCTTCCGTCTGGATGGATACGATGCCTATGGCGGCATCTACAACGGCAACCTGAACCTTGAGATTTACTGGGACGATAACACCGATAAGCTGGTACGTTTCCAGACCACGCTCGACCAGGCTGATTATATATTCATCTCCTCCAACCGCCAGTGGGCGAGCGTCACCCGCATCCCGGAGCGCTACCCGCTGACCACGACCTACTATCGTGAGCTCATCGGTTGTCCAGCGGATAAGGATGTCATCTGGTGCTATAACGTGGCAAAGCCAGGTATGTTCGCGGGGAACCTGGGCTTCGATTTGGTCGCCGTCTTTGAATCTTTCCCGAACCTCGGCCCATTGACCATCAACGACCAGTTTGCCGAGGAAGCCTTCACCGTGTATGATCACTCCAAGGTGCTCATCTTCCAAAAGCAACCCGACTACGATCTGGCGCACGTTCAGGCCATCCTCGACGCGGTGGACCTGACCCACATTGTTCATCTGACGCCCAAGCAGGCCAGCACCCACAAAGACCTGAGCTTGTCCTCTGACCAGTTGGCAGCCCAGCAGGCAGGCGGTACCTGGTCGGAACTGTTCAGTTATGACGATTTACAGAATCGCTATCCGGCCATCGGGCTGGTGCTGTGGTACGTTACCATCCTGGTGCTGGGATTGCTCGCCTATCCAATCGTACGGGCGGCCTTACCGGGCCTGAGCGACAGGGGCTACCCGCTGGCGCGTATCGTCGGTTTGCTGCTGTGGGCCTGGTTGGCCTGGATGGGCGGCTCACTTGGTCTCTCGTATAGCAAGGTGTCCATAGGAGTCGCCCTGGGATTGGTAGCGCTGATTAGCGGCTGGCAGGCCTGGCGTCAACGCGAGGAGCTGAAGCAGGAATTTCGCGAACGATGGAAATATTTCTTGATGGTGGAACTTATCTTCCTGGCCTTCTTCCTGCTGGATCTACTCATCCGTCTCGGTAACCCCGACCTCTGGCATGACCCGGACGGTGGCGAGCGGCCGATGGATTTTTCCTATTTCAACGCCATACTGAAAAGCACTTCTTTTCCGCCGTATGATCCCTGGTTTATGGGCGGTTACATCAATTATTACTACTACGGTTACGTGATCGTCGGCACGCCGGTCAAACTGCTGGGCATCGTCCCTTCGATTGCGTACAATTTCATCCTACCTACGCTTTTCGCCTGCTTGGCGCTGGGGGCGTTCTCGGTGGTGTGGAACTTGCTGGCAAATGGAGAGGAGGTGGCCAGGCTAACCTGGAAGGCGTTTTTCAGGGGGAGAGCTTTTCTTGGGGGAATTGCCGCTGCGATAGCGCTGATCCTGCTCGGCAACCTCGGCACAATCCGTCTGTACTACCGGAGCTTCATGTGCCTGGCTGCTCCCGGCGCGCAGCTCGGAGATTACAGCGTCCATGATTGCATCATTGCACCGGGAGTGCCGCCGGTTGATAAAGCTAACCTCATTGCCCGCCTCTGGTGGACGATAAAAGGTTTATTTCTATCCCTGAGTGGTTCGGTTATTCCTCTGTCAAACCGCGAGTGGATGATGACGCCTAGCCGCGCCCTGCCGGGCGCGTCCGGCGACCCAATCACCGAATTTCCGCTTTTCACCTTCCTGTGGTCTGATCTGCACGCTCACATGATCGCATTTTCTCTGACGGTGCTGGTGATTGCCTGGGCGATTTCGGTGTTGCGGGCGAAAGCCAGGTGGAAGAGCCGCATGGATGCTATCTTGGGGTTTTTCTTGGCTGGCCTGGTCATTGGCGCCCTCAAGCCGACCAACACCTGGGACTTTTACACTTACCTCGCCCTGGGTGTAATTGTATTGGCCTATGCGGTCTGGCGTTACGCCGATGTGGAACGCATCCGTTTACCTCTGCTGAATTGGACCAAACGCCTCCTCCTGACAGTCAGCGCGGTTGTCGCGCTGGTGGGGCTGTCCATGCTGCTTTACCAGCCCTTCATGCACTGGTTTGCGCAGTCTTATAACTCGGTAGAAGCCTGGACAGGCGGGCGGTCGAACATCTCCTCCTATCTCGTCCATTGGGGTGTATTCCTGTTCTTCATCGTTTCCTGGATGGCCTGGGAGACGCGCCAGTGGATGGCTGAGACGCCCATCTCCGCACTGAGAAAACTACGTCCCTATCGAGACCTCATCCTTGCTGCACCGATACTCATCCTTACGTTATTGTTCGTCCAGCAAATTTGGGTCATGAGTCCCAGCCAGAATGTCCCCTGGAAAGGCATCACTATTCTCTGGCTGGCTTTGCCGCTGGCGGTCTGGGCGGCGTTGCTGATCTTCCGGTTGGGGATGTCGGATGGCAAGCGCCTGATCCTGTTCATGGTCGGCACCAGCCTGCTGCTGACGATGGTGGTCGAGATCGTCGTCCTGCGCGGCGATGTGGGGCGGATGAACACCGTCTTCAAGTTCTATCTACAGGCCTGGGTCATGCTTGGGATCAGCGCCGCAGCCGCCTTTGGCTGGCTGCTCTCCGAAATCCCGAAATGGCTGCCTCGCTGGCGCTCCGCCTGGAACGTGACGGCTGTCATCCTGGTATCCTTTGCGTTGTTCTATTTCTTGATTGCCGGGATGTCCAAAATCCGAGATCGCATGAACCCTGACGCGCCGCATACCCTCGACAGCATGACCTATATGGCTTATGCCCACTATTTCGATTTCGGCGTAAGCGTAGATTTGAGCGAAGACTACCGCGCCATTCGCTGGATGCAAGAGAACGTCCCAGGCTCGCCGGTCATCGTGGAGGCCAATTGCCCCGAATACCGTTGGTGCTCGCGCTTCACGATCTACACAGGATTGCCGGGCGTGGTCGGCTGGAACTGGCACCAGCGCCAGCAGCGCGCTCTGATGGCTGACCAGGTTTGGGATCGCGTTGCCGAGATCAACGCTTTTTACATAACCACCGACCCGGGGGCCGCGCAGGCCTTCTTGAAGAAATATAATGTTCGCTACATTGTCGTCGGGAAGCTGGAACGTGCCGAATATATCGGCGAAGGACTGTTAAAATTCGATATTTATAATGGGAAGTTGTGGCAGGAAGTGTACCGCGATGGACAGACGGTGATTTACGAAGTGCCCAAAGGGCATGAGGTTTTGCCATGACCGAAATTCTTCACGTTACGTCACGGACCGTTTGGCTTGCCGCGCAAAACTCAGGCAATTACGCTGCCGACACGCTGGCGACCGAGGGCTTTATCCATTGCTCGAAGCGCGAGCAGGTACTGCGCGTCGCCAATGCGGTTTTTTCCGGTCAACGCGGACTGGTGCTGCTGATCGTTGACCCGCGCCGGCTCCGGCCTGAGGTCCGCTGGGAGCCGGGGGCGGATCGTCCTGAAGAACTGTTCCCCCATGTTTATGGGCCGATCAACCTGGAGGCTGTCGTCAGGGTTCTCGATTTTGAGCCTGGCCCGGATGGCCTGTTCGTGTTGCCGACATTATTAATGGAAATGGAACATGATTTGATCATTCGCCCGGCTCAGCCGGAGGATGCGAAACTAGCCGCCAGGCTGATACACCTGGCGTTGGGCCGCTTTGGCGAATATACTTTTGGAAATGGAAATCCGGCCAAAACGCTGGAGGTGCTGGAACGATTGTTTATCGCCGGGAGTAACCGCTTCAGCCACAAACTTGCTTTTATGGCCGAGAAAGGCGAAAGCGTTACCGGGCTGCTGCTGGCCCATCCTGCGAAAATCATGACCCGCTTGGACCTCCTCACGGGAAGGCCTATGCTTAGAATCCTGGGCTTGGGCGAGGTACTGCACCTCTTGATACGCCTCTTGCCGCTGGCCGGAGGTCGGGAGGCTGAAAGGGACGAATATTATGTCAGCGATTTGGCCGTTTTGCCCCAATTCCAGGGACAGGGGATCGGCACGCGCCTTTTGGCGTTTGGGGAGGAACAGGCAGCCGGGCACGGCTTGGGCAAATGTTCCCTGATCGTGGCGTTGCAAAATGACGCTGCCCGTCAGCTCTATCTGCGTTTGGGATACCGCATCGTGGAGACGGTCACTTACTCCCGCTTACAGCAGCGTTGTGGAGAACGTGGTTATCAACGAATGATGAAAGTGCTGTGATTTAGGCTGATTTCCAATGCTCTCATTTTTCTCCTGGTATTTCGCCACCTCATTTCTCGGCCTATTGACTTTTCCCCTGGCTTACCGTCTCTTTCCGGCCCTAGCCGATCGCGGCTACAGCCTGGCGCGGGCGTTGGGACTATTGCTGTGGGGTTACATCTTCTGGCTGCTGGCCTCGCTGGGGATCGCGCTAAACAACCTCGGCGGATTGATCCTGGCTCTGGTGGTACTGGCAGCAGTTTCCGGTTCCGGTTTGCTGGGGAAGGAGGCGCGCAAGTCACTGCGGGAATGGCTGCGCTCCAACATCCGGATTGTCGTCACCGTCGAGATCTTGTTCTTCATCGCATTTGCCACATGGGCGTTCGTGCGTGCTTCCAATCCGAATATCGAAACCATGGGCGGCGAGAAGACCATGGAACTAGCCTTCATAAACGCCATCTTGCGATCGCCGACCTTCCCGCCGCACGACCCGTGGCTTTCGGGGTACGCGATTTCGTATTACTACTTCGGCTATGTCATGACGGCCATGCTGGCGCGTACCACCGGGACATTGGGCAGTGTGGCGCATAATTTGATGAGCGCGCTGGTTTTTGCCCTGAGTCTGGTTGGGGCTTATGGTGTGCTGTATAACCTGCTGGGTGTCTGGCTAAAAAAAGCCGGCGGACGACGGGAAGTGGACAACCGCCCTCGGTCTTCGGTTTACGATTTGCCTCTGCTCGGCCCGCTTTTCCTGCTGTTTGTCTCCAACTTGGAAGGTTTTCTGGAAGTGCTGCACAGTCGCGGGCTGTTCTGGACCTATAATGCCGACGGCACAGCGACTTTCTCCTTCTGGAAATGGCTTGACATCCCAGAATTGAACCAACCACCGGTCATGCCGTTGGGCTGGATCCCAAAGCATTTATCGGGCTATTGGTGGTGGCAGGCCTCGCGCGTGATATTCGATCGCAACCTGGTTGGAAATGGGACGGAGATCATTGACGAATTCCCCTTCTTCTCCTATTTGCTTGGTGACCTGCACCCACACGTTCTGGCCATGCCATTTGTGCTGCTGGCCGTCGTCGTTGCGCTCAACCTGTTCCTGGGCGGTTGGAAAGGGGAAACGGACTTGGGTTTGTACCAGCTCTCAATCCGACCGGCAGGACTTTTCTTTGGCGGTCTGCTCTTGGGCGGCCTGACTTTCTTGAATACCTGGGATATTCTGATTGGCTTTGCTCTATTCGTCGGCGCGTATGCCCTGGCGCGAGCACTGGAGGGTGGCTGGACCTGGGAACAGCTGAAAGAGATTCTTGCCCTGGGGGTATCGGTTGGCTTGCTCGCAATTTTGCTCTACCTGCCGTTTTATGTTGGTTTCTCGTCCCAGGCAGGCGGCATCCTGCCAAATCTGGAATTCCCTACGCGCGGCGCGCACCTGTGGGTGATGTTCGGCCCGTTGTTCATTCCCCTGTTTGCATACCTGCTATATCTCTGGCGCGGTGCAAAATGCCCGGCGAACTGGAAGACTGGCCTGGGGTTGGCATTTGGTCTCACGGTGCTGTTGTGGGTTTTCTCCTGGCTGCTTGGCCTGTTGGCAAAAATAAAGATGCCGGATTTTGTTGCGGGTTATCTGGCTAACCAGGGCTTCCAGAGCGCGGTGCTGTATTTCTCGGCGTCTACGCTTCGCCGTTTTTCCTGCATTGGAGGCTTGTTGACCTTGCTCGGCCTGCTCGGCCCGGCGCTGGCATTCCTGGTCAAGGCCGAAGACTGGAGGCCTGAGACTGAAAAACCCCTATCGTCAGTTGCTGGTCGCCCGTTGCCTTTTGTTTTGCTTCTCATCATCCTTGGCGCCCTGCTTGTCCTTGCCCCTGAATTCGTTTTCTTGCGGGACTTATTTGGCAGTCGCACGAATACCATCTTTAAGTTCTATTACCAAGCCTGGTTGATGTGGAGCCTGGTGGCGGCATTTGGAGTGGCGGTGCTGCTGCAAAAGCTGCGTGGTGTATGGAATTGGGTTTACCGCGCCGGCTTGACACTCGTCCTGTTCATGGCGCTAGTTTATCCGATCCTAGGTTTGCTGGACAAAACCAACAATTTTCGGATTCCTGCTTTCGTTCAAAACCTAAAAGCGGCGCAGGCTGCCGGGGATTCGGCGCCGTTGCAGACTGCCGCCCGTGTCTGGACACTGGATGGGGCGCAGTTATTCCAACGCCAGTATCCCGACGACGCCGCGGCTGCGCTCTGGCTGTCAACTGCGCCCGCAGGCGTCATTGCAGAGGTGGTTGGCAAAGATACTTACTCAGATTATGGTCGGATGGCCGTCTATTCCGGCCAGCCAACCGTATTGGGTTGGTGGTGGCACGAATATCAATGGCGCGGCAGCGTGTCGGAACTAGTTTCCCAAATTCAAAGCATAACTTGTAGAGCGGAAAATGCATTCGATTCTCAACGAACGCGTTTTGACGATATACGCTGTCTTTATGAAACGAGGAGCTGGGAAGAAGCCTTTGAGATTATTGCCCAATACAATATCCGCTATGTGGTCATCGGCACGCTCGAGCGTCGAGACTACCACATCAACGAACTGAAATTTCAGCAGCATCTCATGCCGGTCTTCCAGCAGGGACAGGTGGTGATTTATGAAATGCCGTGAGATTACCCGGAGCCCGAGGTCACCTGACTTCGGGCAGGCTCTGGTCCGACGACAGGAGTCGTTGGACTTCATAAGATTTGTGGTAAAAATAAGCCAATGAATTCAAACCGCTCCTTCACCCTCGAATATGCTTTCTATGCTCTGGCGCTCGCCATCGCCATCGGCCTGCGCTTCCTGCATCTCGGCGCGCTGCCGCTCTCGGATTTTGAGGCGGATGGAGCGCTCCAGGCGTTGCAGGTCGCTCGCGGCGCACATCCGGTCATCGGGCCAAATCCCGCCTATGTGCTGCTGACTTCGATCCTTTTTTACATCTTAGGTGGGAGCAATTTCCTGGCGCGCTTCTGGCCGGCTTTGGTTGGGTGTGCTCTGGTTTTGGTGCCATTCTTCTTTCGTGATCGCCTCGGGCGTGCCCCGGCGCTTATCCTGGCCTTCGCCCTGGCTCTCGAGCCCGGCCTGCTTGCCCTCTCGCGCACGGCTGGCAGTTCGATCCTGGCAATCTCCTTTCTTGTTCTGGCCTGGGCCATGGGGCGGGAGAGACACCTTCCGTTGGCGGGCATATTCGGCGGGCTGGCGCTACTTTCCGGCCCGGCTGTTTGGATGGGCCTGTTCGCCCTCGCCCTGGCCTGGGCCATCTGGCAGGCATTTGTCAGCAGATGGGGGAAGACCGACGACCAACGACAAACGACTGGTGAAGACCAATCGTCAAATGCAAATCGTAAATCGACAATCGGAACTGCTCACTGGTTACTGTTCACTAAACATTGGAAAATAACACTCGTCTATCTCCTCGGCACCTTGCTCCTGGGAGGCAGCCTCTTTCTCCTTGCGCCTTATGGATTGAGCGCCTTTGTCGCCTCCATCTTGGCGTATTTCAAGGGCTGGTGGACGCTTTCCGGCGTGCACGCTACGCACCTGCTCACCGAGCTGGTCGCCTACCAACTGATGGCGCTCGTCTTTGGCCTCGTCGCCCTCGTGCGCGGCCTCCTGCGCAAAGACCGCCTGGTGATCAGCTTAGGCTTCTGGACTGTGGCCGCCCTGCTCCTGGCGCTGGCATACCCGGCACGCCAAGTTGCTGACCTGGCCTGGGCGATCCTTCCGCTCTGGACGCTGGCCAGCCTCGAACTCAGTCGCTATACCCGGATGGAAGGCGTCCGCGGATGGGAACTGGCTGGTGTGACGGCCCTGACGGTCTCGATCCTGGTTTTCGTCTGGCTTAACCTGGCTGCTTCGGCCTCACAAACGTTTGTTTCTCCGGCGGTCCAGACGCGCCTGCTGCTACTGTTGGGCGCGCTGCTCATTTTGGGATTGAGCCTGACCCTGGTCGCCTTTGGCTGGTCTACAGAAGTTGCGCGCCTGGGAGCAGCCTGGGGAGGAACGGCGTTTCTGGTGGCGTTCACACTTGGCGCCTCCACCGGCGCGGGGGGATTGCGCCAGCCGCTCACCGCCGAGCTTTGGTCACCCTCGCCTCAGACAGCTCAAGCTGATCTGCTAAAAAAGACCCTGGATGACCTCTCCGACTGGAACAAGGGACATGTCGAATCCCTGCCAGTGACAATCGTCGGCCTGGATTCGCCCGCCTTGCGCTGGCTGCTGCGCGACTGGGAGGTGAAAGAGGCGGACACGCTTTCACCGGCCGACTCCCCGGAGATGGTCATCACCCCTCAGAGCGTGGAGTTGAACTTGAGCGCCGCCTACCGCGGCGAGGATTTCGTCTGGTACCAAAGCCCGAACTGGGACGAAGCCCTGCCCGAGGAATGGTTGCACTGGTTCGTCTATCGCCAGATGTCCCAGCAGAAAGAAAGCCTCACTCTCTGGGCGCGAGGCGATTTATTCTTCGATTCGGGAGAGACCACCTCACCTGCTCCATAAAGAGACGTGCAAGATTTATATTTGCCACACATCAATCAGCAATCTTAAATCGTCAATCCGAAATCGTAGATCCTCTCATGCCTAAACCCTCCATCATTGCCATTGACGGCCCAGCTGCTTCGGGCAAATCCACCCTCGGACACCGGCTGGCCAGGGCGCTCGGGTTCTTGTTTTTCGATACCGGTGTCATGTACCGCGCTGTGACCTGGCTGGCTCTGAAGGGTGGTGTGGATGTGAACGATGAGTTCGGCGTCACCATGCTAGCTGAAAATGTGCTGATTGATGTGCGCCCGCCCTCCATAACGGATGGCCGCGCCTGCGACGTGTTGGCTAACGGCCTGGACTTGACCTGGGAGACACGCCGCCCGGAGGTGGATTCCAATGTTTCGCAGGTCTCAGCCTATAAAGGTGTGCGCCAGGCGCTGGCTTCCCAGCAGCGGCGCATTGGCCAGCGCGGACGCGTTGTCATGGTTGGACGGGATATCGGCACAGTCGTCCTGCCCGAAGCAGATTTAAAAATCTACCTAGATGCCTCGGCTGAGCAGCGCGCCCGGCGGCGTTACGATGAGATCATCACCCGCGGCGGAAAAGCCGACTATAAGGAAATCCTGGCCGGTGTGCGTAAACGAGACAAGATCGATTCCACCCGCGCCCACTCGCCGTTGAAAGCTGCCCAGGATGCCGTCATCATCGATTCCGATCATCTGAATGCTGACGAAGTCTTCGCTAAAGTAGAGGCACTATGCAAGTAAAACCGTATCGGGTGGCGTTTTGGCGGGTGCTGGTTCGTCCTGTTCTAAAGGGTGTGTTGAGTGCCATTTTCCATATCCTTGCGCCAGTCAAGATAACCGGCAAAGAAAACATCCCTTACCGCCAGCCCTACGTGGCAGTGATGAACCACGTTTCGCTTTTCGACCCGCCCTTTATGCTCTCGTTCTGGCCAGAGATGCTCGAATCGATGGGCGCGGTGGATATCTGGAACAGGCCCGGCCAGAACGTGCTGGTGCGCCTTTATGGAGGCATCCCTGTTCACCGCGGCGAGTACGATCGTCAACTACTGGATACGGTGCTTTCCGTTATCCGATCTGGCAGACCCTTGTTGATCGCGCCGGAGGGGGGGCGCTCACACGCGCCGGGCATGAGGCGCGCCAAGCCCGGCGTGGCGTATATCGTCGAAGAGACGGGCGTACCGGTCATCCCGGTCGGCATTCTCGGAACGACCGATGATTTCTGGAAGAAGGCTTCGAAAGGCAACCGTCCGCCGTTGGTGATGCGCATCGGTAAGCCAATCCGTCTGCCGCCTGTGGAGGGGAAGGGCGCTGAGCGGCGTGGTTCCCGTCAGCGCAATGCCGACCTGGTAATGTCGCACATCGCCGGTCTGTTACCGGAGGAATATCGAGGCGTTTATGCCGATAGCGCCATCTCTCCCGCCCAAGCCTGTCAGTGAGGTCTGGCAGCCTGAGTTGACCCGTTTGCCCGCCCTGACCCCCGCGCGGCGGCTTGTGCGCGGATTGCTGAGGGGATTGGTGCGTTTCCTGGTCTTCTCTTTTACGCGCACGGAAGTATCAGGCCTGGAGAATTTCCCCAAGAACGGCCCGGCGTTGGTTGTGATGAATCACCTCGGTGATGCTGATCCGCTTATCATGCTGGCTTTTTTACCGGTTTTCCCGGAGGCCCTGGCGAAGATCGAACTGTACAAACTTCCCATACTCGGTGCGCTCTTTCATGCTTATGGGGTCATCTGGGTGCATCGCGGTCAGCCGGATCGCCAGGCGATCCGGGCTGCGCTGGAGGGCTTGCAGGTTGGTAAATTCGTCAGCGTGGCCCCGGAGGGGCGCGAAAGTCTCAGCGGCGGCTTGGAAGAGGGGACAGAAGGCGCCGCTTTTCTGGCGATCAAAGCCAGCGTTCCACTCGTGCCGGTCACGATCACCGGCACGCAGAACGCCCGCCTTTATGGGAATATGAAGCGGCTGCGCCGGACAACGGTCACGCTGAGGGTGGGTAAAGCGTTCGTTTTGCCGGAACCTACCAATCGTCAAGGCGCACAGCGGGAGGCTACACATCTCATCATGGAAGTGTTAGCGCGTCAACTACCTCCTGAATATCGAGGAGTTTATTCGTATGTAGAGGCGAGAGATGAGTGAAAGATCATTGGCTTACGATCATGGTAGCGCAGTCGGCTACCATCACGCCCGCTATGAGCCGATGCGCCGCTTCCTGCGCGTTCTGATGCGCATCCTGGTGGCGACGATTGTCAAAGTGGATAAGATCGAGGGCGTGGAGAACATCCCAGCGAGAGGGCCGCTGATTCTTTATAGCAACCATATCGCGTTTATTGACCCGATCCTGATCATACACGCCGTGCCGCGCAACATCGTGCCGTTGGCGAAAGTGGAGACCTACGATTATCCCGTGGTTGGGATCTTCCCGCGCCTGTGGAACGTTATCTCGGTGCAGCGCGGCGAGGCGGACCGGCGCGCCCTGCGCGCTTGTTTGCAGGTGCTCGCAGCGGGTGAGATCCTGTGGATCGCGCCGGAGGGGACGCGCCGCCCGGCGCTGCTGGAGGCCAAGGACGGCATGGCCTATCTTGCTGCCCAGACCAACGCGCCGCTGCTGCCCATTGCTGTGGATGGGACGAAGGGCCTGCCTGCGCTGCCTTTCAGCCGCCGCTGGAAGCAGCCGGGCGTGAGCCTGATCTTCGGACGCCCCTTCTGCTTCAAACCCGGACTTGGGCGGGATGACCGCGCCGAATTGACGAAAATGACGACCGAGGCGATGTACGTGCTGGCAGGCATGCTGCCACCCGCGCGGCGCGGCGTTTTTTCGGACCTTTCACAGGCCACACGAGAAACCATCGAATGGCTGTAAAAGCTGGCCAAGGTGGGGGAGCACTTTCTTCTGATTTCGGATGAACGACGAGAGAATGAGAATAAGTTAATGCAGCGAGCTGCGTCTTTGTTTCCAGGTGTATGTATCTTGACAAAATGAATAAACTGCCATAAAATAATCAATACTTCATTCAGTGAATAAACAATGAAACCTTCCCTTCTTGGAAATCGCGATTTGATACGGGCTATGAACCGCTCGATCGTCTTGAATGTAATCAAGACCTATGGCCCTATCGCGCGGGCCGAAGTGGCCCGCCGGATTGGTCTCAGCCCAGCGACTGTCACTGGTATTACGGCAGAACTGATCGATGAGGACCTGATTTTTGAGAAAGATATGGGGGACTCTTCGGGTGGGAGACGGCCAATATTACTGGCGATCAATCCATCGGGTGGGTATGTAATTGGGATTAAACTAACTGAAACTCAAGCCATAGGTGCGCTGACGGATCTTGAAGCAACTGTGATTGTGAAAAGAACGGATAATTTGCACGGACGCGATCCCGAGATGATTGTCAAGCAATTGTCATTACTTGTTACCGAGCTACTGCAAATGGCGGGGTTACCTAAGAAAAAGTTGATAGGTGTAGGTGTTGGGCTGGCGGGAATCGTCGACTCGGAGCAGGGTATGTTGCGACAATCACCCTTCTTTGGCTGGCGTGACTTGCCATTGGGCGAAATGTTGCGGGCGCAGGTACGTGTGCCGGTTTATGTTGATAACGATGTGAATACATTAACCCTGGCCGAGATGTGGTTTGGGGGAGGTCAAGGAATAGATTCCTTTCTTATTGTGACCGTTGGCCGGGGTGTTGGTTTGGGGATCGTTGTCAATGGGCAGTTTTATCGCGGGGCCAGAGGTGGGGCAGGCGAATTCGGCCATACTGTCATCGACCCGGAAGGACCGACTTGTGAATGCGGTAAGCGAGGTTGTTTGGAATCTTATGTTGGTGACCCTGGGCTTGTGCGTATGGCGGCAGAAGCAGTAAATAGGGGAGAAGTTCCCGGGCCGATAAACAGTATGAGCGATTTGCTCATCAAGGCGCAGGCCGACGAAGTGGGTGTGCGTGCGATATTTGCACGTGCGGGGGATATCCTCGGGCAAGGGATTGCCAACCTGCTTAATATATTCAACCCTCAGAAAATCATCATCAGCGGAGAAGGGACACGCGCCGGTGATTTGCTTTTCGGTCCTATGCGCGAGTCTATCGCACGTAATGTGATGCCTGGTCTGGCTAGAGATACGAGCATTCAAATTGATGCCTGGGGTGACGACGCCTGGGCACATGGCGCGGCCAGCCTTGTATTACGTCAATTATTCGTGTCCCCTTTGCACAAAGAAGTTATCAAGGAGAACGCAGCGGTACCTGAGTAAGTATATTTTTTTTATCGCGAGTTAGTTTATTCACAGAATAAACTAACAATTAAAAGGAGGTAGCCCATCCAAAAAAACTATTACCGTACTTCCACTTTTAACCCACAAAATTCCCTTTCTTTCCTATTCTCTGGAGGAGAAAACCATGAAAACCCGTTCCCTTTTAATTGCTGTGCTTAGTACACTGCTTACACTGAGCATGCTTTTAGCAGCCTGCGCCCCAGCCCCTACACCCACCACTGCACCTGCCACGACCGAGCCCGCCACCCAACCAGCGACAGAACAGCCAACTGAGGCGCCAACTGAAGCAGCCCCGGTGACGATTACCTTCTGGCATGCTTATAATGCCGATACGGAAGGTAAATACTTGGACGAAACAATCATCCCGGCTTTTGAGGCCAGCCACCCCAATATAAAAGTTGAAGCAGTGAATGTGCCATGGGATCCATTCCGCCGTAAACTCCTGATCGCCCTTTCCGGTGGAACTGCTCCTGACCTTGCACGCGTGGACATCGCCTGGACGACAGAGCTTGCTGACACTGGTGCACTTGCCAACCTGGAAGATCAAATACCTGATTTTGCCACTTACAAAGACCTCTTCCTGCCTGGACCTCTCTCAACCAACCTGTATCAAGGAAAGTACTATGGTCTGCCCTTGGACACAAATACACGCGTCTTGGCGTATAACAAGGCAATGTTTACAGCTGTAGGTATTCAAAATCCTCCCACGACAATTGATGAAATGTTGGCGGATTGTGCAAAGATCAAAGCACTTGGCCCTGATGTCTACTGCTTTGCTGATGGTGGTACATACGGCTGGGCTGTACTTCCTTGGATTTGGGAGTTCGGCGGAGATGTGACCGACGTTGCGAAAACCACTTCCACGGGTTACTATAACAGTCCTCAGACGGCTTCTGCCTATCAATTCCTCAAAGATGGCATTGACAACGGATACTTCCATCCCGGTATGGCAGGTGGAGGTGTTGACCAATGGGGTGGTATGGGTAAAGGACAAATCGCGATGATTCTCGAAGGTCCTTGGTTCCCCCCTGCTTTTGGCCAGCAATTCACTGATGTACAATTCGGCCTGGCTCCCGTTCCAGCTGGCCCGACCGGCTCGATTTCAGTCGTCGGAGGAGAGGACATCGTACTTTTCAAGCAGAGCACACATAAAGCAGAGGCATTGGAATTTATGATGTACATGCTCTCCGAGGATGTCCAGCTGCAAATGCTGTCGGTTGGCCAAGTCCCCGTTCTAAAGAGTGCCATAGACTCCGATACTGTAAAGAACCATCCATACATTGGCATCTTCCTTGAACAGCTTAAGACTTCTAAAGCCCGATTGCCACACCCCAATTGGAATAAGATCGAGCAAATCATGAGCAATACCGGCGCGGCAATTCTCAGCGGCCAAGTTGACATCCAAACTGGCTTGGACGATGCTGTTGTAGAAATTGATAAACTACTCCCCATCCAACAATAAGTGTAATATAGAGGGGAGGCTTCGAGCTTACCGGAGCCTCCCCTTAGTTCTTTCGTAATAATATCCATCAGCTAGAAATTCGATTTTCCGGAGTTTTTCATGAATATCGGATTTAGGGCTCAGAGAAGAATATTGCCCTTCGTTTTTCTCTTACCCGCGCTGGCCTTTTTTGTCGTTTTCCAGGTATATCCCCTTCTCAAGGGTTTTCAAATGAGTTTTTATCATTGGGAACTTCTACCAGGGAGGGTCAGCCAATTTATTGGCTTAGAAAATTATATTCGCGCTTTTACAGATCCGATATTCTTACGCGCCTCCAAGAATACGCTCATCTATGCCTTAGTTACAGTTCCAGGCCAAATGATCCTTGCCATGTTAGCAGCCGTCTTGTTAAATGCTTTACCAAAAGGGCGCATTATTTTTCGAGTTTTATATTACATTCCGGTCATTACTTCCTGGGTGATCGTTTCGTTGCTTATTCGATATCTTTTCCAGTCACCTGAGGGGCTAATCAATTATTTTCTCGTCAATGCTCTCCATGTCACCAAGAACCCCATCCTCTGGATGAACAAAGCGAGCACGGCATTCATCCCCATCTTGATTTTGGGTATCTGGAAAGGTATTGGCTGGTCAATGGTCATTTATTTGGCTGCGCTGGCAGGCGTTCCCAAGGAATTACAAGAGGCAGCTTCCATTGATGGTGCAAACGCATGGCAGAATTTTTGGCGGATCACCTTCCCTTTAATAAGCTCAACCATTGTTTTTACGCTGGTGATGTTACTTATCGGAGGTTTCAATGTGTTTATTTCTGTATATTTGATTACTGGCGGTGGCCCCATGCAACAAACCGAAGTTATGCTCAGTTATTCTTATCATCAAGCCTTCGATTACTTGGACTTCGGTTATGGGGCAGCTCTTTCTTATACTATGGGAATCATAATCATTTTTCTCAGCCTCTTACAAATAAAACTCTTCCGCAAACCGCAAGAAATCTACGCATGAAGGGAACGGCCCATAATGAGACTCAAAGGGATATATTTCAAGAACATCATTCTATACTTGATCGCCATCATTGGGGCTGTGGCCATGATTTTCCCTTTTTTATGGATGGTATCCAATTCCCTTCAAGCCCATGTTTTCGTAATCGAATATCCACCTAAATTAATACCCGAACATCCCTCTTTTGATAACTTTATTAGAGCATGGACCTCAAATAAGTTCCAGTTATATTTCCTAAATAGTTCTTTTACCGCCGTCGCAGCGACATTCGGTGCGGTTATTTGTTCTGCCATGGCTGCTTATGCTTTCGCCCGCTTCGAATTTAAAGGGAAGGAGCTGATTTTTACTATTCTTCTGCTTGTGTTGATGGTTCCCGACATCGTGACGATCATGCCCAAGTTCCTTCTCGCAATAACGCTTGGGTTACGGAACAGCCTTTGGGGATTGATCCTTTTTTACATCGGAATGAATATCTCTCTTAACACCTTCTTGTTGCGGGGCTTCTTTGAAAGTCAACCGAAAGAGTTGGAAGAAGCGATGGTACTTGATGGGGCAAATCCATTCACCGTATTCTTTCGTTTGGCTTTACCGCTTGCCGCACCCGCCCTCGCAACTGTGACCATATTTTCATTCCTAGCGAATTGGGACGAATTTATTTGGGCGCTAACCATTATTGACGATCCTCTCAAGCGCACCTTACCAATAGCAATTTATTCTTTCCAAGGACAACATGGCACGGAATGGGGTTTGACTTTTGCTGCGATGCTCATTGCCCTCATTCCAGTTGTTATAATATTTATCAGCCTGCAGCGTTATTTCACCAGTGGTTTAACGACCGGGGCATTTAAGTGATGCTGCTCGATTTTTATTCGAGCGCCCTGGCTCAACTTCCTATCGATTTGTTTGAAAATGAAACAGTTCTTGTTTCCTTTGCTCGCAATACTACTATCTCTTTCAGCCTGTAATCCTTCGACAGGAAATGTTATGAACCCATCTGTAGCCATTCAATCTATAGTCTTCCCTAGAGCGTATTTTGAACCTGGAGAACCTGCGCGTTGGAACATTACTCTAAGTAGCGATGGACCAACCTCTATCAACCTTGTCACAACGATCACCTTTTTAGATAAGACCCTCGAAGAAAAACGACAAAGGGTGGAGCTAATTTCGGACACCACAGTCATTGAAGCCGACTGGATCCCACCCATCGAGGCCCCGCGTGGCTATGGGGTTGATGTGCGCCTGGAAACTTTACAAGGGGAGCTGAATAGAGGTTGTTCGTCTGCCTTTGATGTGCTTGAAAATTGGACTCAAAATCCGAGATATGGGTTTCTTACTAATTTTGGCCCTGAGAGTACCGACGGTCCACAAGCGTTGGATACTCTCCTGCAATACCATATCAATGGGCTTCAGTTCTACGATTGGATGTACCGTCATGACCAATATTTGACCCAAGAAGATCCTTATTTAGATCCTCTTGGCCGGCAGCTATCGATACACACCGTTGAAGCCCTGATCGATGCTGCCCATGCGCGCGGCATAGCTGCCATGCCATATACTGCTGTCTACTCCGCCTCCATCCCTTTCTTCGAGCAACATAAGGATTGGGCACTTTACCAAGTGAATGGTGAGCCATACTTCTTCGGTGACAACTTTCTGGTCATCATGGACCCCCGCCCTGGCTCGTTCTGGACCAAACACCTGCTTGGTGAATTCTCCCGCATTCTGGACGAGATCGAATTTGACGGGATTCACCTTGACCAGTATTACTCACCGCAGGTCGGTTATGATGCTCAGGGCAATTCGTTCCCGCTCGAGCAGCCATTGGCCGACATGATCAACTCCACCAAGGATATCGTCACCGCAGCGCGGGGTGAAAAAGGAGCAGTTATCTTCAATGCCGTGACGAATTGGCCAATCGAGACAGTCGCTCCCTCGAAAGAGGATGTAGTGTATATTGAGGTTTGGCCACCATACACATTCTTTTATGAGTTAGGCCTGCTCATTGTTCAGGCTCAACAGTTGGGAAGCGGGAAACCAGTTGTGATCGCTGCTTATATTGACCCGAAGTATAAGACCAATGTTTTATTAAATGATGCGATTATTTTTGCCAATGGTGGGGGACACATCGAGCTGGGCGAGCGCGGAGATTACCTGGCCGACGCATACTTCCCGAGATACAAGACCCCCGACACCGGCCTTAGCTCTGTTTTGCAGCGCTATTATGAGTTCGCTATTCGTTACCAGAATGTTATTGGTCCACAGACCCGCGCAAGAAATCAAGCATACGCCGGAAGAATAACATTGGGTGGTGGGATAGAAACCAATCCCGCTCTGACCCATAACCTGGTTATGCCGGTGGTAAGGGAAAGCATAGGTTACACCGCGATCAGCCTGATCAACCTGCTCGGATTGGAATCCGGCGAATGGGCAAAGGGCACGGTTACAGAACCGACTCCGCTGGATAGCACAAAAGTCAGAATCAGCGGCACGAGCCAAAAGATCGCTCAAGTTTGGTTTGCTACTCCTGATGCTACCAGTTTTGCACTCCAACCGCTTGATTTCACTCAGACAGATGATCTAATCACCATTTCTATTCCATTCCTCCAATATTGGGATTTGATCCTTATTCAATGGAGCAACTAAGGGCATGGCGAATCTCACTCAGCGTAGTATCGAGATCGTTTTACAAAACCAAGCTGCAAGTGGGGCTTATATGGCCAGCCCAAATTTTCCCAATTACTACTACTGTTGGTTCCGGGATGGGTCATTTGTCGCCAATGCTATGGACTTGGTCGGGGAGCACGCCAGTGCGGCGCGGTTTCATGATTGGGCTGCCATTGCGATTAATCGCCGCGCCAGTGTTGTGCAACGGGTAGTTGGCCAGGTCAGGGCTGAGGAACCCTTGAATGGTTTAGATTATTTGCACACCCGCTATACGATGGACGGAGACGATGCCACGCCAAATGAATGGCCGAATTTTCAGATGGATGGCTTTGGAACCTGGCTTTGGGCGCTAGGAGAACATCTCACCTTGACCGGTAAGCCCCTGCCTGGAGCGTGGGAACATGCGTCTGAATTGGTAGCCAACTACCTGACTGCATTGTGGCAACGCCCTTGCTATGATTGCTGGGAGGAGTACCCAGACAAGATACATCCACATACGCTAGCGGCAATTTATGGCGGGTTGAAAGCCCATAGCCTAGTCACCACCTACGATCACTGGGAGACTATGCAGGCTATTGCGGCTTTCGTTCGAAAGTGGAGGGGGACCGAAGGTCATTTTGTCAAGTTTATAGGTTCTAACATGGTAGATGCCAGCCTTTTAGGATTGGCAACTCCTTACCGACTGGTCGAACCGGATGATCCATTGATGTTGAAGACAGTATCGCACATTGAACAATCTCTGGTCCAGGAAGGTGGGGTTCATCGCTATCCTGCTGACACATACTATGGGGGGGGTGAATGGGTGCTGTTAGCAGGCTGGCTGGGCTGGTATTACACCGAAGTTGGGAGATATGACCAAGCCAAGGCAATGCTTGAATGGATGGAAAGGCAGGCGGACGAAAACGGCTGCCTGCCCGAGCAAGTTCCAGCGAATCTCAATCAGCCGAACAACTATGAACCCTGGGTCAAACGCTGGGGGCCAATTGCTAAGCCACTGCTTTGGTCGCATGCCATGTACCTCTTGTTGCATCACCATATTGGAACAAGGCAATTTAGAGACGAGTAGAAACATAGGTGGATACCCCTTCGTAATGCCTCAAAATCAAAAGTAACTTTGGAGGTAACGTTGGCTCAAAAGAAAATGTTACCGACCTGCAAAAATAGAACTTTTGTGCTATAATTGTAAAAGAAGTCGAAAGGAGTCTGCCAGGCAGCCCAACCGATTATTGGCATGACTCTTTTTTATAACCAATCGCTTACCCCTCATGTTTACCCCGACTCCAAGGCTATTCGTTCCTCTTTGTTTCAAGCAATTTTTTTACTCAAAAATCATGAACCTCACCGACGAACAATGGCCCCTGATTGATCCGATCCTTCTTCCTGCTGATCCCTTACGAGCAGCATGAGGGGACGAAAAAAGAACAAAACCTCCTTTGACCAATCCTATACGTTACGGTATAATACCGTGCCAGTCTTGGAAACCCCAGTAGTGGGCAACCCTGCTGATTGGTGTTTAAATTGTCTTTATAAGGAATATGCATGGCAACGAAACGTACTTATCAACCCAAAATAAGGCGGCGCGTGCGTGTGCACGGCTTTCGCCAGCGCATGTCCAGCGCAGATGGACGTCAGGTGCTCAAGCGCCGCAGGCTGAAGGGCCGCGTAAGGCTGACAGTCCGCAGCAACCAGCACGTCAAGCGGGTCAGATGGTAGCAGGCGTTCCGTGCGGCGGATATGGGTGCTCTGCGCTACCGTCGCGATCGCACGCTAAGTCAGGGAGAAGGCGAGGCACAGGTGAAGCGTCGCTTCCGCCTGACCCGGTCGAACGATTTCAAGCGGGTGCGGCTTTTTGGCAAGTCTTATGCCCACCCGCTTGTCGTGTTATTCGTCTTCGCGAAGCATCCCTGTGGGATGGCCTCTGAGGTGCCAGGCGTGCGGGTTGGTGTGGCTGCCGGCCGAACGGTTGGGAACGCTGTTCAGCGCAACCGGGCCAAACGCCTGGTACGGGCGGCGATGCAGAACCTCTACCCGAAGATCGTCCCGGGCTTCGACTTGCTGCTGATCGCCCGTCAATCACTCCCCTCCGCCACCCTGACGCAGACCCAGGAAGCCCTGTTCACGCTCTTGTCCCGCGCTGGATTGTTATCCCCCATCCATGACGGCTGAAGCTTATTTTCCTCAGGATTACTCACACGAACCGCGCTTGCGCGACCTGGTGCGCACGCCGCGCAACTGGCCGCGCCTGACCTTGTTGGCTCTCATCCGCCTGTACCAGATCACCATTGCGCGCGGCTTACCGGCCGATACTTGCCGCTTCTTTCCTTCGTGCTCGCATTACGGCTATCAGGCCATCTACAAGCATGGCGCGTTGAAGGGTGGCTGGATGGCGACCTGGCGCATCCTGCGCTGTAACCCGTTCAATCCCGGGGGTTACGACCCCGTTCCATAGGAGATAGACTCCCTTGAGAGAAAAATTCATCTTCCTTATCTTAAGTTCGCTCGCCTTGGGCCTTTTGCTGAGCGGCTGCGCCACTGGGCTGACGCCCTCCTCTTGGCCGGGCATCACTTCAGACGGCGCGACAGCTTACGTCGCCTCGGCGACCGCAGTCTATGCGGTGAACCTGGAGAACGGCAACGAACTCTGGCGTTTCCCGGAGAAAGCCGATGCCAAGAAGACTTTCTACGCTGCACCGGTTTTAACCCCTGACGGGCAATTGATCGTCGGCGGTTATGACCACGTCCTTTACAGCCTGAACCCGAAAAACGGCCAGATCAACTGGCAGTACGCCGGTGCGCGTGATCACTGGATCGGCAGCGTACTGGTCGCCAACGACCTGATCTACGCCCCCAACGCAGACTACGACCTGTACGCCTTCAACCTGAAAGGCGAATTCCAGTGGAAGTTCGCGAGCATGCAGGCGCTGTGGGCTGCGCCGGTAAGCGATGGCCAGCGGGTCTATTTTGGTTCTCTCGACCGCAAAGTATATGCCCTGGATGCCAGCAACGGACAGCTCGCTTGGGAAAAAGCGCTGGCCGGCGCGGTGCTCGGCTCGCCAATCCTGGGAGGCGACGGGCGGCTCTACGTCGTCACCTTCGGCGGCAGCGTATCCGCACTGGATATAGCCACGGGTGAGCAGCTATGGCAGTTCTCAGCTGGCGATTTCGTCTGGTCATCGCCGGCGCTCAAGGACGGCGAGGTCTACTTCGGCGACTCGAGCGGTAAATTCTATGCGCTGAATGCCTCCAATGGCGCACAAGACTGGAGCTTGCAGCCGAACAGTCCCATTCTCGGCACTCCCCTGGTCGCTGGTGGCCAGATCCTGTTCGGGACGGAAGCCGGCGACCTGTATGCGGTGGATGCGCAAGGCCAAAATGCTTGGAAGCTGACTGTAAATGGTAAGCTTTATGGCGCGCCGGTGGCGGGCGGTGTCTTGATCCTGGTCGCCCCGGTCGAAGGCCAATCTCTGCTCATTGCTCTGGATCAGTCCGGCGTTCAGAAGTGGGCGTTCACACCGGTAAAGAAATAAGGAAGAAGAGATAACATGTGGGATACCTTTATTGTCACCCCCCTTACGAACATCCTGCTGTGGATCTATAAGCTCTTCGGCGGGAATTTCGGCATTGCGATCATCCTGTTCACCATCCTGATCCGGCTAGTGACGCATCCACTGATGGCTTCCCAGATCAAGAGCAGCCAGAAGATGCAGGAGATGCAGCAATCCAAGCAGTGGCAGGAAATCCAGAAAAAACACAAAGGTGATAAGGAAAAACTGGCCCAGGAGCAGATGAAGTTCTACAAGGAACTCGGCATCAATCCCTTCGGCTCCTGCCTGCCGACCATTATCCAGATACCGATCATCTTTGGCCTGTACCAGAGCATCATGCGCGCCCTGGCGTCTTCTCCGATGCAGTTGCTGACGCTGACCCGCAGCGTGTACGCGATCTTCGACACCCCGGCCTTGCTCCCACTGAACAGTCATTTCTTGTGGATGAACCTGGGACAGATGCCGGAAAAGATCTTCCTGCCGTTCCTCTCCAGCGGCATTCCCAACCCGACGCTGCCCATCATCGTAGCGATCACTACCTATATCCAGTCGAAGCTGACCATGCCGCCCGCCGCCAACCCGAAAGACCAGAGCGCGGCGATGGGCAAGATGATGGCCCTCTACATGCCGTTCCTGCTGTTCTACTTCTCCTTGACCTTCGCCACTGGCCTTTCGATTTACTTTATCACCAGCAACCTGGTCGGCATTCTACAATACGCCCTGTTGGGCAAGGTGGACTGGCGCAATCTGCTCCCTGGAGGCAAGAAAGGGGCTGCGAAGTCGAAATGAACGAACGAACCACCCTGGAAAAGATTGCTCCGACGGTCGAAGAAGCGGTAGCAGAAGGATTGGCGGAACTAAACTTGCCCGCCGAAGCTGTGGATGTGGAGGTGCTGGACACCGGCAGCCGTGGACTCTTTGGGGTTGGCGGACGCCAGGCGCGCGTCCGCCTGACGACGAACGGAACGCAACCCTCCGGACCCGAGGCCGGTGCGCCCGCAACTGCGCCTGAATCCATCCCCGCGCCCGCTCCTGCGACCGAGCCTGCGCCTGAACCTTCTTTTGAAGAGGATGAGTTGCTCAACCTGTCCGAAAAGACGGTCAGCGAGTTGTTGGTAAAAATGAAAATCGAGGCGAAGCTCTCTATCAGCTACGGCGAACCGGACGAGGAGGGACGCCGCCCGGTCTGCGTGGAGCTTCACGGCGACGATCTGGGCATCCTGGTCGGCCGCCGGGCAGAAATCCTGAACGCATTGCAGTACATCGTCAACTTGATCGTCAGCAAGCAAATGGAGCGTTGGGTGCAGATCATCGTGGATGTGGAGGGTTATCGCAGCCGACATGAGATCCAGTTGCGCAAGATGGCCCGTCAAATGGCCGGGCAGGCGGTGCAGACTGGCCGGCGGCAGGTGCTGGAGCCGATGAGCGCAGCCGATCGCCGCATCATCCACCTGGAATTGCGCGATCATCCTGATGTGACCACACAGAGCATCGGCGAAGAACCGGCGCGCAAGGTGACGATCGTTCCGAAGTAGTTCAAGTAAAACGTAAAAGAGGAACCCGTTTTCTTCTAGAAAACGGGTTCCTCTTTTACGTTTTAAGTATCACGTTTTACTTCTTCCTTTCCCCTCCTCAGGTATAATTTATCCATGCCTAACGTGGCTCCGCTAGAACCGGTGGATTACCTCGTCATCGGCCACCTTGCCCGAGACCTGACCCCCCAAGGCTCGCGCCTGGGCGGTACAGCGGCCTATTCGGCCTTGACGGCGCACGCCCTGGGACTGCGCGTGGGCGTAGTCACGGCTTGGGGCGGGGAGCCACCCCTGGGGGCGCTGGCCGGGACGGATGGAATTATCGTTTCGATGATTTCCACGCCGCACACGACAACCTTCGAGAATGTGTATACACCTGAGGGTAGAATCCAGTATATCCATCGCACCGCGCCGCGCATTGAGTTCAGTCACGTGGCGCAGGAATGGCGCCGCACCCCGATCCTCCACATCGGCCCGATCGCGCAAGAGGTCAGTCCGCTGCTGTCGGAGGGCTTCTCACCAGCTTTGCTGGGCCTGACGCCGCAAGGCTGGCTGCGCACCTGGGATGGGGATAGACGGGTGATCCCCTGTGTCTGGCCTGAAGCGCAAATAGCCCTCTCGAAGGCCGCCGCCGCCGTGATCAGTGTCGAAGACGTGGATGGCGACGAGAGCCAGATCGAGGCCATGGCGCTGGCCTGCCGCGTCCTGGCTGTGACGGAAGGCCCGGCGGGAGCCCGGCTGTACTGGAATGGCGACCTGCGCTGTTTCCGCGCCCCTGCTATACCCGAGGTGGATGCGACCGGCGCGGGCGATATCTTCGCGGCAGCTTTTTTCTTCCGGCTGTACACGACCCGTGACCCCTGGGAGGCGGCTCGTTTCGCCACGCGTCTGGCTTCGTATTCGGTGGCGCGGCCGGGGCTGGAGGGCGTCCCAACCCAGGAGGAAATCCAAACATGCCTGGTGGAGGTATTGTAGTGGGGCGCGTTTACACGCTGGTCAATCAGAAGGGCGGGGTAGGGAAGACGACCACTGCTATCAACCTGGGAGCTTACCTGGCTGGACTCGGCCAGCGCGTCCTGATCGTGGACATCGATCCGCAGGCTAATGCCACCTCCTGCCTCGGCGTGGAAAAACGCACGGTCACCGGCGGCACGTACGAGGTTCTGTTGGGCGGCGCACCGGCCTCGGCGTACCTGTTGCATAATCCACGCCTGAAACTGTCGCTGCTGCCGTCTTCACCTGCGCTGGTCGGTGCAGAAGTAGAGCTGGTCAGCGAATTGGGGCGCGAGAGCAAGCTCAAGAACGCCCTCGGACCCGTGATCGAAAAGTTCGATTACTTGTTGATTGACTGTCCGCCCTCACTTGGTCTGTTGACCGTCAACGGTCTGATCGCTGCGCAGGACGGCGTCATCATCCCCGTGCAGTGTGAGTACCTGGCACTGGAAGGGCTGGGTGAATTGACTCACACCCTTCAGCGCGTCCGTTCGGCGCTTTTTCCCGGCCTGAAGGTGCGCGGCGTGGTGCTGACCATGTTCGACGGGCGGACGAATCTTTCTGCGGATGTTGTGGCCGAAGTGCGCAAGTTTTTCACTAAGCAGGTCTTCGAGGCGGTCATCCCGCGCAGCGTCCGCCTGGCCGAAGCCCCCTCTTATGGATTACCGATCACGGTCTACGCGCCCGAATCGAGCGCGGCCAGGGCTTATGAGTCGCTGGCGCGTGAAGTGTTGGCCGGAGACGGCATCCCAATTCCGGCGATGCCTAAGGAGTGACCTATGCCTCAAAAATCGGGACTCGGTCGTGGATTGGATGCCTTGATCCCCGGCAGTGAAACGGCGCTGGCGGAGGGCGGCGTCACCTTCGTGCCTGTGGATCACATCTCCCCCAACCCGCGCCAGCCGCGTGGGGATTTGGATGAAGAGGAACTAGGCGAACTAACAGCCTCGATACGTGAGCATGGTGTCCTGCAACCCTTGATCGTCACCCCGATCGAAGCGAGCGGCCATTACACCTTGATCGCTGGCGAGCGCCGCCTGGAGGCCGCCAAACAGGCCGGGCTATTCAGTGTGCCTGTCATCATCCGCCAGGCCACTGACCAGCAGCGGCTGGAGCTGGCTCTGATTGAAAATGTCCAGCGCGCCGACTTGAGTCCCCTGGAAGAGGCCGAAGCATACCGCCAACTGGCTGAGGATTTCAGCCTTTCGCACGAGGAGATTGCGTTGCGCGTCGGGAAGAGCCGCGTGGCGGTGACCAATACCTTGCGCCTGCTCAAGCTGCCCGACGCGGTCAAGAATGCACTTGTAGAACAACGCATCAGCGAGGGACACGCGCGTGCCCTGCTGGCGCTGCCCACGCCGGAGGCGCAGGCCGCTGCCTTACGTACGCTCCTCTCGCGGGAACTCAATGTGCGTCAAACAGAGGAGCTGGTGCGCAAGTTGGCCGGCCAAAGGAACCCACCCTCCGCGCCAAAGGCTGCGCCTCCACCTGAAGTCACCGAGCTAGAAGAACGCCTGCGCGCCAGCCTGGGGACGAAGGTCTCGCTGCGCGCCGGACGAAAGGGCGGGACGCTGACCATCCATTATTACTCCGACGAGGAACTGGATGCGCTGATGGCGCGCTTGTTGAAGGATTAGGATGAGAATCCTTTATAACGCCCGTATCCACACCCTATACAAGGATAAACCCATGGCCTCGGCCTTGGTTGTGGATTACGGGCGTGTCTTGGCTGTTGGCGAGAAGGGTGAGCTTTTCCGAGAATTCGACCGCGCCGTACGACAGGATATGGGCGGGAAAGCCATCCTGCCCGGCCTGACCGACGCCCATATCCACCTGCAGGAATACGCTCTGCTTATGCAAAAGGTGGATTGCGAGACGGACAGCAAAGAGGAGTGCCTGCGCCGCGTGGCCGCGCGCGCCCGCATGCTCCTCCCGGACGAGTGGCTCCTGGGGCATGGCTGGAACCAAAACCTTTGGGCTTCCCAACCCGTAGGGGGGACGGGAGGGGGGGCCTGGCCCTCCGCAGCCGACCTGGACGCGATCGGTGTAGACAATCCCATCTACCTCACCGCCAAATCCATGCACGCGTGCTGGATCAACCGCGCCGCGCTGAGGCTGGCCGGGATTAACGCGGCTACCCCCGACCCCCTGAATGGACGGATCCAACGTGACGGGCGCGGCCAGCCGACAGGCATCCTGCTCGAAGAGGCGATGAAGTTGGTCGAAGTCGTCATCCCGGTGCCGGGCGTGGACGAGATTGCCAAGGCCATCCGCAAGGTCCAGCCAACCCTTTGGCGTGCCGGACTGACTGGCGTCCACGATTTCGACAAGCGACCCTGTTTCATGGCCTTGCAGCAAATGCACGCGGCGGGAGAATTGCGTTTGCGCGTGACCAAGAGCATCCCGGTTGAAGACCTGCCTTATGCTGTCGGGCTTGGCCTGCGCAGCGGCTTCGGCGACGATACCCTGCGCGTCGGCTCGGTCAAAGCGTTCGCGGATGGTGCGCTTGGTCCGCGCACGGCGGCAATGTTCGATCCGTATGTTGACGAATCGGAAAATCGTGGTATTCTAATATTGGATGGAGAAGCGCTTTTCGAGCATGGCCGTCTGGCAGCCGAAAGCGGCCTCAGCCTGGCAGTCCATGCCATAGGCGACCTAGCCAACCACGAGGTCTTGAACGGCTTCGCCCAGTTGCGAGCCTACGAGCGCGAAAGAGGCCTGCCGGCTTTGCGTCACCGCGTCGAACATGTACAGGTTCTCCATTCGAATGACGCCGGTCGGCTGGCCGAATTGGCGCTGGTTGCCTCTATGCAGCCCGTCCACGCGCCCTCGGACATGCATATGGCTGAACGGTACTGGGGCGGGCGCGCTGCCCTGGCATACGCCTGCCGGACGCAGTTGCAGCACGGCGCGCGGCTGGCTTTCGGCTCGGACGCACCGGTCGAAGTTCCCAACCCATTCTTGGGTCTGCATGCAGCGGTCATGCGCCAACGGGTGGACGGCTCTCCTGGGCCAGAGGGCTGGTATGGGGAGCAGCGGCTGACGCTGCAAGAGGCGCTCGAAGGCTTCACCATCGGCCCGGCTTATGCAGCCGGCATGGAAGATCGCCTGGGTCAACTTGCGGCTGGCTATCTGGCCGATCTGATTGTTCTCGAAGAGGATCCATTCTTGTGTGATCTTGCCGACTTGCACTCCTTACGACCGGTCGCTACAATGATCGGTGGGGAGTGGGTCTGGCAAGAAGGACAGGCGTAATGGCTCAACCTCATCTCACCCCTGAAGTCTTGGTGCCGCGCTTGGGCGAATACCTGGTGCAGCAAGGGTACATCACTAAGGAGGGCTTGAATAAGGCCCTGGCGTACCAGCAGAGGAAACAGGCCAAGGATCAACACCCTCTTCTGGGTGAGACTCTGATCGAGCTGAAATTGATTGACCGCTCGATCCTCAATCAGGCGATCACGGAACAGATCATCCAATTGCGGAATGCCCTGGAGGACGCCAATCGGTCCCTGGAACGACGTGTCCAGGATCGAACAGCCGAGCTGCGATTGGCCCTGCGCAAACTTTCAGAACTAAACCAATTGAAGGCAAATTTCGTTGCCAATATTTCGCACGAGCTGCGTACACCGCTTACCCACGTAAAAGGTTATGTCGAATTACTGGTCATGGAAACGCTAGGTTCTTTGGGTGAAGAACAAAAAAAAGCGCTTCAGGTAGCTCAATCTGCCATCACGCGGCTGGAGAGCTTGATTGATAACCTGATATTGTTCTCGCAAGCCGCGCGTGGCGAGTTGACACTGCACATGACGCCTGTTAATCTCAACAAGGTTGCCACTAAAATCCTTAATTATTCCAATCAAAAAGCGCTCGACCGTAATATCATTTTGAGCGCAGATATGGAGTCCAACCTGCCGCTTGTCAAGGCAGA
>Ga0315289_10001403_pt1 | contig 37392 bp, 23 predicted proteins | sample YL17G11_40_MG_FD_203452 | JGI IMG/M metagenome (GOLD analysis project Ga0315289, IMG submission 203452) | Sediment microbial communities from Yellowstone Lake, YNP, Wyoming, USA - YL17G11_40 | ecosystem: Environmental > Aquatic > Freshwater > Lake > Sediment | place: USA: Wyoming | collected...
CTTGAGCCTGGCTAACCTGCCAGCCTGAAGGCTGGCCTTCGGCGATTAGCCCTCTCCAGCTGACGCAGGGGCGCAGCATGCTGCGCCCCTACATCGCGATTAACCCCTGCCGGTTGATGGTCACGAACAGGCCAACTCGACAGAGGGAACGCCCGCCGCAACCTTCCCGAAGGCCAGGCTTGAGCCTGGCTGACCTGCCCCAGCCTGAAGGCTGGCCTTCGGCGATTAGCCCTCTCCAGCTGACGCAGGGGCGCAGCATGCTGCGCCCCTACATCGCGATTAACCCCTGCCGGTTGATGGTCATCGACAGAATACGTCGACCTTCTCAGGAGGCAGCAAGCGGGTCGTGCCGTAAGGGCGGAGCTTCAGCTCCGCCCCGGACAGAGCCAAAGCTCTGTCCTTACGGGCGGCCGACCATGCCGGCTTGTTTCAGCAATGACCATAGACCGGCAGCTTCGATGAAAACTGTCAGCCCATCTGATCTGGGAAGGGGCCATACATGCGCTCGGCGCGTACGGCGCGACGGGCGCCGTACTCCGAACCGTCCCAAGCGCCGGCGCAGGTGAGGAGCGTCACAGCATCACGACCGTTGACCTCAAAGACCCTGTCCCACGGCGTCTCCGTTATCGACCACGTCTCGTTCCAGACGACGGCGTAACGGTAAAGCGTCCCGTCCTCCAGCCGCACCCGCACCTCGTCGCCCGGCTCCAGCGTGCTCAGGTCCCAGAAGACGGCCGGGCCGTAGTCGATGTAGTCCACGTGGCCGGAGAAGATGGCGTTCCCCCCAAACCCCACCCGGTGCTCCTCATCAGGGTGGTAGGCCGACATGTCATAGTAGGCGACCAGCTCCGGGTCGTACGGGGTAGGCATCACGCCATCGGACGACACCGTCTGGAGCGCGAGCGGCGCATCCACGCTGATGTCAGGGACCACCAGCCGTGCCGGGGGGGCTTCGCTGGGCGGAGCGAAGCTCGGAAGGGGCCTCGCCGTAGGCCACGCTGTGCCTGTCGGCGCGGCCACTACCTCCCGCTCCGGCCTTCCCTCGTCGCCGAAGATGCCCCGCGCCGCGAAGACGACCAGCGCCGCGCCCACCAGGGCCGACGCCAGGGGCGCTGCCACCACAAGCCCTCGCCTAAGGGCGGTTACTCGCCAGAGCCGCATGAGACATCTCCACGCTCGCCCGTATCACCGACGGACTGTCGACCGCCGCCGACGCCACCCAGGATATCACAGCCGGGCCGTAGCCGCCGCCACCTGGGACGCCCGGTGGCTGGTTCGTCATTGGTGAGGGAATCCCGGACCCCCGCGTGAACGCGGGGGCATCGATTCACCTCCTGATGCCCCAGCCTTCAGGCTGGGGTCATGTCCGAATCCGGCGGCCGGACCCCCACCAAGAATGCACCAATAACGACGCACATCCCGCGGGGAATTCAGCGAGCCTCCCCGGATTCCTCCGGGGAGGCTCGCCTCATCTCAAGGTCCGTTCGTCCGCCTTCCGCCCGAGGCGGAGAGGCAGAGCGCCTTGCCTAGCGGGCGTACCTGCGGAATGCAGTCGCACCCGCCGTACCCAGCAAGAGCAGTCCCAGCCCGCCGGCCGCATACAGCCACCAGGCCGTCCCGCCCCCGCCGAGGTAGCCACCGCTACCGGGGGCCGGCGTTACGACCGGCGTCTCGGTCGGTGGTACCACCGTTGGCGGCACTTCGGTGGGCGGTACTTCGGTGGGCGGCGCCGCGCACACGGCGTCGAGGTCCAGCTCAGCGTACTGGCCGCTGGTGAAGCTTGCAGTCCCAGCATCGCAGCCGTTCACCAGGAACTGGATCGTCGCGGCCGCGGTGCCGCAACCCGTCGCACCTACTCCCTCGGACAAAACGGTCAGGACGTAGCTCCCGTCGGCCGCGACCGTTGCCGCCTCGGCGCAGTTGTTGCCGTTGATGGTGGCCGTCACGGTGGCGCCCGCCGGGGCTGCCGCCCCGTCCAGGGTCACGCTGCCGTAGTAGCGGTTCGGCGGAAGCTGCGGCGCCTGGGCGCTAACGCTCGCCACCATCAGCGACGACAGCACAGCCACCACCGCGGCCAGCAGCACTCCTCTCCTCACGGCTTTCCAGCTAAGGATCATCGCTCAGTATCCCTCTTTCTTTCGTCTGATTCCTTTCCCGGGGCTTTCGCCCCGCCGAAGGGCACAGGGCCGTGGGGGGCCCGGCAAGCCGGGCCCCCCACACGCCGCAGACTTACTGCGAGACCTGCGGCTGCGTCAGCGTCGCGTCCTCACTCAGACAGATGTAGAACGCCTCAAGGAAGTCAAGGGTCTTAAGGTCGTTGGCGGCCGCCGGAGCGCCCGGCGCGTAACCGAGCCACTTGTTCGTGGACGCGTTATACTTCCAGATGGCGTCCAGGGCGTCCGCCGGGTCGATAGCCTCGGCCACGTCCTCCACCTTGGTGCCATCCGCGAAGGTGGACGGCAGGTTGTTGCAGGCGCCGCCAACCAGGTCGATCTCCTCCGTGGTCACCACCGCGAGGCCGACCGTGAAGTCGTGCGTCTGCTTGCCCACCTCCGGGTGGCCAACGATCTCGCAGGAGAGCGTGAAGTCACCCAGAGGGCCCGGGCCGGTCGGCACAAGCTGGAACCGGGCGATGCCGTCCGAACCCGTGGTCACACGGTCCTCAAAGAGAATGAACACGCTGTTCGCGGGATCAACCTTGCAGGCAATGGTCATGCCGGCCACCGGGTTGACCTGCCCGCTGAGCGTGACCGCGGCAAAGTCAATCTCTTCCAGGACTGCCAGTGACGTCGGCAGATCGCCACCAAGGTCCATCTCACCAAGGTCACAGTCCGCGGGCGCCGATCCGGCCGCGGCCCCCGGCACCTGCGGGCAGGCGAGCGACTTGAGCTGCAAGAACAGCGGCGCCGCACCCGACACACCGACCCAGTTGATGGTCTCCGTGTCGGCGGAGTTGGCCAGCGTCCCCTGCTGCGCGGTGATGGTGGCCATGCCAGTCTCCTGGCGCATCAGCATGTAGGTCACCACCCCGTTGGGGGCCGCATCCAGGTCACAGTTCTCGATGGTGACCGGCGCTCCCGGCGGGAAAAGCGGCCAGGTCACGTTCGAGTCCGCTATCGAGACGTTCTTCCCCTGCGGGCAGTCCATACCCGGCAAGAACAGCGGGAACGGGAGCGCCACCAGAGCGTTGACGAACATGCCGATGTCGGTCGCAAACTGCACACGGGTCTCCGCAGGCATGTTCGTGTTGCCGCCGCAGCGGAAGAAGGCGTTCGGGTTCCCCACACCTATAGGCAGGAACGGGGCCCCGTAGATGAAGTTGGCCATCTCCTCCAGGGTGCTGACAACGTTGATACCCGGGAGGACCGTGAACACGGCGCGGCCCACGTCAGGGCAGCGGTAAGACACAATAGCCATGTCCGAGAGGCCGGGGATGATCTCGGTCATGGGCTCCATGACGGGCGGGACGGCGATCATGGTCTGCACCGTGATCACTTGCAGCTCGCGCCGCTGGCCGGACTCGTCGTTCACCTCTACCTGAAGCAACTCATCCTGCCCGCCGCCGACCAGCGCCACCCAAACGCTGCCCACGCTCAAGGGGTCAAGATCGCAGGTGGCGCCGTCCGTGCAGATCAGGATGTCGTCGTTGCTGGCCGCGAACTTGGCCCTCGCGGGTATCTGCTTCATCCCGGACGGCGAGGCGGCGGGTGTCGACATGTCCAGCGCGGCCACGTGGAAGCAGTACTGGGAGAGGCCGTCAAAGGCGCCACCAGTTTTGGGCTGGCACGTATCGACCAACTGGCCCCCGCTCCACACCTTCTCAAGGAAGCCGTTGCCGAAATCGCAGAAAAACGGGTCGGTGGGGTCGCAGAACGCCCCGATGAGGGCGCGGTTGCCGGGCGAGTTAGCCGGGATGACAGCCGGCAGCGCCTGGTCGATCACCCCCGGCAGGCCCGGGCCCCAAGACGGGAGAGCGGCAGCGCCGCCCGGGGTCATGATATCTGCCTCGGCCGTCGGCGTGTGCCCCCCTACGCCCGGGCGCAGTGCGCCAAGCACCAGCAGCACCGCCCCGACCAGGGCCAGCACTCCTAGCTTTCTAAATGTAAGACTCAACGCGTTGGTCCTCCTTGCTTAGGGAGACATCGCCACAGCTCGGCCGCCACACGCCCGAGACACAGAAAACCCGGCCAGACCAACCCACACGTCCTTACAGTCGGTATGCCCAGATCCTCCTCCCAAGCGCGCAATCCAGCCCGCTGCTGCTGCACTCCCCTGTTCTCCTCAACTCAAGCTCACTGAGTTGCTCACTGAGTTGATCGATCTGCTAGCTACAGAATGGCCTGCCCCCTTCGTCCGCCGGAACTAGCCTGCTCCGGACGGCCTTGGTCCCGGGCGGCGGCGCCACTTCTGGAGTTAGCTACATACAATCCCCCCTTCCTGCTCCCCGCCACCCTCGCCGGGGCCGGGCGGGCTCCGTAATCCCTAGCGCGCCGATGGGCAGGGAACCCAGGCGCACAGACTCATTCGGTCAACCGGGAAGCCCCGTTTGCCACAACTCTTAAAACGCCCCGCCAGAGGAAAAGGTTAACGCCGCCTGCCCCTGTTAACCCGGCGCAGGCGCGGCGCGTTCTACTCTAACGAGGGTGTTGCGAGACGCCCTCAGGTGCCTTGTCCCAGACGGGTCTCCGTCATTCTGAGCGCAGCGAAGAATCCCGTTCATAGAGACCCTTCGCTTCCCAGACGGGCGCTCAGGGTGGCAAGAAAGGAGACGGTTCTGGAAGAGCATTACTGATCGCGCCGGCTGGACGGGCGGGGGAAAACCGACTATGCTATGCAGGACTTGGGCACACCGGCTCCATCGTTTGCGGAGGCCTTCGTGCATCTTCTCTCCCGGCCAGAGCTGCCGACGGACGGACAGGAACGGGACATCGTCCAGCGGGCACGCTCCGGCAACGAGCAGGCCCTGGCTGAACTCTACGACCTCTACTTCCCCCGCATCTACCGCTACGTCCTGGCCCGCACGGGCAACCCAGCGGAAGCGGAGGACATCACCGAGGAGGTCTTCGTCAGGGTGCTGGGCGCCATCGGCGCCTTCCAGTGGCGACAAGCACCCTTCGCCGCCTGGCTCTTCCGCATTGCCCACAACCAGCTCGTCAGCCACGCCCGCAAGAACGGTGCTCGCCGCCGGGAGACCCCCCTGGCAGCCAGCATCGCCGACCCGGCGCCCGACCCTCTCACCCGCGTTGAGGACAGGCTTTCGCTTGAGCATATCTTCGACCTCGCCCGCGCTCTCCCCCAGGCCCAGCGCGAGGTGCTCTGGCTTCGCTTCGCCAGCGACCTCTCCGTCAGCGATACCGCCCGCGCCCTGGGCAAGCAGGAGAACAACGTCAAGGTCCTCCAGCACAAGGCTATCGCCAGGCTCCAGAAGCTCGTGGTTCAGTCTGAGCTTGGAAGGGCAGACCAGTAGGGTAGCGTGGCCAAGATGAAGCGGCGTTTTGAACAGGTACTGGCTCAGTGCATAGAGGCGGTATCCACTGGTCAGTGCACCGTCGAAGAGTGCCTGACTCTCTACCCTGAGCTGTCCGACCGCCTGGAGCCGCTGCTGCGCCTGGGTTGCCGGATGGAGCAGGCCCCTTTCCCCGAACCGGAGCCCGCCTTTCGGGAGGCCGCGCGGGAGCGCTTCCTGGCGGCCATCCGCGCACATGCCGCGGCTCCTCGGCGGCCACGGAGGCTCTTTCCCGTCCTTCCGAGCCTTCCGCAGTGGCGCTGGCGCCTGGGCTCCGTCACTGGCCAGCACAGAGTGGCTGCGGCCATGACTGCCACCGCACTCGTCGCCTTCCTTGGCTTCTCGTCCTTCGTCCTAGCCAGCTCGGGCGATAGCCTGCCCGGAGACTGGCGCTACCCCGTCAAACGTCTCACGGAGCGCACCCGCCTCACCTTCACTTTCGGCGACGACGCCCGCCGCGACTACCGCATCAGCCTGGCCGAGGAGAGACTGGACGAAGTGCAGCAGTTCGCCTCGCGAGAGCGCCAAATCGGCGAATCCCTTCTCAGGCAACTCGTGGACACCACCGAGCCCCTGGTACAGGCCCTGGAACCCGACTCCGTGCCCTCCGACCAGATCGAACGCATCACAGACCTGACGGCCAAGCAGCAGGATGTCCTCGACCAGGTGGCGCCCCTGGTGAAGGAGGAGGCGGCCGACGAGCTGGAGGAGGCCTTGGTCGTCTCCAGCGAGGGGCATGCGAAGGCTGTTGAGGCGCTGGCCCTGGCCCGCTCTCAGGAGGAGCCTCCCGAGGAGCTTCTGGCTCTCACGACGCCAGGGGCCGGCACGCCGACGGCCGGGGCCGGCGCCAGCCCCACCGCTGGGCCATCGCCTACCAGCGAGACGACGCCGGGGCTTTCACCCACGCCGGGAACGGAGGCTTCACCCACGCCAGGCACGGAGGCTTCACCGGTGCCCCCGGCTACCGCAGAGCCATCTCCTGCGGCCACCCCCACTGGCGGACCCACGCCGGCGGAGGCTAGCCCGACGCCGTCGTCGGGGCAACAGCAACTGGTGCGCAGAGAGCTGCTGCCCCTGCCGGATGACCATACCGGCGGTCTCAACTGGAACCTGATCGTTGTCGGCCACTTCTCAGTGGCGGTGCCGGCGGAGGAGAACGGCTGGATCGTATCCAGCCCGCTGCCCACCGAACAGCCACCGCTCAAGGGAATGGTAGCAGCAGTCTACCAGAAGGGCGGAAGCGCTGCGGCGGCGGTCTCCGTCACTGTGAGCGACGGGTCAGCATCGGTCTTCGCCCGTGACAACGGGATCATGCGGGAGATCGACGAGGAACAGGTGACAGAGCTCTTGCCACCTTCCATCGCAGAGGTCATCTCTCACATTCTCGGGAGCATCACCCTCACCTCCCCCTAAGGCCAACGGCGCCCACCCACAGGCCCGCACATACAGGAGAAAGCAATGACCAGAGGTAGTCCCTTGCCCTTCCGGCGACTCTCCCTGTCTCTGCTGCTGGCGACCCTGGCCGCGCTCCTCATCGCTGCCTGCGGCGGGGACGAGAGCACGCCTGAGCCTTCTCCTGTCGCCACGCCCACGGCCGGGGCCGGCATCGAGACACCCTCGACCGGCGATTTCGCCATCTACTGCAACCCGCCGGCCGTGGACACGACCCCCTTCGAGCTTGACGTGAAGGTCCAGTGGAAGGGGAGTGACCGCATCACCATCGAGGGCAGCATCAGCACCGCCCTGCCCCCGGCCTACTTCCAGTACCTCTTCTGCCAGGACGGTCAAGTCTCCTGGTCCCTGGTGCCAGCGCGAGAGCCCAAGCTGGAGGACGGATCCATAAGCGCCGAGTCCAAGCTGGTCCCCTCCGACCGGGGCGTCCCCTTCGACCCAAACGCTCGGTTTGAGGCGATCCTGTTCTTCATGAACCAGAAGACCCGGCTACCAATGCTTATGACGAAGGTTCCCGTCGAGGGCAGCCCTCAGTAGACGGCGGCGCCGGGCGCGTAGCATCCGTGGGGAGGCTGATCCCCTGATAGCAGCGGGCGGGAGAAGCGTGGCTGCTTCTCCCGCCTGTGCTGTCTTCTGCCTGGCGGCCCCGATTCTAGATGATGGGCCGGCCGAAAGCTCCGGTGCCCCCTGCGCAAATGGCCACCACGTCCAGCCTGTTCAGGGGCGCCATGTCGTTCGCCTCAGCGGGGGCCTGCGGGCTATACCCCTTCCAGACGGGCGCCGGCTGCTGGGCCCATAGCGAGACCAGGTTCCCCGGCGGCCCCACGAGGGCTGCCAGCTCGCCCGGCGCCGTCCCATCGGCGCCCGTCCAGGCCACGAACTGGCAGGTCGCTACCAGAGGCACCGTCTGCCAGCCCGGCGGCAGCGGCGTCGGAGTGGCGACCGGGCCGCTGGGGGTAGGGGCAGGCGTACCCGGCGTCGGGGTAGGGGCAGGCGTACCCGGCGTCGGGGTAGGGGCAGGCGCCCCCGGCGTCGGCGAGGCGCCAGGGACAGTCGTCGCCGTGGGGGCGCCACCGGCCCCGCAGGTGATCTGGGCATCACTCAGGGCGGTATCGATACCGACCCCACCCGGCGCCAGCATCTTCGTGCCGAAGGGAGCGCTCTCGGGCGGCGTTACCAGGTGCAACGTGGCCACACCGGCAGCAGCGCACACGAGCCTTGCGGTAGCCACCGTGCCGAGCTCCTGACTGGTGCCGCTGACCATTCCCGACCCGAACTGGACGCCATCATCGACGCCATTGGCGGGGCTGACATCCTTCGGCGTAGCTGCCGAGTCCAGAGTCATGCCACCCAAACCGGTGTAGGTCACACCAGGCGGGCCCACGTAGTGAACTACACTGTCAGTCCACTGCAACCAAGCCTTGTAGCCCTGGTAGGGAGTAGAGGCGTCAGTGATGACGATATCGACATCGAAGGGGTCTGTCCCCTCTACCGTCCGGCTGGAGTCAACACCTCCCCCCGGCAGTGCGTCCACGGCCATGGCCGGCGAACTGGACGCAGTCACCGATCGGGGCGACACGAGAGCCCCAAGAAGAAACAAGAGGGCCAGAGAGCTCCAGAATCGTTTGCTGCTAGGCATATCCCTCAATCCTCCTCATGCGACGGGCAGAACCCAAGGTCCCGCACGCTGAATAACGCATCAGCACCGGAAGGCTGACGCAAGGGCCCGCACATGCCCCGTTGAAGGGGAGCGACACGGATCGTTGAAACGGGCACTGCCTGAGGCCCATGACAAGCTTGTCCCCCGCCCGGGACAGCGCTGACGCCACCCTCAGCCCCTGGCCGAAGGCGGGCCGAAGCGCCCCCTAGGGAGGCGATGTGGGCGTGGCCGCCGGGGCCTGGCCTGCTCCCTCGCAGGTCACCGACGCGTCGGCCAGCGTAGTCTCAATCGCCACGCCAGAGTACCCGAGGGCCTTGCTTCCGAAATGCTCGTCTTCCACGAGGGACACCAGGTGGAGCAGGCTCGTCCCATCGCCCAGACAGCGGAAGGTCAGCCTGTTGATGGGCCCGGTATAGTTGGTGTTCTCGCGGACGCGAGCACAGCCGCCGTAGACAGTATTCCCTCTCACGGAGGCCGCGGCGCACAAGTCCAGCTCCGCCGGCTTCAGGTCTTCCTGGCCCTCATAGGCCAGAACTGCCGCGTCCCACTGGAGCTTGAACTGGTAGCCCTGGTACCCGCTCTCGGCCCTGTCGACAACGACGTCGACTTCGAAGGGAGACGTCCCGCTTACCGTCCTGCTGGCGTCGACAGCCCCGTCGGGCACGGCGTCGACCACCATCCCAGCGCCGTCCTGGATTGGGGGCGGCGGTGCTCCTTCGTTCTGCCCTTGCGGTGGCGCTCCTTCCGGCGCTTCTTCTCCCCCACCTCCGCAAGAAACCACTAGCCCGGCTGCCAGCAGCAGAACCAGAGCAATCCACAGCCTGCCGATCATCGCTGTCACCTCTTGACCCCTTGGAGCGAATCCGAGGGGATCATCTCCTCCCGGGCCCCTAGACTATGGGCCGGCCCAAGGCCCCGGGGCCCGCCGCACATATGGCCACCACATCCAGGAAGTCCGAGGGCTCCATATCGTTCGCCTCAGCGGGGGCCCGCGGACTATAGCCCTTCCAGACCGGCGCCGGCTGCTGCGCCCACAGCGCGGTCAGGTTCCCCGACGGCCCCACGAGGGCCGCCAGCTCGCCCGGCGTCGTCCCGTCCTCGCCCGTCCAGGCCAGAAACTGGCAGCCCTTGACCAGGGGCACCGCCTGCCAGCCTGGCGGTACCGGCGTGGGCGTGGGCGTAGGGCCGGTGGGGGTGGCGGTGGGCACCGGCGTCTCGCCCGGCCGCGGCGTGTTCGTTGGCCCCGGCGTTTCGCCTGGCCCCAGCGTGCGCGTAGGGGTCGGCCCGCCCGGCGTGTTGGTTGGCGCGGGTGTGTTGCCTGGCTGAGGCGTGGCCGTAGGGGCGGGTGGACCTCCCGGCGTCGCGGTCGCGGTAGGCGTTGTGGTGAGCGGTGCCGCGCACCCAGGCACGTTGCTGATGGGGATGTCCTCGGCGAACGCGTCACTCAGTTCGGCGCAGACGATCTGCATGTTCACTGCGGCGCCACCTGCACCCGAGAACGTCAGCTTGGACAAGATCCCCGAGCCGCTAGGCCCCGAAATCGCGGCGCCAGTCGTGGCGCACGAGAACTTGACCTTCCCAGCCTCCAGGCCGGGCGCAGGCCCCACCAACGGTCCGAGGCAAGTTGGTGTGCCGCGGCCCGTGCTGCTGAGGAATCCTCCATCCGTAACGCCCTCAACGTGCAAGACGGTGGGGTTATACTTGAGCACCCATTCGTAGGACGCCAGCCCACACATCTTGCCCCCGGTTGGGTCAGGGCATCCTGGCTCGGGCGGGGGAGCATTCTCGATCTCAACCCTGACCTCAAACTGGCCGCCGGGCGCAGACGGCGGCGCTACCACCTTCACCACCGTCCCATCCCCCTCAGCCGTGTCCAGCCGCCAGAAGGCGAACCCGACCACAACCGCGAGCACAGCCGCGACCGACAACGCCCGCAAGAGGCCCTTCGTTCCAGATCTCATGGCTCAGTCCCCCTGACACCCCGGGGTCGCCCTGCTACGCCCCCAACGTCGTCCAGCACCGGGGCAGAGATTCCACAACACGACTATCGCTCTGATCCGACGGGCCCTGGCGGGACACCCTGCCCTCTACTTATACTTCTCGACAGCGGCTTCTGGATTCATCAGCCCCCAGGGGCCTCCGGCGGGCAAGCAAGAAGGCGGGAGAAGGTCCGGTCCTTCTCCCGCCTCGCAACTATTGGCGCAATCGCCTTTCCTCGACCGGTGAGCCTCTCGGGGCTCACACGGCGGGCAGCGCTCGCAGGTCAGCCCTGTCCGGCACGATGCCCGCTCTGCCCCACGAGACTGCCTCTACCTCCTGCGCTATGGCCACGCCGTCAGGGTGGCCCAGACCTGGCCGACCCAGCGCACCAGAGGACCGACGTCGGCCGCCGCCGGCGGCGCCCCAGCAGCGGGCACGCACTGCACCTCGGCATCGGTCAGGCCCGTAGTGATGGTAACGCCGCCCGATGCCAGCATCTTGGTGCCGAAGGCCGCGTCCTCGGCCGGTGTCACGAGGTGGAGGAAGCTGGCCCCTTCCGCCAGGCAGTGGAACGTGATCACGGCCGCCTGGCCGGTGGCGGGCGAAGTGCCCGAGACGCGGGCCGAGCCAAACTGCACGGCATCCGAGGTGCCGTCGGTGTCAAGGTCCTTGAGCTTGGGGGTGGCGTCCAAGTTCATCCCACCGAGGCCGGTGTAGGCCAAGGACACATACTGGAGTACGGCATCATTCCAGGAGAGGTAACCCTTGTACCCCGCGTATTCGATAGTGACCACCCTGAAGTTGACGCTCACACCAAACTGGGTGCTCACCGGGTAGACGGCGAAGCCGTCCACGACCCCCGTCGACGAGTTGGCGTCCACGCCCATGCAGTTGTCGGGCCCGACCGGGCAATCAGCGGCTGCGGGAGTAGCCGTAGGCGTCTCCGTCGGCGTAGCCGTGTTCGTCGGCGTGTTGGACGGTGTGGGCGTGTTAGACGGTGTTGGCGTGTTGGACGGCGTCGGCGTGTTGGACGGCGTCGGCGTGTTGGACGGCGTCGGCGTGTAGGTCGGTGTGCCAACGACCGTGGGGGTGCTGGTCACGCGCCTTGGAATCACGCCTCGGCGCGTGGGAACGGGGCTTGGCGTGAGCGTCGCCCCCCCCACCGGCGTCGGCGTGTCGGTGGCGACAGGCACGACCGTAACTCTCGGGGTCGGGGTCGTGCGTGGCCGCCACGGATCCCGGCCCCCACGCGGCGTGGACGTGGCCGTGGGCGGGGGTGTCGCGGTGGCTGTAGGGGGCTTCGGCGTGGCCGTGGCACTCTGGCAGTTCACCTCGGCATCGGTCAGGCCCGTATCGATGCCGAGGCCGCCCTCCGCCAGCATCTTGGTGCCGAAGGCAGCGCTCTCGACCGGGGTGACGAGGTGGAGGTCGCTGGTCCCTGCCGCCAGGCAGTGGAGTGTGATCACGGCCACCTGACAAGTAGCAGTCGTGGTGCCCGAGGTGCGGCCCGAGCCGAACTGCACGGCATCCTTAACGGTGTCGCCGTCACGGTCTTTGAGCATGGGGGCGACGTCCAAGGTCATCCCACCGCAGCCGGTGTAGGTCAGGGACACGTACTCGAGTACGTCATCATTAACCCACTGGAAGTAGCCCTTGTAGCCCTGGTAGGGCAGACCCGCCGCGGTGATGTTGACGGCGATATTGAAGTCGCCGCCCAGGAATGGGTTACTGCTAGGGTCTACGGACGGCGTGGACGCATCAGCGTCCACGGCCATTTGGTTCGGCTCGCCAACCGCCGAGGCCATGAACGCGGAAGAACCAACAAGACCAAGGACGACCACCGCTGTTGCCAGAAACAGCACGATTCCGGTCGCAACAGTCGCCCGCGCCGAAAGCCTCATCTCTCGCCTCCTGACTCTGGGCCCCTACCCAGCCAACATGCTAAGTCCCTGCAAGATCAAAACACACTATCAAGCCACAAGGTTAACGCCTCGCGTCGTCCCGTTGGCTTGAAGTCTGTCCGATTACCGACAGACGAGACGGCAGGTCGCTGCTACCATCACCCCCCAATTGTTGCTCGCGCATCTACTGCCGATGGACTAGACCGCACGGATAGTACGTCAGGGCCTCCCCTTACGTCAATAGCTTTCCCGCCCCTAGTCACAATTACTTGCTGCCCGGCCTCATCCAGAATGGTGTTGGCGAGCCCGGTGCTCCACTGAAGCACTGTTTCTGCCGGTGTGAGTCGGTGTCCTGGGCTTCCGTGAACGAGCATGCCTCCTTTCATGCGCACTGTGGGCTAAGTCTGGCAGGTCACAGAGGCGTCGGTGAGAGACGTGGGAATGGGGATGCCGCTGGAGTTAGTGGTGCCGCTTCCCGACCCGAGGTGGAGCGGGCTGGTGCCGTTGCCCACACAGTGGAGGGTCACGGTGTTCACCGGCCCGGTGACCTTCAGAGCCCCGGACGCCGTACACGTGACAGTCACTCTGCCGGCGGCGACCTGCGGAGTAGAGCAGACCCACGTCATGGGGTTCAGGAGGTTGTCCTGCGTGTCATAGGCCAGTACCGCGGGGTCCCACTCCAGCCTGTAGCGATACTGCTGGAACGCCTGACCGGCCTTTGTGATGACGATGTCAACCAGGAAGGGGTTGGTACTCGTCACCGTCCTCGAGGCGTCCACGCCCGGGCTGTACTCCCTGAACGATATGGCATCCACGGCCATGCCGTTCGGCGCTGTGGGCGGCGGTGTCGACGTGGGGCTAAAGGCAGGCGTGGGAGTCACCGTCGGCGTGCGGGTTGGCGTCCGCGTTGGCGTGTACGTTGGCGTGATGGTAGGCGTAGCCGTCGCTGTGGGCGTGGCCGTCGCTGTGGGCGTCGCCGTCCGCGTGGCTGTTGCCGTGGGCGTATTCGTGGGCGTGGCGGTCGGCGTCGGCGTATTGGTGGGACAGACACCGCCAGGGCAGGGTGTCGGTGTAGGAGTAGCGGTGGGCGTGGCCGTGTGGGTGGGGGTTGCCGTGGCTGTTGGCGTCTTCGAAGGAGTGGGCGTGATCGACGGGGTGGGCGTAGTGCTCGGCGTGGGGGTGATCAGTGCCGAGCCCCCACAGTCCAGACCCGCCTGGGCCAGCACCGCCAGCACGTCGTCCATGGCGACGGCACCGTCCGGCGGCCCAGCATCCCAGGGCGGGCTGGGCAGCGGGCTGGGCGAGCGGTCGTAGTCCCGTCCGTCCTTTACCGTGTCGCCGTTCTTGTCGCTGTCGTAGTCCACGCCGTTGGGGTTGGGCTCGTCGTCCTCCAGCGCGCCCACATAGAAGAGAACGGCCAGCACGTCGTCCATGCTCACGGCCCTGTCCCTGACCCCGTTGGGGGCAGGGTCTGGCACAGTCGGCACCGGCACATCGTAGAAGTCGAAGGGGTTGAGGTAGTCAAAGCCCATTTCCAACTCTGTCACATCCGCGCAGCCGTCATCATCGCTGTCGAGGAGAATCGGCGTGGCCGTGGGCGTAGGCGTCTTCGTCGGCGTCGCCGTGCTCGTGGGTGTGTTAGTGGGCGTGCGCGTGTTGGTCGGAGTGAAGGTCGCTGTGAAGGTCGGTGTCGGCGTGGGCTCCTGGCAGGTCACGGAGGCGTCGGCCAGGCCCGTCTCTATGACCAATCCGAACTCACCCTGGGTAGTGGTACCGAAGGCTGACTCCTCGGCGCGCGTCACTAGGTGAATGGTGGTGGTGCCCACCGCAAGACACCTGAATCTCACGACAGCCGCCTGACCGGTGGCAGTAGTGGTTCCCGACACGCGGGCCGATAGGCCGAACAGGGAATCCACAGCCGTGTCCCCGTCGCTGTCGCTCCGGGCGACCGTAGAGTCCATCACCGTGCCGCCCAGGCCGGTGTAGGTCCAGCTCTCCTTTGTGGTGTCCCCGTTCATGTCGCTGGTGGGCACGAATACCAGTGCACCGTCGTCAAACCGGAGCTTGGCCTGGTAGCCCTGATAGGGCAGGCCCACCCGCGTGATGTTGATGCTCGCGTTGAACTCGTTGCCGACGACAGCCGTCCCAGTCGCGTCCACAGGCTGAGTGCCCGCATTCGCATCCACCGCCATGGCATTGGGAGGCGTGGGAGTAGCCGTAGGCGTGCGCGTGGGCACCGGCGTGTAGGTCGCCGTCGATGTCGCCGTCGATGTCGGCGTCTCCGTCGCCGTCGCCGTAGGCGTCGCCGTGGGCAGCGGCGTCTCCGTCGCCGTTGGCGTAGGCGTCGCCGTGGGCAGCGGCGTGTTCGTCGCCGTAGGCGTAGGCGTGTCCGTGGGCAGCGGCGTGTTCGTCGCCGTAGGCGTAGGCGTCGCCGTGGGCAGCGGCGTGTTGGTCGCCGTCGCCGTAGGCGTCGCCGTCGGCAGCGGCGTCTTCGTCGCCGTAGCCGTCGCTGTCGCTGTGGCCGTGGGCGTCGCTGTAGGCGTCGCCGTGGGCAGCGGCGTCTCCGTGGCTGTGACCTCGTAGTGGATCTTTACGGGAATCCAGTCGAGGTTGAAGTCCCGCGAAGACCCATCACTGTTGCACGTCGCGCGCACCCTGAAGTTGAGGTTGTCCAGGTCTGCGACAGCCCACATCCTGCCCCAGCCATCGGCGGGCCCACCCAGGAGCGCCGTGTGCTCGACGGTGGTCTCCTCCGTGTCCGTCTTCGCGGCCGTCCAGGACGTGCCGCCGTCCCAGGACAGCTCCACGTCCATGCTGCTGGTGTCGAGAGTGCTGTCGAGCCACCAGTCCAGACGTACCTCTATCCCCGTGACGGTGGCGCCCGGCGGGAGGGAGATGTTGTAGTCGTAGAAGCGGTGCCGGTCACCGGCGCCGTCGACGTTGCTGGCATAGTTGGCGTCATCCACGAAGGCGTTGGTGGGGTCTAGTTCGAAGCCGTTGCCGTCACCGCCGGTGTCCGCTGCCTCAGAGGAGGGACCGAGGAATCCCGTGTCGGCCGGCGACGCGGACACGGAAGGCTCCCGCCCTGTCGTTATGTCGAGAACGCTCAGAGCAGTCGCCGCCGTCATCAGCAAAACGACAGCGAGAGCAACGTGCAAGGTTCTGGTCAAGGTCAATCCGTCCGGATACTCTTCTCAGGAAGAACCGCCATCCCACACCCACAATCCAAAGACCACCCCGGCCGATCCATCTCCAATGAATCCTTGGCGGGGGAAGGAAAGACCTGTGATACTCCCCTTGCCTCCGATAACCTCCTACCTCTGGTCGGTCTTCTCTGGCCCAACCTGAGTGTGCGTGCTACGGGGGATCCACGCAGCCATGGCTGGCCTGACCCAGGGCCGCTAGCACGTCGTCCAGGGCGATGGCTCCGTCAGGCGCGCCGGAGAAGGGCCAGGAGGCCGTGCGGTCATAGGGAAGACCATCGGGTACGCCGTCAGGCGGGATGTCGGCCACGGTGTCCCCGTCCGTGTCAACCCCCTTGTCGCTGTCATAGGCCACGCCGTTGGGGCCGGGCAAGCCGCCATCGCCGTTGTAGGTGCCCACGTAGAAGAGGACGGCGAGCACGTCGTCCATGGCGACAGCCTTATCCCGAGCGCCGTTGGGCGTGGGGTCTGGCATAGCCGGCACCGTCACGTCGTAGAAGTCCCAGGGGTCGGACGGGTTGCGGTCTCCACCCAGGAAAGGATCGTCCCCGACCTCCTCGATGTCGGCGCACCCGTCGCCGTCGCTATCGCCGTTCCCGTAGTCCCCGACCGTCACGCTGCCGAGCTCGGTCGTGTGGGGAACGGCAGGGTCCCCCCAGATCTCGGGAAGGAGGGTGTCCTGGAACTGAAGGTCGGTCGTGCCCACCGAAACAGGGGCGAAAGTAATCGTAGCCAGGACGCCCGAGCCCTGCGGCCCAAAGGGGGTGCCGTTGCCCACGGGCGGGGGCGGGTTGCCGGTTGTGGTGCACTGGTACGTTATGACCCCGCCCGCTGGATTGTGGGGCGCCGGGCTCCAACACTGGTAGATGAGACGTCCCGTGCTGGCCAGCATGGGCCCGTTCTGGATGGAGACGTAGTGGATCTTGGTGGGGTTGAAGTCCACCTCGAGCTCGTACCCGCCCAGGCCGCAGGCCTGCGTCGCGCCCGGGGGCAGAGGGCAGGGGTTGGTGGTGTAGACCCACTGCGCCCAGACATCCACCGTCAGGGCCGGGCGCACCTGGAAGGCATGGTCCGTGGCCGGGGACGTGGCCTGCCAGCTCCCGCCGTATACGCTTCCCGCCCCATCGGCGTAGCCCGGCGATGACTGATCGGCGCCCCACAGGTAGTAGTTGCTGCCATCTACGGCGCCGGACCTCTTGAGCACCAGGTGGTACTGGGTGCCCGCCGTCAACTGAGGCGGTACGCTGAAGTCGAAGGCCACCCAACCGTAGGACACGCTGGCGGCGATCACCCGGAAGGCATGGTCCGTATTCGTCGACGTGACCTGCCAGCTCGTCTCGTAGACGCTGGCGGCGCCGTTGCGGTAGCTCGGGACCGACTGGTCAGCTCCCCAGACATAGTAGTTGACGCCGTCCACGCTGCCAGACCGCTTCAGCGCCAGGTGGTACTGTGTGCCCGCCGTCAACTGAGGCGGCACACTGAAGGCGAAGGTCAACCACCCATAAGAGCCGCCGACGCTGCTGCCGGCCACGGCATTACTCACGCCGTTTGTGACCACCGTGCCGCTGGGCAAGCCACCACTGTCTGTCTGGATCTCAAGCGTCACGTTGTCGGTCGGGGCTCCGCTCTTCTTCAGCCACAGGCGCACCTGACTGATGGACCTGTCTGTCAGTACTGTGAAGCCCTGGGCCCGGCGCTCGTTCGCGGTGCTCTCTCCCACCGCCAGGTGTGTGTCGACATTACTCGTTTCCCCGTAGCTACTCTGAGCGGGGTCGCTCGCCCCGTTCGTAACTACCGTGCCGCTGGGAACCCCGCTGCTGTTCGTCTGGATCTGCACCGTCAAGTCGTCCGTCGGCGCGCCGCTGGCCTTGAGCCACAGCATCACCCCACCGACCGCGCTGCCGACCGGGAGCTTGAATCCCTGAGCCCGGCGCTCGTTGGCCGCCGCTTGCCCCACCGGCAGGTCCGTATCCACGTTGGTCTCATCGTAGGCGGTGATGGTCAAGTTGGTGAATTTGTCGGGCGGCAGGAACTTGAGGCTGGTCGGGGACACCGCCAGCGCAGAGTCGCTCCTCGCGGCGAAGACTGATAGAACCAGCACTGCCAGCATCAGTAGAACGCGCGACATCTTGTCACTCCTCAGAACGCCTGCTCCCGCCAGCGGGGTACATCCCTGTCCGTACTTACGCTTGCTCTGGCCTTCTGGATTCACCAAGCGACATGTTCCGTCGCCCCGGAGACACCCTTTACCTGTTATAACGGATATCTCCACCTTCTGTTTCGCCGGTGCGGGCCGGCCCCTGAGGGTCGCCCTTCCGTAGCCACCCGTAAGGACAGAGCTTGTGGTCATTGAGACAGTAAACCGACACGTCGGGGGAGTTAGTCTCCGAAGGCCAGGCTTGAGCCTGGCTGCCGTGCCAGCCTGAAGGCTGGCCTTCGGGAACCTTGCGGGCACTACTGTTCCTTGTGTCGACTTATTCTGTTGATGGCCATAAGCCTGGCCTTCTTGCCTGGGCTGAAGCCTCTCCTAAGTTGGGCGGGGGAGCACCCTTGTTCACTAGGATGCTCCCCCGCTCGATTTGCCCTTCCAGGACTAAGCCGTCTGACCCGCCCTAGCGGGTATCTCCGCTAGGGGTCAGGGATAGCCGGCTCAGGGAACTGGTTGGGTATCGGGTCCTGGCACATGCTGCCATCACGCCCGAACACGAACTGGACGTCCTTGATGTCGATGTCAAAGTCGGTCAGCTTGGGCTCCAGGTCGTAGAACGAGTTGTACAGCAACAGGCCGAAGAACGTGCCGTACCGCTGGGCTATCATCTGCTCGTCCAGCGCGTTCACCATGCAGTCGAGGTTGATGTCGCCCTCGAGCATGCGCACGGTGACGGTCAGGTCCGTGCAGTCCTCAGTGAGCCCACCCGGCAGGGTGAACGGCCAAGGCTCGCTGGCGTAGATGTCGGCAACCTCGCAGTTCTCGTCGAGGAGGTTGCTCACTACGCCGTTGTCCTTGGTGGGCCTCATCCGCTGGAACATGTCGGGGTCAGGCGTCAGGCTGATCGTCTTCAGCCACAGCCCTACCGGCATCGGGTTACCAAGCTCCTGTCCGGCGGAGACACAACCGAACATGATCCAGTTCTCGGTCATGATGGTCATGCTGCAGTTGATGTTCCCGCGCGGGCCCTCGATAACGCTCTCGTCCGGCTCGTCGACGTTGTAGTCGCAAACCAGCACGCTACCCACAAGGGCGCAGTCGCAAGGTACCCCGTTCCCGTTGGTGTCGTCGGTGCCACAGTCGCCGTCGTTGTCCAGGCCGTCGTCACCGGCGTCAGCCACGACAACGTCGAAGATCTTGTGGTCGTACTTGAGCTGCTCCTCGTAGGCCGCAAGACCCTCCGGGTCGGTGTCGGAGTCGTTCGGGCTGTCGCTGTCCTCCCGCAGGAAGATGTAGTCAGCGACGTCCAGGGCGCCCTTACCGATCTGAGCACCGGCAATCGGGTCCACAAGGTGGCAGTCCGGGCCGGCCTTGCACAGCCAGAGGTTGCACGCGTCCTGGATGCCCGCCTCCTCAAGATCGCAGTCCTTCACCATACCGTTGAACGGCGGGAGCTGGACCGTCGTGACCTCGTTGCTGTCCTTACCCAGGTCGCCCGTGGCCCCGTCGTGCCACGTCACGTGGGCCTTGTTCACCACGGTGCCCGCCGCAGCGCACGTCGCGTCGATGGTGATCGTGCACGTCTCGCTCACCGGCATCGGGCCCGGGATGTCACAGGTCACCACGCCGCTCGCCTCCGAGCAGGTGATGGCGGCCGTGTCACACGACGCGGTCACGCCATCAAACGTTACCCCACCCGGGATGGTGTCCGTCACCTGCACCTCAGTGGCTGGCGACGGCCCATCGCTGTGGAGGGTGATGATGTACGGTCCGTCGACCGCATCCTTGAACTCCTGACCCGTCAGCATCTGCGCCGGACCGCTCTTGGTGATGGTCAGGCCAGCCGGCTGCACCTGCGTCTGGTCCGCCCAGACGTTGTCACAGCGGGTCGCCGCCGGGTTGACCGGGTTGACGTCCCCTAGGCGCTGCCACGGCGCGTAGGGTCCCGGCGGCAGCCCAAGGCAGTTGTAGAACTGGGGCTGCGTCAGGATCACACCCGGAGCAGGAACGTTCGGGTCCTTCGTCACCGGCATCAGGGTCATCGGGTTGATCGAATTCACGATCACCCCGTTGATGTTGAGCTTGCCGGCGTCGGCCAGCTCAACGTGGACGGTGATCGTGAACACCGCGACCTCTGCCGGGTCCATGGTGTCCATCGGGTTCATCGGGTCCGTGATCGGACACACGTACGTCGCCGGAGCCTGGAAGAGAACGCACCCGTACGGGCTCGTGTCGCTAACGTACGTCTTGTTCAAAGGCAGGCTGTCGGCCACGCTGACCGCGTATGCCGAGTTGGGGCCCTCGTTGATCACCGTAATGGTGTAGACCAGGTTGGAGTCTGCGACCGGGCTCGCCGGCGCGTGCGTCTTGAAGATCCACAGGTCTGCCATGTACTCGCAGGTCACGCTGCCGTCAACCAGGGTGGTCGCGATCCCGACACCGCCTGGCGCCAGCATCTTGGTGCCGAAGGCCCCGCCCTCTGCCGGTGTTACCAGGTGCAACGGGGACACACCGGGACCAGCGCACACGAGCCTTGCAGTGGCCGCCGTGCCGAGCATCTGACTGGTGCCGCCGGCGCCTCTGCCTGACCCGAACTGGACGCCATCAGTTGTCCCATTGGCAGGGGCAACATCCTTCTCCGTAGGTGCCGAGTCCAGGTTCATGCCACCCAAGCCCGTGTAGGTCACACCGGGCGGGGTTACGTAGTTAACTATGGTGTCAGTCCACTGTAGCCAGGCCTTGTAGCCCTGGTACGGCGTGTCCGCCGCCGTGAAATCGATGTTCACGTTGAACTCGGTGCCGACGGCTACCGAGGCAGCCGGGCCAACGACTGCGATCTCGTTACACGGCTGCGCTCCCCCGCAGGGCTGGGCGTTGGCGACCTCGCCGGACGACGCCATAAAGGCCACCAGAGCCATTACCGCCGCGATCGCTGGCCAGGCCAGCCATCGCATGCTCATTCTTGACTTCATGTGTTATAACCTCCGTCCAAGTCAGCAGGTGCTAACTTGATTCCGCACAAACACTTTTCGCCCTATACACACCTCCTTCAGGCGGGGACAAAACACCTCACGGACTCGGACATCCCTGATCCTTCGGTGGCGGGCCGGAGCCCTCGGCCGGAACCCCGGCCCGCCGGTCTGTCTCATCTTCCGGGGCGAAGGGTCTGCCATCCCTGCCGGCTCCTCCGCTCCGGGCTTACAAGCTATCCGATACGTTCCTCCCTATCGATGCCTCCTCGCCTACGGCAGCACGTTCAGCGTGTAGGGAGTGCAGGCCGCGTTGTTGGCCCAGTTGTTCTCCACCGCCGGCCACTCCGGGACCTCCTTGGCGCACACCATGATGGGGTACACGCCGGGCACGAGCCCGCTATTGAGGGTCCACACGTACGGGCCGGGACTGTCGCCGATGTGGATCATGTTCACGGTCTTGACGTAGTCCGTGTTCTTGGTCAGCGTCCACATCACCAGCACGTCCAGGATGGGCCTGACCACGGGCAGCGCCGGGTTCGGGATCACCACCATCGTGGAGGGCGTGACGACCTTGCCGTCAACCGTGCAGTCCTGCCGCGTCTTGACCGCCGGCGGCGTCCCGGTCTTGGTGACCGCGGCGGGGTCGTTCACGCAGTGGTACGTCCCGGTCGGGGCGTCCTTGAAGTAGACGTACTCCTTGACCTGGACGGGGGCCAGCTTGCCCATCACGTGGTTCACGCGCTCGGTCAACCGGACGTCCAGGATAGTCGAAGGAGTTGACGGGACATCCACCGTGCTGCCCGCCGTGTACGGCGTACCGTTCACCGTCAGCACCAGGTTGGACACTATGACGTCCGCTCGCTGCATCGGTCCAGCGCCGCACTGCAAGCCCGTCTGGGCCAGGGCTGCCAGCACGTCGTCCATCGTTACCGCGCCGTCCGGCGGGTTAACGCCCCAGGGCGGGTTGGGCAGATCGCCCGGCGAGCGGTCGTAGGAAAGCCCGTCGTCCACGCCGTCGGGCGGGATGTCAGCGACGTTGTCCCCGTCGTAGTCGATACCCTTGTCGGCGTCATAGGTGACACCGTTCGGGTTGGGATCACCGGTGTCGCCGTCGTAGGTGTTCACGTAGAACAGAATGGCCAGCACGTCGTCCATTGCGATGGCCTTGTCCCTGGGCCCGTTGGGGCCGACGGCATCGGCCTTGGCAGGCACAGCCGTGTCAAAGAAGTCGTACCAGGCGGCGGCGTTGTAGTCACCCGTACTGCCAGGTGCCGGCTCCGGTACGCCGTTCCCCTCCTCCCAGTCCTGACAGCCGTCGCCATCGCTGTCCAGAGGCTGGTCGTCAGCGGCGTTGAACGGGTCAGTGGGGAACTGCTTGCTGACCTCGTCGATATCCGACTCCCCACCGCCGTCGCAGTCGCCTCCCACGCCGGGCACGCCGGCAACAGCGGGAAGGCCGGGCGTCGACGCCTTGTTGAGAGCGTCGGCGGGCGGATTCTTGCCCTCGCAGGCGTCGCTGTGGCCGTCGCGGTCCGAGTCGGAGCTCCCGTCGTACAGCGTGCCGACATTGGCTACGACCTCGTAGTCCGGCTCACCGTCGTCGTTGGAGTCCAGGAAGGGGGTGTTGCCGACAGGCCACAGGGCCGGGTTGATGTAGGGCTGCTCCGTGAGGCCAACGTCGGAGGCCGGGCCCATGCAATACTTGGCCGGGGCTGCTACGGTGCCCGGAGGCGGAGCGCCGTTCTCGGCCACGGGCTCCTTCAACCCGATGGTGAACGCGTCATTGCACTTGTTGTCTTGGTCGTTGAAGCCGCTCGCGTAGCCCGTGCCGTCGCCCGGGGTGACCTTTCCAGCGGCGGTAGCAACGCCACCCGGGCCATCACAGAGGTCGCCCACGTTGTCAGTGTCCACGTCCTCCTGTGTGGCGTTGGCCACGGTGGGGCAGTTGTCGAACGCGTTGATGACCTTGTCCAAGTCCGCGTCCTGGCAGACAGCCCAGGGGATGGCCCTTACCGGCACGCCGCCGGTAGGACAGCCGACGCCCTCGCCGTTGGCGCCCCTGGCGACACTGTCACACAACCCGCACAGCCAGTCGCCGTCGGCGTCGGCGAGACCACAGCTCGGGTCGTAGTTGCAGCGGTCATAGACGTTGGCGATGCCGTCGCCGTCGTAGTCCTCACTCGTCGACTTGTCCAGCATGTAGTCGAAGGGGCCGGCCGGGTTCATGGCCACGCGGTGCACCTGGCCAACCGGATTGATGAGCAACTCCGCGGGGTCGGTGGTGTCACCGTCCTCGTTGAAGTCGGGGGCCGTGGAGATCCCGTAGACCCGCACGGGCGCGGTCCAGTAGGGCGGGCAGGTGACCACCGTCTGGGCCAGCTCTGCGTCGTCGCTGGGGTCCACGACCGGCGGGGTGCTCGGCTCGCCCGGGTACTGGACCACCGTGATGTTGACGTACCGCTGCTGCGCCTGGACCAGGTTGAAGACCAGGAAGTTGACGTCCACATCATTGGTCAGGAGTACGGGCGTTGTGGCGATCACCAGGCGCGCGATGCCGAAGCCACGGGTCATGTACTGCGACGCGGGCAGGCCGCTTCTGGCGATGATGTTCGTGAGGGGCGAGGGGTTGGCCATGACGCCCCTGGGCGCATTGGTGAGAGCGCAGGGCTGGTTGTTCGGCGCCCCTATAAGGTAGTCTTCCTGGCTCTCCGCACAGCCGTATCCGGGGTTGCCCGGCGCATCGGTGTCCCGGTAGCTCACAGTTGGAGTCAGGGCCGTGGTGGACGACCACATCTCAAAGGTGTCCGCCAGCAACACACGCGGGTTCGCGGGATTGGAGTCGCAGGTGGGCGGCTGGCCCATGACAGTGGGGTCCATGCTGCCGATGATGTCGTCCACGTTGTTCTGGAGCAGCGTCGCCAGAGGACCCATGTTACTCGTGATCTTGAAGGATATCGCCCCTACGGCAGCGCCCAGGGTCGAGACCTTGCTGGCCGCGAGCCCGGAGAGAGGGTCCTCCCAGCCGTCATTGGTACGGTCGGGGCCCGCCGGGCCCGTGGTCCAGTAGGAGTTGGCGAGGTCAAAGTACTCCTCATCGGACGTGTTGTTCCAGGTGAGGTCAATCCAGAGGTTGGTCTGTAGCTCTGGGTTCTCCCCCTCGTCGATGATGGAGTCGCCATTGCCGACCGCGGTCACGGGCGGACCAGCCACGGGGGCGCACTGCGGGTCGTTGGGCGCATTGGGCCCGTCACACAGGATCTCGTCCCAGCTCACGCTGGCGGGCTGGGGGCCGACAGCCTCGGCCACGGGAACTGTCCTCGTTTGAGAGAAGGCGAACATGAGCGCTACCAGCGCTATTGCTCCGCCTGCTAACAGGAGTCTTCGGTTCACGGATACTCCTCCTTACATCCGTTGAAGTTGAACAAGTACGAAGCTGACTTGACTTGGCTCGCTGGGGGCACCTCCTCTCTCGCGTCTACGTATCAACAACGAATACCAGGGCGACCCGTTACGGCCGCTCCGGTCTCGTAGGTTCCAAAGCAGCTTGCGATGCCTTGCGCGCCGCGCTTCTCCATCTGCATGCCCCCCTCCGGCTGCGGGGACAAAACAGCCTAACGCCGGCGACGCAGCGTCCCTGCCGCGAAACTTCCTCGATCTGCGTTGCTATTCTGTTCTAGGCGGGGAAAGTGCTAGTCAACCACCAGCCCCCTCTCTTTAGCACGTTCCAGGCACGTTGTCAAGACCCTGGAAAAAGATTTCCGGTTTTTTTCGCTGCCGCGCGGCGTCCCCCCGTCGAGAGTAACTGGCTCATGGTTGGTGGGGTACTCTCCACCCCCGCGCTCACGCGGGGGCATAGATTCGCCTTCCTATTCCCTCAGCCTTATGGCGTTAAACGAAATACATTAATCCTGCGGATTGATGGCGCTAAACGAAATAAACCAATCCTGCGGATTGAAATCCGCAGCTTCCTCGAAGCTGAGGGTTTCAACCCTCAGAGGTGAATGTAAATACTTGCAGACCATCAACCCTCAGACATGAATCTAAATACTTGAAGCCCTTCAGGCTGAGGTACTGTCCGAATCTAGGCCAGCTACGACTCACCAGCAATGCACCAGTCATTGTCCAGACGGCAAGTTGGCATTCGTGGTAGGGTAAGAGGGACACCCAGAAAGAGGTGCACCGTGCGTCTTCCACGCCTCTCCGCCGCCCTGTACCTGCTGGCGGGGGTGGTCCTGGTCGGCGCCTGCGGCGGCGCCGAGCTCCAGCCTGCCGCGACCCCGCCGGGCCAGGACATGGACATCCCGGCGGAGGTCCTCGCGAACCCCGGCTTTGAGATCGGGGAGGAGCCCTGGTTCTCAATGACCACTGAGGCCTGGGGGACTCCCTTTCGCGTGAGCGACGCGGTGGCGCACAGCGGCCAGCACAGCGCCTTTCTGGAGATGCGTGCCGACCCCGACGCGAGCGGCCACAAGGTTTTCGGCGTCGTCCAGGAGATAACACCCGGGGAGCTCCCGGAGGTGGTGTCTGGCTACTACCGGGTGGAGGACTGGACCCGCGGAACCGAGAAACAGTACCTTCAATTCGTGGTCATCGCCATAGGGGCTACCGGCCTGCCGGGCGGCTTTCCCAACTACCAGATCCGCTACATCCTGGCCGGTATCGACGAACCGCCCTTTGACATCACCAACGCCCGCTTCATTTTCGTCGGCAAGGATGAGCCTGTCGAAGACCAGTGGGTTTACTTCGAGCGCAGCTTCCGCGAAGATTTCGAGGAGGCCTGGGGGGACATCCCGGACTCCTTTACCACGATCCGCATTCTGTTCGAGGTGCGCTACGACGACAAGCCCGCAGGCTCGGGGGAGGTAAAGGCTGATGTGTTCTACGACGACCTCTATGCGGGACCGGCCGGGGCCGGTCCCAACCAGGCGGAGCGGTAGCAGCAGGATGAGGACTCGCTTCTTCAAGCTGGCCATTGCGGGGGCCTGCCTGCTCCTCGTGGCGGGGGCCGCTGCCTGCGGCGACGGCGAAGAGGAGGCGCCCATTCCCACTCCCGTGTTCTTAACCCCCCTTCCACCCCAGGCGATGCCGACGGTCGATGCCAGCGTGCCACTGGTCGAGTATCGCTCGCCGGACGGGGGTTTCTCCGTGAGTCATCCTGACGGGTGGACAGACCTGCGAAACATGTCAGGTCCCGACTTCGCCGTCTTTAGCTGGACGGAGGACGGTATTCCCATAGCCCAGCTCACCGTGCTCTGCAACCGGGGAGAGAACCAGACGGTGGACAGCCTCATCGCAGGAGATGCGGCCATCAGCGCACAGTTCTCGGGCGGAAGCACCTCGGACCCCGTGCCCATCGAGGTTGCGGGAACGAGTGGAAAGCAGGTCACGTACGCCCGCAACGTCAGCGGGCTGACGGTAGAGCAAGTAGCGGCCTTTGTGGTGACGGGAGACTGTGGGTGGAGGATAGGCCTCGATACATACGTTAAAGGCAGCCTCCAGTCATACCTGCCTCTGTTCGAACGCATCCTCGCCTCTTTCCAGGCGGGATGAGATCGCTATCCCGCCTCCGCCTGCGCTCTCTCGCCCTGGCCTTGAGGGGCCGGGGCGAGACATTGATGTTTCCGTCCAGGCGCGGACGGGTCAGGCCGATGGGGGCGCTCCCTCAAGGTGGCGGCATGGCGCCTAGGGAAGCGGCGCCCAGTCGGGAAAGGCATCGAGGGCTTCGCTCTCGGTGAGGCGCACTGGGTCGGAGCCGTCAGCGTTCATGACGTAAATGTCAGGGTTGCCGTCACGGTCGGAGACGAAGGCGATGTGCAGGCCGTCCGGCGACCAGGTGGGCACGCCGTCGCCGGCGGGGTTGTCGCTGATGTTGGTCATGCCGGAGCCGTCCGCGTTCATGACGTAGACCTCGGGGGAACCATCGCCGTCCGCCTCGGCACGCTCAAAGGCGATGCACTTGCCATTGGGGGACCATTCAGGGACGGATTCGTCGCCCTCCACGTTGGTCAAGCGGGCCTGGTTCGAGCCGTCGGTGCTCATGACGTACACTTCGAAGTTGCCATCGCGGTTCGACACGAAAAGAATGTGCTGGCCGTCCGGACTCCAGGCAGGATGGTTGTCCACGGCTTCATTGTCTGTTAGACGCGTTGGGTCTGAGCCGTCGGCGCTCATCACGTAAATGTCCACGTTGCCGTCGCGCTCCGAGGAGAAGGCGATCTTGGAGCCGTCCGGCGACCAGGTGGGGTTGCCGTCCTCGGCTGGGTTCTTGGTGAGATTAGCCGCGCCCGACCCATCAGCGTCCATGACGTAGACCTCCGAGTTGCCGTCGCGCATGGAGCCGAAGGCGATCTTGGAGGCGTCCGGCGACCAAGCCGGGGTGCCATCGAGTTCTGGGCTCGCGGTCAGGCGGGTCTGGTCGGAGCCGTCCGCGCTCATCACGTAGATCTCGAGGTCGCCGTCTCGATTCGAGTGGAAGGCAATCCTGCCACTGGGGGCAGCGGAGGTCGACGCCGGCCCACAGGCAAGCGGCGGCCCGGCCGGCTCACCCCCCCCGCAGGCGGCGATAAGCACCGCCAGAAGGCCAACTACAACTGAGGATCTTCGCATTCAGGCCTCCTTGTCCCGCAACCCCCGAATGCAGCAGCGGAGAAACCAAGGCCCGGCCGGAGCCTCCGCGACCCCCGGGCGGCGTCCGGCGGACTCTCCCCCACACGGGGGATTTCCATGAGACGTGGATGCCGCCTCTGACAAGGACGAAGGTAGCGCCACATGCAGTCAACGTCAACGGTCTCCATGGGCTTGCATAGCGCCGTCTTTGGACCGCCCAGCCGCTGCCACCAGCACCTGCGGGTCGACCACTTCCGGCGCCGGCACTCCGCGGGCCGTTCCAGAGATCCAATCCGAACCCGAGCACGTATGGTAGTGGGTGGATGACTGACGCCGTTTGCCGAGCGACTCGTCGCCCACCCAGCGTCCCACAGCGCCCAGTGGCCTGGGACCAGTTGGCGAGCGAGCCAATAGATGGTACAGTGAACACAGCGCCTTCCGGAGGCGCGTCTGGTATCATATGGGCCGAAGTCCGTGGCGCAAGAGGACATGTGCTCGAGTTGGGGGGATCTTGGAAAGATGATTCGGTACCCGCTTGCTGCCATCTTGGCGCTGCTACTGCTCAGTCTGACGGCGTGCGGAGGCGGCACTGGGGACGAGGAAGCGGCTGAGCCTGGGACGACGCCTCAGCCTACCTCCCCCGCCGTAGCCACGCCTATGAGCACGCCCATCATTACTGACAACCTGCTCGAGTTCCCGGACAAGGGCTATAGCGTTCGTTTCCCGGAAGGCTGGACCCCCCTGCCGGACTTCCTCCCGGGTCCCGGCTTCTCCGTCGATGCCTTCTTCGGGCCGGAAGAGATCGAAGGCGTCAAGCCTAACATAAGCGTGACGTGTGAGGAGATCCCGGAGGGCATGTCCGAGAAGGAGTACGTCGACAACAAGGTGGATGTCGTGAGGCAGATCACGCAGGTAGAGCCCGAGGTGAGCTCCCGCCAGGTTGGCGGCCGGGAGGCCGTGATGTATCGAATCACGCGGGAGGACACAGAACCACCCGTGGAAAAGACGGAGGTCATCTTCGCTACCGAGGCATGCGGCTGGGGCATCGCCCTAACGGTGCCCCTTAGCGACCGCACCAGCTATTATGACATCTACGATAAGTTTCTCGAGTCCTTCCGCCTCTTGCCCTGAGCCAGCACTTTCTCACCGGGCAATGCGGACGGTAGCCACGGGGTACGGTCCAGGCTTTGGCGCTCTCGCAGTGCCAGAGCAGCGCCCACAAGACCGCCCAGGGGCGCTCCGGAGCCTGTGGGCGCAGCGGGAGAGTGCCAGGTGAGTAAAGGTGTACAACAACGGCTTCTTTGGGTAGGGCTGGCCGCCGCAGTCTTTGGCGTGGCGACACTGACGGTCGCGCCGAGAGCTGCTGCCCAAGAGGCCAAATTGCGTCTGGACGTCCCATCGGCCCAGATTAGGGTGGGTGATCCCGCCTTTGCGGTTGAGGTCGCCGTCGATGATGTCGTGAACCTGGGGGCTTTCGAGTTCGACCTGACCTACGACTCTTCCGTCCTCGAGTTTGTGGGCGTGGATGTGGGCCCGTTTCTAGGGAGCAGCGGGCGAAACGTTAGGTGTCTGGACCCCCGTGTGCACCCCGGGTACGTACGGTTTGTGTGCGTTACGCTGGGCGCCACGCCCGCGCGTGGCGCCGACGGCTCGGGGGTACTAGCTACCGTCACCCTTGCTCCCACCGGTCCGGGGACCAGCCCCTTGCACTTCGATTCGGCGATCCTAGTGCAGCCGGACGGGCAGGCCATCCCAGGCGCTCTTCAGGATGCCTCCATCACCGTCGCCTCGCCTGGTCTCCCACCGACGCCGCTGCCCACCGGCACGGCGCCGACGGCGACAGCGGTTGACATCACGCCCGCAAAGCCAGCACCCACACAGGCGACACCCACACAGGCGACACCCGCACAGGCGACACTTGTTAATCCCACGGCGACCCTGGCGGCCCCCCCCGCGACAGCGGTTGCCTCCAGCAGCGACGGCGGCACAAACTGGCCCCTCTGGGGTTCCATCATCGGCGGCGCCGCCGTCCTGGTGGTAGCCGCTGCCGGCGGCGTGACGTGGTGGTCGAGGGCCCGCAAGCAGTCCTAGGAATCGTCCTGCCTCACGGTGGGACATCGCAGGAGCGAAAGCTCGGGAGGCAACGCCGCCGGCGAAGTAACACTTTGGTTGACAAATGTGTTATCTTTAAGCGGCGCAACATAGCGAGGAGGTGAAAACGACGTGAAGGCTACTCTGCAAACCATCCTCGCCCTCTCATTCCTGGTTCTTCTGGCGCTACTCAGCGGCGGCTCGGGTGTCGCTGCCGCGCCGGGGCCCAACGGCATGTCCGTAGACGCCGTATCCGGCGGGGGTATCGACCCCACCCGGACAGTGACCGGGGCCGCTCCTTTCAACACCGACATCGTCATCGACAAGGCTGGCCAGGCATACGCGGGCTATCAGCACATCCTCCAGTGGAATCCCGAAGTGCTCGCCTTTAACAGTCAGACCGACCTGATGCCCGCCGGCCTGGTCATCTGCTCACCAGCAAAGATCCGCGAGAGCACCGTCTCTGGTGGCTGCGCCCGCGTCAGCGGCACCACTTCGTTTACGGGGCCGGTGAACACGGTGACCCTACACTGCGTGGCCAACGGCGACAGTCCCCTGCACCTGGTGACTCTGGAAGAGAACCCCGCCTTCGGCACTAAGACCCTCGCTCCGGGCGGCGTCGCCATAGAGACCGATCTTACCGACGCCTCGGTCACTTGTCAGGGCATGCCCACACCCACGCCGACGGCGACAGCGACCCGCACACCTACCGCCACTCGAACGCCCACTGCTACGCCAACAACGACGTCTACCCCCAGCATTACCCCGACTCCCTCAGACACCCCAACACCCACCGCAACGCCCATATTCTCGCCTACGCCCACGCCGACGCCGCTCGCCACCGACGATGGTGACGGTGATGGCTGCGTCAATGCCCTGGAGTTCCTCATGGGCTTTGATCCCTCTGACCCTTATGACTTCTTCGACGTCCCTGTGCCGGCCAACCCGGACCCGACGCCCAATGGGCCCCGGGACAAGGCCGTCGCCATGGACGACGTGCTCGCCGTCCTCTTCTACGTGGGCGCCTACGACGGCGATGGCGGCAGCCCCAACCCCAACGGCGTGGCCTATGACAGCGACAAGGAGCCAGACGGCAAGAAGGATGGACTCGCCTACGACCGCTCGGCCGGTCTTGCCCCCAACCCGCCCTGGAATGCCGGCCTGCCGGACGGGGCCGTGAGCATGGACGACGTGCTGGTGGCGCTGGCCCAGGTAGGTCTGGATTGCGCCGATAATGACGGCGACGGCATGCCCAACGCGTACGAGGTGGCCCACGCATGCCTGGATGCCCAGGTGCCCGACTCCTCAGGGGACCCTGATGCCGATGGCGCCGTCAGCATCAGCGAGTTCGCGGCCGGCACCGACCCGTGCGACCCCGACACCGACAACGACGGCATGCTTGACGGCTACGAAATAACGTACGGCTGCCTTAACCCGCGCGCTAATGACGCCTTCGCCGACCCTGACGGGGACAGCCTCATCAGTATCGTGGAGTCCACTCTGGGCACCAACCCCTGCAGCGCCGACACCGACAACGACGGCATGCCGGACGGCTACGAGGTGGCGCGCCCCTGCCTCGACCCTCTGACGCCCGACGGCAACGCCGACGCCGACGGCGATGGCCTCAAGAACGTTAGCGAGTTCGGTCTGGGCACCGACCCTTGTAACCCGGACACTGACGGCGACAACTGCCCTGACGGCCGGGAGACGCCGATCGGCTTCAACCCGCTCCGGCCCTACGACTTCTTCGACGTGCCGGTGCCCGCCAACCCAGACCCCACGCCCAACGGCCCCCGAGACAAGGTCGTAGCCATGGACGACGTGCTCGCCGTCCTCTTCTACGTGGGCACCTACAACGGCGACGCCGGCAGCCCCAATCCCAACGGTGTCGCCTATGACAGCGACAAGGAGCCGGACGGCAAGAAGGACGGTCTGGCCTACGACCGCTCGGCCGGTCCTGCCCCGAACCCGCCCTGGGATGCTGGCCCGGCGGACGGGGCCGTGAGCATGGACGACGTGCTGGCGACGCTGGCTCAGGTGGGCCTGGATTGCATCACGCCGCCCTAAGGCGACGTGATGGTGGGTGTGCCCTCCAGCAGGCGCGCTCCCTGCCCTCGCCGGTGCTCGTGGCACTACAAGCGAGCCGTCCCGGCTGGAGTCGTTCAGCTAAGCCCCGCCGATATGTCCCCGCCCACTCAGCGTTCTTCATGTAGGAGAGCGCTAACAGAGATCGTCCCAAGCGTACGCTAGGGCCCGGCCCACTGCTCACCAGAGCGGGCCTGCGCTGGGCACCCGTCCGGGGACAAGAGCGAGGCTCATGAAGGCGACGCGAGCCATTCACGCGCTTTTGCTGGCCACCGCCGTCGTAGCTGGCCCGACCCTGTTGCTCGCCGTGGAAGGCAACTCGAGAGGAGGGTCTCCCACGCAGGCCGGCCCTGTCCAGGCCGCGGTGTTTCGCCTGGCCATCGATGCGGACGCCACCAACGGCATCTGCACCACCATCGATAGCTCCACGACAGTGACCGCCGGGCAGGGCTACCAGATAGCGGTCTGCGTCGAGAGCATCCCCCAGGATGTCGACGCGATCGACCTGGACATCTACTACGACGACACGCTCAACCATGTGCCAGACCTCCCCAACGAGGTGCCTGCCCTCGACGACAACCCGGATGCCAACGCAGGTGCCACCATTTTCTCCAGTCCCAACCTGGGGAGCCGCTGGGACTGTAGCGGTTTTGCCAGCTATTACCCGGTCGGGGACCAAAACCCCGCCTCGGGCCCCGGCAAGGGCGACGCCTTCATCACCTGCGACCACTTCTATGGCGGCACCCTATACCTGGCGGGACACTCGCTGCCTCTGGCCGTCATCCAGGTCGAGGCGCTGAGCCCGGGCGTTGACAGCTTCGTGTTCGGCGAGCTAGACAGACTGGTCTGGCACGGCCAAACCTTCGGCCTCTGCGAGCCGGGAAGCGCATGGGCCATCCCCTGCGATGGCGCCACCGTCACCATCCTCCCGGCGCCGACGGCAACCGCCACCCCCACCCTAACGCTCACCCCCACAGCAACCATTGTGCCTTCTCCTACGCCCACTCCCACGGCCACACCCGTGCCGCCACCCGATACCGACGGCGGTGGCGCCCCCGACTTCCTCGAGCTGGCCGTGGGAGGTGACCCCTCGGACCCCGCCGACGATGCCGCTATCCTGGCCTCGGACAGCGACGGCGACGGCTGCGTCAACGCCCAGGAGCTGGCGAGTGCCGCGCCCCCCGCGCCCGGCTCCACGGGCGCCTACGACCCGCTGGCATCGCACGACTTCTACGACGTGCTTGTGCCGGCCAACCTGGACCCCACGCCCAACGGCTCCCGTGACAACGCCGTGGCCATGGATGACGCGCTGGCCCTCCTCTTCTACGTGGGGACCTACGACGGCGATGGCGGCAGCCCCAACCCCAACGGTGTCGCCTACGACAGCGTGAAGGGCTCCTGCGACGCCGACGGAGACACCGTCGCCGACAGAGAAGGGCTCTGCTACGACCGCTCGCCCGGCGCTGAGCCCAGCCCGCCCTGGGAGGCCGGCCCACCCGACGGGGCCGTGTGCCTGGACGACGTACTGGCCGCGCTGGCCCAGGTGGGCCTCGCCTGCGCCGAGGGCCCGTAGGGACGGTCGCAGTGCCAGCATCCGAAGGCCAGGCTTGAGCCTGCCGCGGGCGACTCCTCGTAGGGGCCAGGCTTATGGCGTTAAACGAAATACATTAATCCTGCGGATTGAAATCCGCAGCTTCCTCGAAGCTGAGGGTTTCAACCCTCAGAGGTGAATGTAGATACTTGCAGACCATGAGCCTGGCGCGGGCGACTCCTCGTAGGGGCCGAGCTTATGGCGTTAAACGAAATACATTAATCCTGCGGATTGAAATCCGCAGCTTCCTCGAAGCTGAGGGTTTCAACCCTCAGAGGTGAATGTAAATACTTGCAGACCTTCAGCCTGGCGCGGGCGACTCCTCGTAGGGGCCAGGCTTATGGCGTTAAACGAAATACATTAATCCTGCGGATTGAAATCCGCAGCTTCCTCGAAGCTGAGGGTTTCAACCCTCAGAGGTGAATGTAGATACTTGCAGACCATCAGCTCGGCCCTAGGCGCAGCTAAAGCTACGCCCCTACGGCGTTAGTCGGTACGCTCCGCAGCGGCCTGTCGGACGCTCTGGGGCCGGGGCCGGGCCGTTGCTGCGCCTCGGCACCGAGCGCAGCATTGTCGCTTCGACATGCCCCCAAGAAACTCCTGAAATTCGCTCAAGAACGCCTTGCAGGGGGTATTGACAAGTCTGATATAATGCTTGCGCTGGTGGCTCACCCGCCGAGGCACAGCCTGGAGCCTGCCGGACGATGCTCCGGCGTTCGAATTGTCATTCTGAGCGCAGCGAAGAATCCGGCTGATGGGGGCTCATCGCTTCGCTGAGGGTGACGAAACGCAAAGGCGGTGGTCGCGGATCACTTCAGCAAGGTACCCGCTGCAGTACCAGTAGGCGTCTCAGTCTGGCTACCCGCCGGCCGCTCGACACACAGTTGAAGGCCCCGGACGGCGATTGCCGCTCCGGGCTAAGGCTGCTTTTCGCAGCAGGAAGGGGTGACGGCCATGAAGCGGCTGCTTCTCCTCGGCGCCTTTGCGCTTGCGGCTCTTGTGTTGGGCGGGTTCTTTGCCGCCCGGGAGGTAGCACAATCATCGAATACCGTCGAGATCTCGACACTGGCGTCATTCGAAGGCCCGTCAGAAGCGCCTGGGGACCCGCCCCACTACGCCTGCCACATGGCACCGGGAATGACCCCGGGGGTGGTGGTAAGCCTGTTGACGCAGTTCGGGCTTGAGGAGTTTGTGGAGGTCCTGAACGGCGAGGGGCTCTGCGCGCCCGCCCTCAAGAACGGCGAGGGCGACCTGAGCGTGCCGCACGAGAGGTGCTTCCGGATCAACGAGCCTGCCCCGGGCTATGTCGTCAACCTGACGACGCAGTTCGGGCGCCTGGAGAACGTGGTGGTCGGCCCGGCCTACTACCTGTGCGCGCCGGCGAGCAAAACGACCTATTACCCGCCGCCCGCGGCGCCGCCGGAGCCGCACTCCAAGTGCTACCTCATCCAGGGGCCGCCCGTGAACCAGACGGTCAACGTAAAGTCTCAGTTCACCCCCGCCGGCGGCGTGCCGGCCACGGTTGGCGCCCCCACCCTGCTCTGTGTGCCGGCGGGGAAGAACGGCGCACCGATCCCTGCTGCGGTGCACGAGGTGTGCTACGCCACGAGCCTACCGCCCCCGGCTACCAACCCGTACTACGTGCGGACACAGTTCGGGGCGGAGGAGGTTGGCGTTGGCATGGGCCAGTTGCTGTGCGCGCCGGCCGTGAAGGAGGTGGTGGAGCCGCACTACGGCTGCTACATAGCGCCTGGGTTCAACCCGCCTGACGTCGTGAGCCTGGAGACGCGGTTCGGCGTCGAGGAGCAGGTGGAGGTTGGGCTGGGGTTGTTGCTCTGCCCGCCCGCCGTCAAGACCATGCCCGGCGGCGAGCCCGAGGGAAGCCTCCAGTTCACCCACCTCAGGGGCTTCGACATAAACGAACCGCCCCCGAACAAGGTCGTCAACCTGCGCACCCAGTTCGGCGACTTTGACAACGTGGAGCTAGGCAATGCCTGGTGGCTGCTGGCGCCCACGTCGAAGGAGGTGATCGACCCGCCGGGAGGAGGCTTCTACCACCGAACGGAAGAGCCCCACTACAAGTGCTACAACGCCTACGTGTACAACGTCTTGGGCCAAGCCACCTGGCAGGACCAGTTCTTCCCCCAGGGAGAGCCGGTCACTGCCTACCATCTGAGCGAGGTGTGCCTGCCGGCGGGCAAGAACGGCGCCCCGATCCCCGACGCGCCCGACCTCGCCTGCTTCGTCACGGGGTTGCCTGCGCCCCCCTACGTGGTGAATCTTGACACCCAGTTCGGGGCGGAGCAGGGGGTTCACATTCAGTCCATGCAGAAGCTCTGCGTGCCCGCGGAGACGGAGGTGGTCTGCATTGACCGGCTGGGCGACACGCAGTGCGACGACCCGGTGAACGACCCAGATGACGACGGCTGTAGCGACGCCGAAGAGCTGGCTATGGGCTACGACCCCACGGCTTGGTACGACGTCTACGACGTGCCGGTGCCGGCCAAGTCCGACCTCTTGGTTAACGGCGCCAACGGCACCCGCGACAAGGCCGTCGTCATGGACGACGTGCTGGCCGTTCTGTTCTACGTGGGCACCTACGACGGCGACGCCGGTGACCCCCCCAACCCGAACGGGGTCCGCTATGACACCATCAAGGGCGTGGACCTGAACGGCGATACCAGCAACGACATCCTGCCGCCGCTGCACCAGATCAAGGAGGGCGTGAAGTACGACCGCTCGCCCGGTGCTTTGCCTAGCCCGCCGTGGGAGGCCGGCCCGCCTGACGGCGCCGTGGCCATGGACGACGTGCTGGCCAACCTGGCCCAGGTACCCCTGGACTGCACCGGCCCGCCCTAGCCCCAACCGTAGGGGCGTAGCTTTTCCGCCGGAGGCGGATGCGCCTCAGGCGCAAGCTGCGCCCGCTTCGCCCACCCCTGAAGAGAGCAGTGAACCAAGGACTCCCCGGCCACCAGCCGGGGAGTCCTCTATCATCTGGCCGGAAAGGCCCGCTCTGTCAGCCGCCCTCGGCGCGCAAACTTCAGCCGGCCTATGGTCATCACCTATTCAGATTCGCCCCTGAGGGTTGAAACCCTCAGCTTCGAGGAAGCTGCGGATTTCAATCCGCAGGGCTGGTTTGTTTGGTTCATGACCACTAGCTGGCTACGCCCCCGGCCCGCGGAGCGCGGAAGGCCCCCATTCCCTACTTCTTGCGCCCCTTTCCTCGCCGCCTCTCCAGAACCGCGAGGACTTGCTCCAGGGAGGCGTTGAGGCGGGCTATGGCCTCCAGCCTCGCCTCAGGGCCGTCGACCTGTGCGCGGCCCGGTGCAGGCTCCGGCCCGAGGCGAGCGCCAATGTAGAAAAGGGCCGCCCCACCGAGAGCCAGGGTCAGTGCGATGGTGGTCCAAGGTGTGGAGCCCGCGCCTCCGCCGCCAGCGGCGGGCAGTGTCTCCACCACCACCGTCGCGGAAGTGGCGGGCGTCGGCGTCAGCGCTGCCGGCTCCGCCGTGCCTGCGAATGCCGGCGTGGCAGTAGGCTGTGTGCCCGTCGGCGTCAGCGCTGCCGGCCCCACCGTGCCTACGAATGCCGGCGTGGCGGTAGGCTGTGGGCCCGTCGGCGTCATCGCTGCCGGCCCCACCGTGCCTACGAATGCCGGCGTGGCGGTGGGCGGCGTGCCCGCAGCGGTAGGCGTAGGCGTCGCCTCGGCCGGCCCACCCGCGGCGGTCGGCGTGGGCGTCTCCGTGGCGGGCCCAGCCGTGGCAGTAGGCGTAGGCGTCCCCGCCGCGGGCCCGGCCCTCGCAGTGCTCGTAGGCGTCGGCCCAACCGGCCTGACCGTGGCACTCGGCGTCGGTGTGCTCGTGGCCGGCCCACCAGTAGCGGTCGGCGCGGGGGTCCCCGTGGCGGGCTCGGCCGTCGCAGTGGGCGTAGGCGTCGCCGTCGCGAGCTCGGCCGCCACAGTCCTCGTAGGCGTCGGCCCGACCGGCCTGACCGTGGCGGTGGGCGTCGGTGTGGGTGTGCTCGTCGCCGGCCCGACCGTGGCGGTCGGCGTGGGCGTCCCCGTGGCGGGCTCGGCCGTAGCAGTGAGCGTGGGCGTCGGCCTGACCGGCCTGACCGTGGCAGTGGGCGTCGGTGTGGGTGTGCTCGTGGCCGGCCCACCAGTGGCGGTCGGCGTGGGGGTCCCTGTGGTGGGCTCAGCC
>Ga0315289_10001405_pt1 | contig 37374 bp, 18 predicted proteins | sample YL17G11_40_MG_FD_203452 | JGI IMG/M metagenome (GOLD analysis project Ga0315289, IMG submission 203452) | Sediment microbial communities from Yellowstone Lake, YNP, Wyoming, USA - YL17G11_40 | ecosystem: Environmental > Aquatic > Freshwater > Lake > Sediment | place: USA: Wyoming | collected...
GCCCTTGAGATAGCCCACAAAACGGGTTATCCTATGAAGGTCATGCCGACGACCCGGAGTGGCTGATGTGAAGGCACTTATCGCGTGTGCGCCCGTAGCTCAGGCGGATAGAGCGGCGGTTTCCTAATTCGCAAAGGGGGTGATCCGTAAGTCTTTGCTGGTCAACGGATTATGACCTAAGTCTTGAAGAATAAGGAATTTGCGTGAATCTGACATTTCGGGTAGGTTCCCGCCATTTGGGCGCATTTTTGGTTCTGCGGGTAACAAAATGGTAACAAATTCCGCCCTCCGGCCCTTACCCGCTCGCCGAAAGACCGACCATTAAGCTCGAACCATTCATACGAGCAGCGTTTCCCGACCAAATGCTAGGCTGGGCCGTCGATAGGGGCCGCACACCACTCCAGCTTGGTGCCGGCGGCCATACCGTGCGCGTCGCGTTCGTTGTTGGCTCTCCTCTTGAGTGATCCGTTCGGCCGTTGCATGCGTCTAAACGGTAGGAGGAATTGATGGAGCGTCCGTCTTCCAACGATGCCGGTGATGCGGCGCTCGGCGAGACGAACGTGCGGGACGAAGAGTTGCTGTCCGCTTTCCTGAACGGCGAGGAGGCTATGTTCTCGGAGCTTGTGCACCGCCACGAGGAGCCGCTTTACTCGTTCATCTGCCGGCTTTCGGGCAGACCATCCGATGCGGCCGACCTGTTCCAGGAGACGTTCGTCCGGGTCTTTGAGAAGGCGGAGTCCTTTCGCGGCGCGAGCAGTTTCAAGACCTGGCTGTATTCCATCGCGGCCAATGTCTGCCGCTCGCACGGCAGGAAGGCCGCCAGAGAAGTCCCTGCTGCGACCGGAGGGCACGCAGAACACGCGAACGGTTCCCCCGGCCCGGACGCCGCTGCCGCCTCGAGGGAGGTGGGAACTCTGATTGCCGATGCCGTCGGGGAGCTGCCGCACGAGCAGCGCGAGGTGTTCATCCTCAAGGTCTACCACGACATGACATATCCGGAGATTGCGGAGGCGACGCGTCGGCCCTTGGGGACTGTGAAGTCGCAGATGCGCCTGGCGCTGCGGAAGCTGCGCGAAAAGCTGCGCGCGTTGGCCGATGCCTACGAACTCACGGAACCAGAAGACATTCCGACATAGGGGGGACCTGACGTGTCCTGCGAAACCACAAGAGAAAAGCTATACGAGCTGGTATTCGACCTGCTGGATGAGGACGAACGACGGGAGATCCAGGCGCATCTTGAAAGCTGCGCTGGCTGCCGGGAGGCGTATCAGCGCGCCCTGCGCGAGCATGGGCTGCTGAAACATTGGGCGGTTCCTCCCGTGCCGGACGGCCTTGCCGAGAGAGCAGTCGCTGCGGCGGGCGCTACCTCGAGATCGAAGAAGGAGCCGGCCATGACCTACGAGCCGATCGAGCCGGAAATGCGTTGGTTGGGCGGCAGGAGATTCTGCTTGGCCGCTGCGGCGGCCTTGATGCTTGTCGTTACGGGTGTAGGGGTCAACTCGCTGCGTGTGGCAAGCAGGCACGCGACGCCACAGGAGGCCGTTGTGCTCGGTCAGTGGAGCATCACGCCGGGGGTGCCGACCGCCTACAGGGTCTTCGTGTTGAACGGCATAACCTCGGCGCCAATCGCAGAGGCGTCTGTGAAAGCGGGGTTGATCACCGCTGAGGGGCGGACCATATGGCGCGGGAAGGCCACAACCGACAGCCAGGGCATCGCCGAGATCACCCCGGACCTGCCCCCGGACCTGCCTGAAGGAGACTACAAGCTCGAGGTTATGACCAGCTCCGATGAGGGCAGGAGCGGGATCAGCCGTAGCGTCACGGTGAAGCGTTCCTTCCGCGTCATGGTCACGACGGACAAGCCGCTCTACCAGCCCGGCCAGGTCATGCACATCCGCACGCTCTCACTTGCGACGGCTGACCTGCGGCCGGTGGGCGGGCGCGATACGGTGATCGACGTCCAGGACGCGAAGGGCAACAAGGTCTTCAAGAAGAAGGAGCAGACATCCGAGTTCGGCATCGCATCGGCGCATTTCGAGTTGGCCGACCAGGTCAACACGGGTTCCTACACCGTCTCGGCAACCGTGGGCGACACGACCTCCGAGCGCAGCGTGACTGTCGAACGCTACACGCTCCCCAAGTTCAGGATCGACCTGACGGTGGATAAGGGCTTCTATGAGCCTGGCGCCACTTTGAAGGGCGACCTGTCGGCGCAGTATACATTCGGCAAGCCCGTGGCGGGCGGCAAGGTGCACATCGTGGCCTCGGAGTACGTCGAGACGTTCCGCCCATTCGCAACAGCCGAGGGCGAGACCGACGCTGAGGGGCAGTTCCACTTCGAGATCCCGCTGAAAGAGCAGTTCGTGGGACAGGAACTGAAGCAGGGCGACGCGTTCGTCAGCCTGGAGGCGACCGTCACCGACACGGCCGATCACACCCAACAGAAAACCCTGGAAGCAACGGTGACCAGCCGCCCGATCCGCATCGACGTGCTCCCGGAGAGCGGCGCCCTCGTTCAGAACATCGAGAACATCCTCTACATCGTGACGGCCTACCCTGATGGGCGGCCGGCCAGGACGAAGCTGACCATAGGTGCCACCAACCAGGTTGCCCAGACCTCGGAGATGGGCATCGCAAAGGTCAAGATCACGCCAACCGGTCCCAACCTCAAGTTGACCATCCTTGCAGAGGACGAAAGGGGCGTTCAGGCGCAGGTGAGCCGCGAGCTGCGCGTGGGCGAGCGGACCGACGCGTTCCTGCTGCGCACGGACCGTGCCGTCTACCGGACCGGGGAGACGGCCAACCTCACCGTCCTCTCGGCCGCCCGGAGCGGGCGCGTGTTTCTGGACGTGGTCAAGGACCGCCGCACGATGCTGATGAAGGCGATCGACGTGCAGGACGGGCGTGGGGAGCTTGCCCTCGACCTGCCGCCGGACGTCTTCGGCACCCTCGAGCTGCACGCCTACCGAATCCTGCGCGACGGCAACATCATAGGCGACACGAAGGTCGTCCAGGTGAACCGCGCTGACGACCTGAAGATAACCGCCGAGCTTGACAAGGAGACCTACCGCCCCGCAGAGAAGGCGCTGCTTCAGTTCATCGTGAGCAGGGCGGACGGTGAGCCGGCGCAGGCGGCCCTCGGGCTTGCCGGGGTGGACGAGGCCGTGTTCGCCCTGAGCGAGATGAGGCCGGGTCTGGAGCGGGTCTACTTCATGCTTCAGGAGGAGATACTCAAGCCGCGCTACGAGATACACGCCCGGCTGCCGGTGTCGCCCGAGCAGACCGTCACGCCGGACACCAACCCGACGCCGGAACTGGAGGAGGCGAGCGTAGTGCTGTTTTCTGGCGCTGAGGGTTCAGGGGCACCGGAGCGCCAGATGAGCCCAACGTTCGAGGAGAACAACCAGCGGTACGCTGAAGAACAGCGCCAGTACAGCCGGCACGTGAAAGCCGCAGTCGCCCTCGTTCCGTTCGGCCTCTATGTCCTTCTGACCCTGCCAATCATCATCTACGCGGTGAGCAAGCTATTCCACCGTAGACCGATTGAGGGCGCGTCCGACGAGGACCTGCAAGGGCTGCGAAACGCCGTGCATGGTATGCTCGCGTGGTGGGTAGGCGGGCTCTACCTCCCGATCGGGGGCTTCCTGGTGGTCGGTGTAGCCGTAAGTCTGTTCCACCCGGACGACGCCGGTACAGCCGCAGCACTGGGCGCAGGGGCAGTTGCGCTCGTGGCGTTCGTGAAGCTGCTGATCTCTGTGATTCGGCTGCGGCGGACGTCGGCCTCGGATGCCTTCCCGCTCCTGCGCAAGTTCGCCACGCTTCTGGTGCCGGCCTACCCGCTGCTGGCCATCGCATTTGCCTCGCTCGTTGGTGCCGCGAACGCTCAGCCGCAGCTCCTCCAGGACGAGAGAGTGATCGGGGTATTTGCAGTCATGGCGGCAATGACGTTGTTGGTTGTTCCGGCCCTGTCTATTGCGGGCAACTGCGCATTGCAGCGAGTATCGCTCGGGCGCTGGCTCTGGCTTGCTTTGAGCAGGTCCCTGGCCGTCGCCGCATCTACCGCCCTACTCTTGGCAATGATGATGCCGCCGCTCTCGAGCGCGAGAGTCGGAAAGGTGCAGGGCACGATGGAGCAGGTCGGCGGGGACTTGGAGGACAGGGTGTTCAATATGCCCGCTGGCATGGACCGGTTGATCGAACACGACTCAGCCCTCGGCCGCGGAGTGCCGACCGTACTGGAGGCGCCCGGCACGGTAGGAGAGGCGCTGAAAGAACCCACGCGCATCCGCCGCTACTTCCCCGAGACGCTGCTGTGGAATCCCGAGCTTATCACCGACGCTGCGGGCCGCGCCCAACTTGAAATCCCACTCGCGGACTCGATCACCACCTGGCGCATAGCCATGAGCGCCGTCTCGAAGCGCGGCGAACTCGGCTCAGCGACCAAGGGTCTGCGGGTGTTCCAGGACTTCTTCGTGGACATCGACTTCCCCGTCGCACTCACCCAGCACGACGTGGTCAGCGTGCCAGTTGCCGTCTTCAACTACCTCGACAAACCGCAGACGGTCAGGCTGGAAGCGCAGGCAGGCGACTGGTGCGAGCTGCTCGACGAGCCGATCAAGACAATCGAGATCGGCGCGCGCGAGGTCACAAGCGTCTATTTCCGCCTCCGCGCCCAGACGCCGGGGCGGCATTCCCTCACCCTGAAGGCTTCCGGCAGCGAGATGGCCGACGCCGTCGAGCGCACGGTGATGGTAAGCCCGGACGGGAAGGAGTTTGTCCAGACGATCAACGGTTACCTGGACGAGAACCTGACGCGCGAGATCGTCATTCCCGAGGACGCCATAGACGGTGCAAGCGACCTGCTCGTGAAGATATATCCCGGCTCGTTCAGCCAGGTCGTGGAGGGGCTGGACAGCATCTTCCAGATGCCCTTCGGCTGCTTCGAGCAGACCTCCTCGGTGACTTATCCGAACGTGCTCGTGCTCGACTACATGCGGCGGACCAAGCAGATCAAGCCGGAGATCGAGATGAAGGCGCTGAACTTCATCAACCTCGGCTACCAGCGGCTGCTCTCTTACGAGGTGGCGGGCGGCGGGTTCTCGTGGTTCGGCGGTGCGCCCGCGCACAACGTGCTGACGGCATACGGGCTGACGGAGCTGAGCGACATGGCGAAGGTCGACGAGGTGGACCCGGATGTCATTGCGCGGACACGCAAGTGGCTCTATTCCATCCAGGAGGGCGACGGCTCATGGAAGCCCAGCGTGGGCGGGATCGCTGAAGGCGCCATAAACCAGTTCCAGGGTGCAGTGCTGCGGACGACGGCCTACGTCGCGTGGGCGCTGGCGGAGTCGAGCGAGGCCGACCAGCAGCTTGGCCGCGCGCTCGACTACGTCGTCGGCAAGGGCGCCGATACCGATGATGCCTACACCCTGGCGCTCTGCGCGAATGCACTCGCGGCGGCGAAACGGTCGGAGGCGAACGTGTTCCTGAAGCGGCTCGACGCGATGAAACAGGAGAAGGACAAGCTCGTCTGGTGGACCTCCGCTGGCGAGGGCGCCACATTCTCGCGCGGCAACGTCCTCGACATCGAGACCACGGCGCTTGCCGCCTATGCCTTCCTGAAGGCGAACTACGGGGCCGACACGGCGCATAAGGCGCTTGCGTGGCTGGTCGAGCACAAGGACCCGCAGGGCACGTGGCATTCGACCCAGGCGACCGTGCACGCAATGCGCGCCCTGCTCTCGGGCACGGGCGCATCCGGCGGCGTCGAGGGCGACGTGCACGTGACCATCACGGCCAACGGCGAGGTGGCGAAGGAGCTGACCATTACGCCGGAGACGAGCGACGTGTTCCGCCTGATAAGCCTGAGGCCGATGGTCCGTGAGGGGAAGAACACCGTTGCGCTCGAGTCCGCCGGCAAGGGCAACCTCGCTTACCAGATCGTGGCCACCCACTACCTGCCGTGGCCGGAGGAGGCGGAGAAGGCGACCACTGTGCCGAGCGAGATGACCATCGACGTCGCATACGACACGACGACCCTGAAGACGGATGACCTTCTGACGTGCCGGGTCAGCATCCTCTACAACCGGCCAGGCTCGGCGAACATGACGATAGTGGACCTGGGTGTGCCGCCAGGGTTCGAGATCGTGCCGGATGCCTTCGATGCGCTGAGGCAGAAGGGCGTCATACAGCGTTACGCGATGACGGGACGGCAGGTGATCCTGTACTTCGAGAAGATCCAGGGCCAGGAGCCGATCACCTTCGCCTATCAATTGAAGGCGAAGTTCCCGGTGAAGGTCAAGACGCCCCCCTCGGCCGTCTACCAGTATTATGAGCCGGCGCTCCGGGACGAAGCCGCTCCGGTGGAGCTGACCGTCCTGGGCAATTCGTGACAGTATGCTTTCTTTCATGGTGTCACGAATTACCCTTTTGAGGGGGAGGTTGGCTTGGTGAGCGTGTGTTCGGGGAAGCGTTTTGTGTGGGTGTTGATGGCAGCCTGTCTTGTAGGGGCCGCCGTGACGCGTGCAGCGGAACTGGCCAGAACGCCTCGCAAAACAGCATCGTAAGAGATTTCGCCCTGCGGCGCTCTCTTGCCTGAGGACGGATCATTCAGGTTGTCCAGACTCCGCCGCCTGACTATGCCCCGCCCCGCAGTACAAAAAAAAGACCCCGGCGGATGTTTGACCGAATCCCACCGGGGTCTCGCCTTTGAGTCTTCGCCTCAGTCGCCGATTCCCGCCAGCATCTCCTCGACATCTGCTGTTACGTTGCGGCCCTCGACCCTGAACTTCTCGCGGAACTGAAGGATGTCAGAGGCAAGATACATGACCTTGCCGCGATTTCCCCGGTTGCCGTCCATGTCGTACTTGTAGTGCGGTATGGCGTAACTGGCCGTCCATTGATCCAAGGTGTCGGTCGCAACGCCCAGGATCTTAGCCGCAGCATTCTTGTCAATCGGGCACTCAATGTCAACCTTCCTAATTTGCACTTGCTGGCACTTCTCAGTCGTCTCCATACCCGGCGTAATCACTTCGACCGGGATCGTGTTGTTTTTCATAGCAGACTTCCCGCACCTCCTGCCAGTATCTCCTGACAGAAGGAGCGGTGTATACCTCCTCTCTGCAATAAAGTAACAATATATATCCTGGTCCTGTAGTCATGAAACCGAATTGCCTATTTCTATAGTAACCATTTGCCCACTGTCTCTCAGCCATTAGTTCAAGAAGAAAGCTCAAGACACGGCAATCACCTCCCCTCAAAGCAAATCCGGCCTCGCATCACCGAGGCACAGTTTGTCTGCGACCGTCCAGGCATCGCTTCACTTGTCCTCGGCATATGTCTTTCTCGTCCAGGTTTCTGCATCCAGGGGCAGTTCGGGGAGCCAGTCAGGCGGCGTCTGCAATGAGCGAAGCAGAAGAGAAGGGGTAATTGCCTTCTGTTCTGGACATCGATATTGTTGTCGTGTACCATCCTCCAATCTGATGTCCGCTGGCTCGCAACTTCTTTTCGAATAAGTACTTACACGCGACCAAGGGATATTGTCCGGTCGTGTCCGGTGTCCGATGACAAGACGTTGCCACAAACCATCGGACGCCGACGGACATCGCGGACGGTGCATATGTAAGTATTTGGCTGACAAGTTCTTACATTCCATCGGACATCACTTCCGCAAGAGCATCACTGTGTTCATTCTCAGCTTGTATCGCTTCTGGCTCCTCAATAGCTTCCCTTAGGGCCTCAGGAGTCGTCAGACACTGTTCAGCCCCGGAAAGCGCTCTTCCGGTGAGCCGGTATTCCCTGCGATTCTTCCGTGTCCCGTCCGTGTCCTCAATCATGTCACTTGAGAAGAGCATAGCCAACCGGCGCCTCGCATGCCGGTCGCTCACCCTAAGAAGCACGGCCACCTGGGGTGCCGTAAAGACCCGCAATCCCGACTCCTTGAGCCGCTCAACAGTTTCCCGGTCGATGTCAGTAACGACGCTGAGTTGACGTGCCACGAAAGGCCGAATGAGCGGGTAGGCGATCTCATAATCGGCCAAATCGGCTTGATTTCTCAGCTCCGGAGGCTTCTGCAAAGTGCGCAGACGCGCCACACTGCGCACCACACCAAGCACATAGGCATAGACCCGCCGGGCTATCACCTGGTCCACCGGGACTTCAATCAGCCGAGCATACGGTATGTCCATCGGCTCGCCCTCGTATTCAGCAAGAAGGCGCTGTGCGGCGTGGTGACGCGCCACGATGGCTTTGATCTCTTCTGGCCCTGCTGACTGGCCGGCTGCATCAAGAGCTACCCGCTCGATGATACGCAGGGTCTGCTGCCTCGACTCGCAGGCCCGCAGGGGGAGCATTCGGCTGGCATCCTCCTCCATTACTGCTTCGCTCGTCGTGGTCTCAATGAAGGCACACGGCCCTCGGACCGTTTTCATCTCGACCGTGAACTCACCTGTCGCTGGGTTTTTGACTGTCACCGCGCGGCTTGCCTTGCCCGACACCATCAGTTCTCGCCAGGCCCGCCGGGTATCGATCCGCTCTGGGCTGTTGTTCTGCTCCCTCTCGCCCAAGACCACGGCCTTGTGTTGAACGGCCCCCTCAGGCAAATAGAACCAGGCCTGGTCAGAAAGCGAGGTGGCCTGGAAGAGGGCTTCCTCTGGGAAGAGTTCGGCGACCTTTTCCACGACGAAGGTCTTACCCGCACTGGTTGGTCCTTGGACCACAGCCTTCAGCGGCTTGGGCAGCACTCTGCTGGTGAAGACAAGGTAAACGGTAAGACTCAGCTCTTGCTCCCCCACAACCCCAATCTCTTCAATGTCCTTGGCTATCCTGTCAAACAAGTCAGGTGAACGCAGGAACTCTTCCGCTTCCCTACGCTGCGTCTCTGTAAGTTCAGGAGCCTCGTCTCCGGTGTTGCTCACTGGTGCGGCCGCAGGGTTCCCTGTTTCGCGATCGTTTTCGCGTGATGTTGCACAGCTCATGATAGATCCTCCTGAAGTGCTCCCCATTGTCAAGACCAAAAAGCTCCTGGGATAAGATAGTCTCAGAGCCCAACGGTTGCTGGAACGCAAGGAGCCCGTAGGGCGACTGGAGTTCCAGCAACCGTCCGCGCCGCCGCGCGGTCCCGTTCGCCTCCAGCCCGCCCGTCGTACACCTCCGCCGGTGTACTGTAGCTTAACGCCTGGTGCAGCCGTCGCTCGTTGTAAAACCGGAAGTACGCCCGCAGGCCCTCGCGGGCCTTGCCAGGATCGGCATAGTCCTTCAGGTACACCTCCTCCTGCTTCACCGTCCGCCAGAGCCGCTCCGAGAAGATGTTGTCGAAGACCCGGCCGCGCCCGTCCATGCTGATCGCGATCCCCCGCGTCTCCAAGATCCCCGTGAACGCCTCGCTCGTGAACTGAATGCCCTGGTCGGTGTTGAAGATCTCCGGCTCACCCGAGCCAACAGCCCTGACTTTGCATGACAGCCCTGCTCGCAGTCCCTCTACGGGCTCGCCCCAAGCGGGTTCGCCGGTCTTCACGGCCGACTGCTCCAGAACCCCATCTTCTTTCGCGCCCTGGTCCCCCTCTATCCCTGTGTTCGAATCGTCTTCCGAGGGCGGGATGTCAATGACGACCTCCGCGGTCTCTGTCCTCGGTAAGACCTTTATACCCACCAGCGGGCCTTCGAAGAAGTAAGTTACATTCCCCGGTTTGATGGGCGCTTGCGATTCTCTTTCGTACGCTCGTATGAATTGTCCACTCGCAAAGCGCCACTTTCCTTCTTCCTTCCGGAACCCATATAGCATGTCGTCTATCGTCGTCCGCTTCTCCCGGCCAGTTGGCGTTGCCACTTCATAAGTGTGCTTGCGTTGTATGACGCCAATTGCACGAGTTCCATCACCTTGGACCTGCAGCACTTTCTCCGTTGTCTGAACCTTTCTTGCAGCCAGTTCTGCCAGTCGTTCTTCCATGGACTTGGCCCACGATTCCCTATCCCCCGAGGGCTTGTTGCGCCGCAATGATTCATAATCTTCCACTGCAAGCTCTCGCACCGCCTCCAAGTCACCCGCCAGCGACGGATTGACCAACTGTTGAACAAGTGCGCTAATGGCCTCCACGTCTGATTCCTTCAAACGCCCTTTCGGCGGAACGCCCTTCCGAGAAGAAACCCCCTCAAAGACCCTGAACCTGCGGTCTGCTTCGACCTCGTTCCTGCCATCAGATCCGCAGATGACGGTCAAATCGTACGTGCCCGGGGCCACGTTCTCTACGGTGAAACTCCCCGTGTTCTCCCCGTGGGTCTGACAACCTCCAAGGCTCCCGGATTGGGTGTCAATGCTCCTTGCCATGACCAGGTAATAATCATCGCCTTCAGCGCGAATCCGCCCCTTTATGGTGCCGGCATCCTCGGAAGGTGGAGAGCCGAACTCGCTGTCGTGCCCCGCGGCTTCAGCGGTGTTCGTCTCCGGCGGCGCGATCTCAAGCCCTTTGGACTTCCTCTCTGCCGCCTCGCCCCAATTCTCGCTCTCGTCTATTCCCGGAAGCGGCTTCCCAGCAGCATCATCCCTGGGCAATACCTCAATCGCCAGGGTGTTTGAACTTGCTCGCACAGGAGTGCTTAGAGCCTGAAAGCCGACATAGTAGCTCACACGAACTGTATAGGTTCCCGGTACGTCGAAGTCGAAAAACTCCGTTAGCTCAATTGCCTTTCTTATTTCCTCACCCGTCGGAATCTGAAGGGCGCGGCCACGCGCTACTGCGCGCACTGGCTTCAAGAGAGCGCCTTTAGGTGAGACAACGCTGACCTCTCCGCCGTTCCAGAGCATAGGGCCATACTCTTCTGTGACACCTGGCTCTCCCATAAATCGGATTGGCTCTGCGCCAGCGTTCGTCACAATCAGCCCGATTGGGATAGAATGCCCCGCCCGGTATACCTTCGCTAATGGCTCGATCGCGAGTGTAACGCCAAGCAGGTTGCGGGCTTCGGCAGGCCGGACTTTAATCTCAAGTTCAACCGGATTACTGATTGCACGAATGGGGGTTCCCCCATCGGAGCCAGCGGGTTGCGCGACAAATGCAACCCGGACAACGTGCTTTCCGGGCTCAAGGCTAGGCGCCAGATTGCCTGCAGTTGGCACAACATACTCTACGACGTCAATGCGGCGATTCTCCCACTGCTGACCGGTAGAGACCGAACCGGGCCTAAGAAACCTGGCTTCCTTGCCGATACGTCGATCCCGGTACCATCGTCCATCAAACTCAAGTTCGCAAAACTCTTCCGGCGACAGCAATAGCTCGCGACTGCCCACATGGCGAACATCTGCCCGCAGAAGTGGTGCTTCGCCAAACGTCCATGTGGGCTTGTCCGCCCTCAGCCTAACCTGGAGACCCTCCACCGCCTCGCCCCAGGCTTCCGCGGGCGCGGTTATAGCGGCGGGCTCGGCCTTGACCCCAGCGCCCACCTGGGCGCCCTCCACCGCCTCGCCCGAGGCTGGCTCCTTCGCCTCAGTTTCTTCTGCTGGCTGATGGGATCCCCGTCGAGCGGCCACTTCCTTCAGCGCCTCCTTGGCCAACGTCTCCGCATGCGTGCCCGGGAAGGCGCGGATGATCCTGCGCAACGCCTCCTCGGGAACAGGCATGATGTCTTTCGCTTCAGCCACCATGTTGGTTTCTGCCCCGCCCCTGACGCCACGCCAGAGAACCAAAAGCCCAGTAAGCTCACGCTCAGAAGGTACCGGGACGCCGGGCCTGGACGGCAACCAGCGGTCCTTCAGGTTCTGCTCACCAACTGACTCAGTCCATTCATAGAAATCCATCCATGCTCCGAGGCGTTCTTCGCCCGGCTCACTCATGCTTGCCAGCTGTGTCCTGGCAACAACGGTGGCACGGTCAAGCCGCTCAGGCTCAAGTTCCAGGACTTTCCTGAAGTAGTACTTGGCTTTGTCGAGGTCGGGCTTCTCGCCCCTTCTGGGGTTAATCGCCACGGCATACAGCGCGCCAAGTTGTGCATAGATCCGAGCCTTTAGCGCACTGTCCGTGACCCTTTCGAGGTAAGCCAGATAGTGACTCTCGGCCTTGCTGCGATCGGCTCTGTCCAAGTCCCCGCCGTTCATCTCGGAGTCGTATACCAGGGCCGCAGCCAGGTCGGAATCGTATCCATAGTGGGTAAGCCACGCATGTCGGACCGGCTGCACCATCTTGTAGCGGATCTTGACGCCCTTGGGCTCTTCAGTGAAGCCCGTGATCTGCAGGATGCCCATCCCGCGCTCGCGGGTTCTGAAAAGATACGTGGCAGGGAGTTCACCCTTTCCGCTCACGAAAACGGGCGAGCCCGCCTTGGCCCGACCGAGAGCTTCAATGAAGCTGCGCGGATTCGTGGTGGCCCAGGACTCGGCGCTGATCGGAAAAGCAACCATGTCAAAGCAGACAAGGCCGCGAACATCTGGTCCTGTACCAGCGAACGCATCTGTGCCCGATTCTTGGATCCATCGCTGGCCTGCCTGCTCATCTCTGCGATCCATCTCCGGAGGAGGCGTCAGTTGCTCTCCGGTATCAAGATCAATGCTTTCCGTTACGACCCGCTCGATCACCGGCCCGAAGGTCAGCTCTTCAACTTCCCGCTGGTCAACAACTTGCGTCCCCTCGGGGAACGCAACGCGAAAATCTTCTTCTGTCAATCCTTGGTTTATCTTCAAGTCCTCCAGGCTCATAAGGATGGCAGCGGTACTGGGAAAGGAAACAACCTTCCACTCCTCGACGGGCTTGTCAGGATCAGCCAGATTGGCTATTTCGTGGCAGCTGATCTTTGCTGATACCGGGAACCAGAGCCCTGGGGACAACTCCTTGCACTCCATTTCGGCCGAGCTGCCTATAGGGGGATCTTCGAGGCTCAAGCGGAAAGTTAGCCCCGTGTCGATGCGCCGAGGCATGAATCCCTGCTTCGGGTCGAGCCACATTCTGGCCCAGATATCCGGTTTCGCACGCGAGTCCTGGTCGCTGTCGGAACCGGCTGGGGCCACGGCCGTTATAATCATGAGCCCCTCGTCCACGCCCGGCTCCGCCGCTTCCCGGCAGGAAACTTTGCCCGCTGCGGCAGCCCGTTCAAGAAAGCCGTCTATTCTCATCTGATGCACGCTCAGTCCGAACTCCGGGTTTTGGATCGGTCTCGGAGGCTCCTTCCGGATAACGCCGGACCGCCGCTCCCAATCCTGATACTCCCTGCAACTCTCGCCGTCATAACCGATCACTATGCGGCCCATAACCCTTTCCCCGTCCATCACGGGTTGGGTGAACCAGAACAGTCCGTCGGACCGCGTGCGCCACTCCTGTTCCCTCACACTGTCATAGCTCGGCAGGTCGTCCAACTGCTTCTTCAGTTCCGCGAGTTCCGCATCCGCCTGACCCGCGGGTCCCTGTCCCCTGCTCCTAAGGATTTCGAGGATCTTTATCCTGTTGCGAATGAAGTCCGGGTTAGCAGTGCCGGTCAGACGACTTCGGAGGATGCACGACATATCTTCGATCTTTTCCAGTTGCGAGCGGATGGCTTGCGCAGCCGCCAGGACCTTCTGAGAGCCCTGATCCTGGGCTTCCTCTGCGGTCTCATCAGCCACGGCGGCCTCCTGTTCGCGCTTCTCACCCACAGGCAGGGCCAATGCTACGGCGAGGGAAAGGACAGCGCCTGCGAGAGTGCTGGCCAGCACAACACGTGTGAGTCTGTGGATCTGGTCCCGGCGCTCTGACAAAATGGCTTCAACGCGACGGAGGAAAGCACCCTTTGACAACAATATCCCGGAGGCAAGCTCGGTGCCTATGGCGCGGCGGGGCAATTCCTCAGCCAGACGCGTCAGCATTTTAGCGTAGGACACCGGTTCACTGCCCGTGTCCAGAACAGTGTCGTCGCAGGCAACCTCAGACAGATTCGAGATCTGTCGGCACGCCAGCCAGACAAGTGGGTGGAAGAACAGCGCCGCACGCACGAGCGCAGCAGCGGACAGCACCAGGCTGTCGCTCCGCTTGAGGTGCGCCAGTTCATGAATCGCAAGCGCACGCAGCTCCAATTCAGATAGCCGCCCTGCCAATCCCCTGGGCAACAGGACAACCGGATGGACCAACCCGTAACTCATCGGCGCGGGCACCCGATCGCTCTCCAGGACCAGGAAATCACGGCCAAGACCGATCGTCTCCCTCGCCGCCTCAAAGGTTGAACGGACGCGCCCGTCCAGCACGGGAGCTGCGGATCGGACCCATCGCCGGATTCGGGTCCGGCCCATGCCGATCCAGGCGAGGAACCCTACCAGCCCTGCGGCGTAGCCCATCAGCAGCATTGCCCACGGATACATCCTCCGCGGGGCAGCCGGCGGTTGCTGCAGCGCCGCTTCATGCTCTGCGGCATGTGGGCTCGGCTCAAGCGTACCCGCCGGCAGGTCCGGCAGCTCTATCTCTGGCTCCAAAGACATGGATTGGGTGTATGCCGGCAGGATCCGCAGAGGCGCCTGAGGCGCGCCGGCTCGCAGCACGGCCCCTCCTATCAGCGGGAGCAACGGCGCAGCGACGAGAGCCCCCACCCACAGCGCGTGTCGGACAGAGGCGCGACGCTTGCGCAGCAGCCATGTCAATGCCCCTGTAGCCACTAGAAGGATAGAGGACTGCCAGAGCGCCCCCACCAGCAGACGCATCGCCCCGTATCCGACTGCGTCCAGTCTCGACCACACAGAGAGCATGTCCATCACTTGCCCCCTTTCTCCCGCTTCTGAATTAGACGACTGGCCTCTTCGAGCTCCCCTTTGGAAACCATCTCACCGTTCACCAGCGCCGCCACCAGATGGGACGCCGAACCGTCGAATGCCCGGTCTATGACGTCCTTGAGGATACGCCTCTGTGCCTGCTCGCCCGACACCACGGCATGATAGACGTGTTCACGGCCCTCGCGCCGCCGCTTGACATAGCCCTTCTCCTCAAGGATTGACAGCATCGTGCGTATGCTGGGCAGAGCCAGCGGGTGGCCACCCTGACGCAAGCTGTCAGATATGTCGTTGACCGTGGTCTCGCCCTTCTTCCAGACAATCTGCATGATCTCAAGCTCCAGGTGCGTGAGCGTGCGACTCTTTCTCCTTGGCATGGCGGCCTCCGACGTGAACGGGTTGCGGAGTGCAGCGAAATCTTTCGCGTGAAATTCTACCCCTGGATCGCCGGGATGTCAAGAGGGAAAAGCGAAAATATTCGCTAGCTCTTGGCACTGGGGGACTGACAAGGAGATCTGGGGGAACGCAGCGACAATGGCCATAGCCAGAAACGAGACACGCGGCCCGCGCGTTCGCCAAGCAGGTCGAGGACGTTTCCCATCATGAGGAAGCATACGGGAAGAGCACATAGCGAACGGATGGGAATGATCGGCCGACGCTACCTCTCCCAGAGCAAGCATGGCTCCACCGGGCCGCACTTTATTCAGGCTTCTCTTCTTCGGCCCGGAACATCTCCCCCGTGACGCTGTTCGGGTCAAGAAGCTCGTCGGGGATGTCGCGGGTTGTGTCCAGGTGGATGAACACTACAGTGCGGCTCGACCTGTCGGAGGTGCTCCTTGTGGACTCCTCCAGTATTCTCTTCGCGTACCATTGGCCGCCTGCCGTTTGCCCGTATTCCTCTACCTTCTGCGTTCTCACCGATCGGTACTCACTTATCTTCGGAGCGTCGGACAGCCATCGCTTCCTGATTTTCTCGGGATCGGCGTCCTTGAGCCAGTCTTTGTCCCTCACCCAGGGAGCCCGAACGTCCGAGACCATCTCCTCCTCCTCGCAGGCGTAATCACGCCGGGGGTTCCAGAACTTGTGCACGCTGCTCGGCAAATAAATGATGTCCCCATGACTGACCAATCCCTGGCTGGTGTATCCGGTTCCCACGAGCTCACCGTGCGAGCCCTCCTTGGGACCTAGCATGACGGCATTCCTGCGGGACACCGGCCAGGAGAACGTGTACTTCTCCACCGTGTCCGTAAGGAGATGCTCGCTGTCGGCCGTGTACCTGTCCAGCCTGCCGTCCGACGCCAACTTGATCCGCGTGGCCTCCGAGCGAGCGACAGCATCGCCGAAGTAGATTTCAGCCACGCGCCGCGTCTTCGTCCAGGCCTCCAGGGCGGCCATATCGTCGGGGGGAGCAAGCTCCCGGAGTTGCCTCAGCGCATCAGTGCTTACCATTTCGTCCAAGTATAGCCTGTACCTTTCGACACGGTACTTTCCGTTCTTCTTGTACACAACGGTCACTTGGTCAAGATCATAGCTGCCTTTCGAATCAGGCGTGCCCTGATAAATGATCGCATAATACGTGTGGGCGAAGCGCTCGCGCGCCTTCTCGACATTCTGATACAGATCCAGGATTCCCACGGCCGGCATCTTGTCCACGATCTTCGCGTTACGCGGCACACCCAAGGCGTATATGTCGACTGGCCCCGACGCCGGGTACTCAAAATCCATCTGGAAAGGCCCCGGGCCACACGGGCTTTGGGGATCCTGGCTTTCCATCTTCACCAGCCGTTGCGTTGACGCGTCCACGGTGAGGGTAGCCTGTTGGCCGCCCTCGACCGACGTCACCGTATAGACGACGTACTCTGCCCCTCCGGCTACCTCGCGGCTCGTGGTGATCTGAACATGTCCCTCCTTCAGCTGTGCCATCACCAACGATAGGAAGTTCGGGGCCTGGCTGACTTCAGCCGGCGTGCCGGGCACGTACTGGATCGTAAGGGTATTCGTCACGGGATCGTAACTGTGCTGGCGGTGGGCCTCGGCATCGAGCGCCTCCACGTGATCACCCCGCCTGACGAAAGCAATGAAAGGACGCAACGACAACCACATCTCCACGTCCTGGCCGGACACTGTCCCACGGGCGTGCAGCCACTGCGCTTTCTGCGAGTTTTCCACAACCTCCATCAACTGCGCATATGCTGACGGCATGACATCGGATCTGCTCAGAAGCCACCACGCGAGAACCACAACCAGCAACACCGTGGCCGCAGCCACGGCAACCCTGAGCGCGCGCGGCATGACCGCTCTCCGGCGCTTGCCAACTGCTTCTGACGCCCGAGCAGATTCACGCAAGTGTTCCTCAAACCACCGATCTGCCTTGTTCGCAAGCTGCTCAGAGACCGAAATCTTCCCCACTCGGCTGAGAATCCCTTCGACGTAGGAATCGTCCAATTCTCTCATGGCGCTAATCTCCCCCCTCTTGTGCAAGGTGGGACTTCTGTTCAAGAATCTCTTTCAGCCTGTTGATGCCGTGGCGAATCAAGGAGCGAACGGTCCCCGGTTTACATTCCATCAGGCCAGCAACCTCCTCAACAGGCAGATCCGCGAAATACCGCAGCATGACCGCTTGACGCTGCCTATCCGGAAGCCGAGCCACGGAGCACCGGAGGGACTCGAGTTCTTCCTGCTCCGCCGCTTGCGCGTGGGGCGACCCTGCCGGCGACTCGGAGGGACAATCCATAACTCGTTGCCAGCTCCTTTCTTGCCTGTTGGCTGCTCGCCACCATTCGGAGACAGCGTTGACGACACACCGCGTCAGGTACCGTCCAGCCTCGTCCGGGTGCAAGGCACGCGGGGCTCTCTGGAAGAAGCGCGCAAATGCCTCGTGCAAAACGTCTTCTGCATCGGCATCGCAAGGGACTCCTCGTCTGGCAACGGCGAGTAGGTGGTTCCTGCAATTCTCGTATACCGCAGCCAAATCCGCGCCTGTCAGCATGCTCGCCCCGATCGAGTGTCTATCTTCTCCCTGGCCAGATTGTGGCCCGTCTTCTACATATATAACGGATGAGCCACCGGTTTCGTGCAAATCTTTTTTCTTCGCCGGCGAGAGACTCCCGAACGACGGGCAGACGGTTCGCGCTTCCGTCCTGCGGCTGGGAACCTCGACAGCCGCTTGGCACGGGCATTGTAGAGCGTCTTCGTGCCAGCCCGCCAAACACCGAGGAAACGTACCCTGCAGCTGCGCAATGCCACTCGCCCACTGTTGGCGGTCAACAGCCGCTCCACCAGACGCGCCCCCATACCACGCAGCGAATCGTCCCCACCCGGGCGGGCGTCTTGCCAAACGGCTGTCCAGTCGTCCATTCTTGCGGACGTGGGCATGCCGCCTTGCGCAGACGAGGAACCGCAATGACTCGCGAAAAGAGCAAGGAAGGGACGCGCAGATGACCTGACGGCGGGCTCGAACCCAGGCACGAATCACTCAGAACCAGGTTGTGCTTTCTCGGCCTGAAACATCTCCGCCGTGACGCTGTCGGGGTCGAAAAGCTCATCCGGAATGTCGCGCTCGGTGTCGAGGTGAATGAACACTATCGTACGGCTCGGCCGATCGGACCCGCCCAAGGCAACTTGTCAGTTCCCGGAGACTATGTAGTAGCGCCCCTTACTGCTTTTTTCGGTGGTGAGACGCATCTTCAGGTTGTGGGTTCCGTGCTTCTCGTAGTACTCCTTGGCTGCATACGGGACCAGCACGTGTCCTGACACGGGATCACCCTTAGCCCGGCCAAAGACGTACTGGACGGGCTTCTCGTCCTTGAGAGACTCGTTCCATGTCGCCGAGCCTGGCCAGAGCACGGCCATCTCTTCAAAGTTCTTAGCAGTGCGCGCGTCCCAGTAGGCCTTGGCGACCTCTTCGGGTGTGTCAGGATAGTCGTCCCGCTCGTCAATCTCGACAATGGCCTTGTGGAAGGCGATGCTCCACCTCGCGCGCTCGGTCTTGTGCACTTGAAGATTGTCCAGGACACTACCCTCGCGGCTTTGACGCGTCAGCGACTCGTTCTTCCTTCGTGCGCACGCCGGGTCCCGCAAGACTTGCGATAATCCGAAACGGCCAAATCAACACTGCGAGCAGAGCGCCAACACTATCAATCAGTCATCAAGGGGTTCGAAATCGCTTACGGGTCGTGTGCCTCGAAGCACCTCAAGCAAGCCCTTGGCGTCCTCAGCCACATCCGGCTGAGACTTGCTGATCCGTTCGAGGACCGGTATCGCCTTCTCGTCCCCGATTTGTGCAATTGACAGGAGCACATCTGGGCGCAAACCACGCGGAACACGCCCATCTTCAGCTAACTTCAAGAGCGTATTCAACGCCTCCCTGTGACGTAACTTGCCCAAGGTTCGTATAGCTTCCCGGCAGTCAAAGAACCCGGCAGTGGCTGGACCTTCCTCCGGAATGGGTTGCTGGATAGCTTGCAGAATCTCCAGAACGCGATCTCCTGCACGTCGCTCGCCGAACTTGCCCACTAGCACTATTGCATGGTAGAGGTAGTCACCCTGGTCCAGCATGGCGTGCATTTCATCACTACTGCGGGGTTGTCCTTCTTCTTCTGCAGTGTATGCGTATATCCTGGGAAAGGGATCTGTTGGGGATTCGTATTCGCCGCTGCTTCTGCTGTAGTCTGTGGGCGGCGGCCACCACAAGGAGTCTGCCGGTACAGTCCACCCCTTAAGCAATATCTCACTCGCCAGCGGTTTCCATAGCGGTGAATCAGAGAGTCGAAGAAGCTCGTAGAACTCCTTCTGCGCCTTAGCTTCCAGGGATCCTCCCAGCGCCGCTTCTACAAGCATTTCCCAATGCTCCTTGTCCGCGGATGGGACTTCCGAGTGGAGGGACAAGCGGGTGCCACGCACCGGTATACGAACTCGTCTCAGTCTCACAGGGTGAGCGTATCTTGCCAGGAGGACCTTCTTGTGAAAGGATAGCTCCAGGTCCCTGAACTCGGCTGGTTCCTTGGCCCTCGCCAGCATGATCTCCGCGAGCCACCGCTCCTGCTCCGGAGCCCTCGAGCGTACCTTCTTCTCCAGGAACTCGATGGCGGGGGCGCCTTGAGCCAAGAGCTCATCACGCGTTTCCGCATAGAGCTGGCCGGTATTGTCTTTCGCTCTCGCAAAGAGCTCTTCAAGAATCGGCCCAGTTCCGTCCGCGTCTTGGCCAGTCTCTCGGCCGGTCATCTCGGCGTTCTCCGCCGGCTCTGCGTCTGCCAGTTTCGGCGTGCCCTGCGCAAACTGCCCGGCCGCCAACGAGACTGAGCGTCCTGTCAATGCTGTCACGTTAGCAGGCAGAAACGCTAACCACGAAGGGTCATAATCATCAGCAGGATCGTTTGTTAGTCTCTTCTGCTCACTCCCATCTGCATTCATAACATATATCTCGAGATTTCCATCTCTACCTGAGGCAAAAGCTATCTTCTTCCCGTCAGGAGACCAGACGGGGCATTCATCGTCGCCTGCAGAGTTCGTCAAGTTTGTGATCCCACCACTATCAACATCTACGACATGAATATCACGATTGCGGTTTTGCACCATCGTAAAAGCTATCTCCCTCCCATCAGGAGACCAAGAAAGGGTACGATCAAGCGGATAACAATATGCACCTAAGAACTCTTGCTCACTTCCATCCGAATTCATGACATAGATGCCCCTATCTAGCAAGTATGCGACTTTCCTTCCATCAGGAGACCAGGAGGGGTTGCATAAGCCTCTACCGCGAGTGCTCAACAGTTCTCTGTGCTCACTTCCATCCGCATTCATGACATGAATCCCTAGATCACCGTCCCTGTAGCAGTCAAAAGCTATCCTCTTACCATCAGGGGACCACGAAGGAGGCACGCTGATTACACCGGAACCCACCAGACGCTTCGTCTCTGTTCCATCGGCATTTGCGACATAAAGTCCATAATCATCTCTTCCACGTACAAAAGCCAACCTCTTCCCGTCGGGGGCCCAAGAATGAGCTAGATCGGCTACGTCCAAACTGCCTTCTCTCAGCCTCTTCTGGTTAGTACCATCAGCATCCATGATGACGATGTCGCGCACCGCGCGTCTGGTCCTAGTCGTTGTCTCAAAAGCTATCTTCCTTCCATCAGGAGAGCATGAATGCGTGACATAGTGAGGATCAGTCAAGTGGGTCAATCTCTTCTGTTGCTTGCCGTCAGCATCCATAACGTAAATGTCAACAGCCCCGGGCCTGCCTGATGCAAAAGCTATCTTGCAGTGTTTGTACGATCTGTCTGGCAAGTCTTCTCCTCTTGCTGAGCTGATGACATCCACGCCAGTCTGTCCCCCTTTCTTTGGTGCCGGGAGCAGCTCCACTATGGCCACAACCGGGGGGTGGTCAGAAGCGACCTTTTCGTCCAGGACCTTCGCCTCGATCGCTCGCCAGCGGTTAGCGGGGCGGTAGAGAATGTAGTCAATGCTGGCCGCAGCTGCGATGCTCCAGGTTTCGCCCAGGAGTTTCATCGTCGGGCTGTCTCGCCCGGCGTTCAGGTCTCCTGCCAGCAATGCAGGCTTGTTCGGGTCCTCTTTGAAGCGTTCCTCAATCAACGGCACGGATTCGATGCTGTTGCGCCAATCCAGGTGGGTTGCCATGAAGGTGAAGACGTCTTCCGGTGAGCCTCGCGATGACAGGGAGCATTCGACGGCAAGAAGAGCGCGCGGTTCCGGAGCAGGCAGCGGGTAGGTTGCCGTCCTCTGTATCACGAAGCGCGTGAGCACGGCGTTCCCGTACTGGCCTCCCTGATAGTCGATCGCACGGCCAAACGCGAGGTTCATGCCGGTCAGACGTGCCAGTTCCTCGGCTTGATCCACGCCTTTGCTCCTTACGGTCGCTCGGTCCACCTCCTGCAATGACACGATATCCGGCGACGCTCTCTTGATGATCCCCGCAATCCGTTCCAGATCGAACTTCCCGTCCGTTCCCTCACCGTGATGGATGTTATAGGTGAGAACGACAATCTGGTGGTTGGACTTGGGATTGTCACCCGAGCGTATCGCTGCCACACAGCGTGCCGCCGGGAACAGCGCTGCCAAGCAAAAGGACACCAACAGAAGTCTGCGACGATTCATGATGTATCTCCCGCATCCGAACGCTCACTCCATGAAGTCCTTCTCAATCTTCACTATTTTGCCGTCCTTGAGCCATAATGACCACTCCACTCCGTTGTAACCGCTGTCGAAACGATAGACAAGTCTATCACTTGCCGGCCTATACGGACGGCCGATCACGAATTCCACTTCCTCGGCTGTGTGGCCCACGGGATCCCATTCCTCGAGTAGCTGTTGCATCATTGCAGCGTACTGGACGCAATCGTTGCCCGTGTTTCCAGTTATAATCCTGCCATCATATTTCCTCTTGATCTCCCACGATTCACTCAACGCCTGAGAGCTGGCCGCCCAGAAGTTATCACCGGTGTACACTTCGCCCGTCAAGGCGTCAATCCGCCAGCGCATGGACCGTATGGGCTCCTCCTCCTCAAAGCCGCGAGGAGCAGGAGGCACAAAGCCGGGGATGCCCCTGAGGTGGACGATCCACAATGGTTTCTCAAGTCTCTCCTTTATCTCGTCATCAGTGAGACCATCCATGATGTATCCCAACTCAGGGGTTGTCTTCTTCTCGATAACGTAATACGCAACAATCTGTTTGGCAACGGAGCTGGAAATCTTCTGTAACGCCTCCGACAGAGTAACCTTGGGCGGACTGTCTGGCAGTCCGGTGAACCACACCGACGTGCTCCGCAAGGCCTGTTCGTAGGATTGTAGGTCATAGAGCGGCGGTAGAGACGGATCGTCCTCCGGCTCAGGGGAGCGGACTTCCATCACTTGGCCGGTTCGCGAGCACAAAGTCACAACAAGCCTTTGGATGTAGGGATTCCGCGCAGTGCCTTGTCCATTCTTTCCTTCTAGAGAGACGCCGTCGAGCACCACCTGCCATCCCTTTCTCTCGCCGCTCTTCAGCCTGATGCATGGCAACGGACTTTCAGGTAGAGCTATCTGCTGCGCCGTAATGGTAGTCGGCGCCTCTGGAAGCCCCAAAGTCTGTAGCACACGGTCGATCACCGCCGTCTTCGTTAGCCTCATCTCTTGTCCTCCTGTCACACCTTGCGGCGCCCGCGAACAAGCAGTTACAGTGGAGAACACACCGCATAGGCACCATGCAACCACTAATCTCGCCCTCATGGTAATCAGGCCTCCCAAGAGCTCCATATGAACTCCACGACGCCACAGGACTTCCCCTTGGCGACCAGTACGTCCCTACTACGGCAATGGATCCTTATCCTACATATCGAACGCAGTGGGGCTGACAAACCCAGCACCCCATTCGCTTGGATCTGTACTGCTCACGTTGCCTGGGTTGATGCTCGTGTCCGACGAACCGCCAGTTGTGGTTCGGTAACGGGACGGAGTATAGTGGCATTTGCCTGCCTCAGTTCCCGGCATGTCACTCTCCCTATCGTGGATTTCGCCAGCGTAATCTGCCAGCGCTCCCAGATGGGTCGTCCAGTAAACATGCTGGTACGATTCCCACTGTCTGCGACCGTACTGGACTGTCCATGTGCCCCTGATTACGGCCCGTCCGGTTGGGGAAGGTTGTTCGCGCCTAGAAACCCACCTGTTTCAGCATCGATCGTACTCCGGAGGTGATTCCTCCCCTCAACCCCCTCGTCGTCCGGGACTCCCCGCGGGTACGACAGGGTATAAGGAGGCATTCCCCGCAAGTGAATCATCCAAACAGCCCTTTCGTGAATCTGCGGCAACGTGCTCCTCTCAACGACATAGTAGGCAATAATCTGCTTCGCATTGGCGAAACCTCCCAACGCTTGCTGTATCGCCTGTGCAAACGTGATCTTGGGCGGCCCCTGAGGCAGTGCAGTGAACACACTGGAAGTCCGACGTAGTTGCGTCTCATACGACTCCACCGATGGAAATGGCCAAACCGATGAATCTCCCTCAGGGTGAGGAGAAACGATCGTTGTCACCTGACCGGTCTCGCACGACAGCGTCACGACCAGGGAGCTGATGTACGGGTTTGTTACGGGTCTCGTCCCGTCTTTTTCGGTAAGGGTGACATGGTCCAAGCGAATGCTCCACGCCCTTCTATTCCTCGGGGATGTCACACAGGGCAGCACCTTATCCGGCAGTGCAACCCGAGAGGCCGTAATCGTAAGCTGCTCCTTGGGTAGACCCACAGCCTGTAACACGCGTTCAATCGCCGTTTCTTGCGATATCCTCGTGCTACTGGCCCTCTCAATTGCGTCGTCTGCCCTCTGGAGACAGGAGCCCAGAGACAGAATGACACCACACAGGACAGATGAGATTAGCGCGTTGCGTTGGGCGCTCATCATGCCCTCCTAGGACTCGCATCGAACTGCTGCAAAACCGCCTTCGCGATCTCGTCGATCCGCCGAAGCTCATCGATTCGAGCGACGACAGCGTCAGCTATTCGTTCGATGTCCTCCTCGCGCATCTATTCGCCCCTTCCAACCCTTGCGGCACCACGGAGCCCTTGCTCGATAGCCCCAGGCCGATGGGATTACGTCTTATCGCCATTCTACCGGGCCTCTGTGCCCGCCGCCGGTTCAACTGGCTGTGGGACGGAACCCCCCGCCACTGCTTCCCCGCCCATATTGATGTATGAGGTCATATGGTTTCGAGCTTGCACGGGAACCGCATCTTCGGGGACGCCTTCCGGGCGGTGTCCAGGGAAAGGGGGGATTCCCCAGAGATGTACCACCCAGAAACGCTGTCCGTTCGGCAGACTGAGTTCGTGTGTGGCATCAACATAATATGCAATGACCTGGCGGGCATTAGCAAAGCCGCCTACAGCCTCAGATAGGGCCGCCATCAAGGTGACCTGAGGCCCAGCCTCCGGCAAATCCACCCAGCGCCAGGGAGTACCAATAAGCTGCTTCTCGTGCTCCTCCACAGCAGGAAATGGCCAGATAGACGGATCTCCCTCAGGCTCAGGAGAACGGACCTCTATCACTTGGCCGGTTTGGGAGGACAAGGTTACGGTCAACATTCGGATGTAAGGATTGGTCACGGTTCGGGTGCCATTCTTCCCTTTAAGAACAACGCCGTCGAGCACCACCTGCCATCCCTTTCTCTCGCCGCTCTTTAGCTTGATGCATGGCACCGGATTCTCAGGTAGAACGATCTGCTCCGCCGTAACAGTAGTCGGTGCGTCTGGAAGCCCCAAAGTCTGTAGCACACGCTGGGTCGCCTTCTCCTTCGTCATCCCTCCTTCAGACTCATCTGCGGAATCCGTCACCGTCTTATCTGGGGTGACGCGGTCAGGAGAAGGAACATCAGCATGAGCTGTCACCCTGACGTTGTCCAAACCCCAGCTTTCCAGGTCCACGGGACCCTCAAGCCCCGTGGCAGAGAAGTGCAGCGTCAGCTCGTGCCCTGTGTGAGGGAACGTGAAGCTCAGCTGATACACGGAATCTGTCAGATCCCTGAATGCGTAGCCGAGTGTGCCTTTCTCCGCGGCCCCGGTCTTCATCGGGAAGTCGCCTTCACCATATGACTCCGGATAGGACTGGCCAGCTTCTGGCCAATTCGAGAAAGTCGTGTGCAGGAGCGTGCCCACATCGCGAGCCGTGAGACTCCAGACATCCCGACCGTGAACCGGATGGTTGCCGTCCCAGGATCGGATGACGCAAAGGTCGAACGAGACGGTCACTTCCTTATGCGGGAGCAAATCCTTAAGGTGCAGGGTGACGGTCTCATTGGCGAACTGCCCAAGGAAGCGCCGTTTGCCCTTCGGCGTCACGTCCGTCTTCCTGTTCGACCATTCAGGGCCGACGTCCCCTTCGAAATCATTGAGGTAGACGATTCGTTCGGCGCCTTCTTTCTGTTCGCCGTGCTGTTCGGCCATCGTCCTGATCAGCTGCCCTCTTCCCGCCACCGGGCGAACCGCTGCCCGATAGAACGTTGTCGGGCCCACCCAAGTCCCCACGCCCAGGCGCAGTTGATGAGGCATCGTCCACTTCGGATTTCGACTCAGGTCGCTGTAGTCGGTTGCGTACTCCGCGATCAGCTTGCCGTCTATCAGGCATCTGACGCAGTCGTTTCGGACCTCAACGACCGAAGTGTGTTTCTTGCCCACCTCGAACGGGCAGAAGACGCGGCGCGTCGGGTTGCCGATCACCGAATGGCCGTTGATATCCTCAATGCGGCATCGCTGCGGACTGCCCGCGTTCATGCTCCAAGTGAACGGCACTTCGCCCTTGGAGACGAGCTGAGCCGTGCACGCCAGCGGGTCAGTCACGCTGAACTCGATCAGATAGTCGTACTCCGCGGGCGGCTCGTAGGGGAAACTGATCCGGGCTGAGTCCGTGCCATCAGAGACGAGCGTGCCATCCATGACCGTCCACTTGCCCGCAACGGCATCAGCGACCGGGTCCACGAGCTTCAGCAGGTCGATCCAGTCCGGGGTCGAGGGGCTCGGAAGCTGCGGTCCGCCAGCCGCCGCGTCTCTGAAGATCCAAATGACCATGTTGGTTTTCTTGGCCTTTGTTTCAAAGTCGACAAGGCCTGCGGGAATTGGTTTGCGCATCAGAGCGTAATCCCGCACCTCCCGTGGGCTGCGACGAGGATCACCCAAGTCTTGCAAGGTATCATGCAGGATCTCCCATCCTTCCTGCTGCCAAGTTTCACGCTGCTCGTTGGATGCATTGTGTACCGCGGCATAGAGCCAGCAAGGCTTTGAAACCCTAATCTGCCCTGTCTCGAACCAGCGGCCAGTCGCACCTCCACCTTCCTGCCGCATGAAGATGTGCGGGCAGCCGGCGAGGTACTCCGGAAAGCTGTGGAAGACATAGCGATAAGGCACGTTCCAGGCACTGCCCAGCTTCACCTGGCCAACAGCGCAGGGAAGCTGACTATCAGTGATCGCCACTACCAGCGGCCCTTCCGCTTTCTCGACACGTTGCGTATCGGGCAATGAGCTTTCGTCAGTTGCAGCTTTCTCCTCCGACTTAGCGGGCTCTGGACTTTCGGGATGGCTTACAGTGAGCGTGTTCTTCCACAGCACCTTGTAGTCGCCGGACATATGCGGATCCCAGAAGTGGCCGACTGGCTGCGAAGTCTCAAAGACCTCAAACGTGTACGATGCCTCGCCGCCTTCGGCGATGTCAATGTTCCTGTCAATGCCATTCACATCGTCGGGCTGGGGCACCCCCGACTGACAATGCCCCCCTGGTTTGTCAATGAATGCGGCCATCACGCATCCGTTTCTTACGGGCACCTCAACTTCGACCGCGTCTTCCTTCGTATAGTAGACTCTGCGCTCGAGCTTCGAGTAACGCAGACGCTTCGGCAACAGCAGCACTCTCGTCTTTGGCGTTTCCTTGAGAACGCTCAGTTGAAATGTGCCAGAACTGACAGTGCCGCTCCAGAACCCAAAGCTCCCCCAGTCCTTTCTCCGGTCCCACCATCGAGTAGGCTCACTTGGGAATGAGTACTCGACCGTGCACTCGTACTCGCCCGGCTCGAGCGTGTCTCGGGCACGAACCAGGGGAAAACTTACCTTCCAAGGCTTGAGCGGGCTTCCGTTGAGCCGCTCTACAGCTTTGCCCTCATCCGACTGCGGCATGCCCAGCGTCGGATCATAGGGTTGGACGGCGATCACGTCCCCCGTCCTGGCATTCTTCAGATGCAGCGTCAAGAATGCATCCTGCAGAAAGGTGTTCAAGTGCTTGACGCCAGGTTCAAGCTTGTCTGGCACACTTCTAACCTCGAACGTGGTTTCCAGGGGCATTCCCTGCTCGATCTCCACAGGAGCAGTGGCTCTGCATTGGAGTCCGCCTACCGCCTCGCCCCAGGCAGACGTGCTCGCGGGATGAACGACCAGCTCCACCGGGGCACTGGAGAGCTCACCCCGCCAGTTTCCGCTGTCCTGGCCAGCGTGCTCATCAGGCACTACACGATGAGAATCATACTTGCCAATCAATTCGTACCTACCGGGAGAACCAAGCACACCTTTCCCAGTGGCCTTGTCGTTCCACCTGTGCAGCGCGACTGTCCGTCGGTATGCTTCGCCCGGCTCAACGACATGGATTCTGGTGCCGAAACGGCGGTATTCCAACATTGTCGACGGCTCGACGTCGAGGACGGCTCCCTTTTCGTCTCTCAAGACAAACCCAAAACAGTATTCCCCATACTGGTCAACTGCATCCACCAGCTTGATAGTCCTCTCGGAGCAGTTCTGCAGCACAAATGTAACATCGACCTCGTCGCCAGCGAGGATAGGTGCGTCAGGCAGTTCCAGCCGGCAGCGGAGGCCGTCCACCGGCTCACCCCAAGCTGCGGCGGTCCCGGGACCTGCCATCAATTCTCTGCCGCCCCAAGCACACAAGAATACCACCAGCGCGGCCGTCGCTATCAGCAAGTAGGTCGTTGCCGCCAGCCAAGTCCGCTTGCCCACGTCCTCATCACGCGGCAGACCCACTACCCGGCGGATCCTCCGCAGCACCTCGCTGTGCCCCCTCCTGTGCCCGCGGCCACCTCCAGAGATGGCGACCGCCCAGCGGGTCCCACTCTCCCGAAACTCTGCAACTGCGGCCAGGGCTGCGGCGTAAGTCTCCCGGCTTGTGCAGACACCGATTGCTTCGTCGTCACAACACTGCTCTCGCTCTTCCCGAATCCTGCTCGAGATCCACCACATGGCTGGGTGGTAGAAGAGGATCGTCTCAACGATTGTCTGGAGCAGGTTGACCAGGTAGTCATAACGCCTGATATGAGCCAACTCATGAGCGAGTAGCGCCTCCAACTGGTCCGGCGGCAGGCTGGAGAGCATCGAAGCGGGAACGAGAACGACGGGCTTGAGCCAACCGATCACCGTCGGTACCCGGACGAGCATCGATTGGATAAGCGCCACCGGCTTGCTCACGCACATCATGCCTGCCAGCCTGGCCAGCGTAGCCGTCAGCTCCTTACCCGCTGGCCGGGTGCCGACCCGCTTGAGGCGGCAAGCCGCTATCCAACCACCCAATCGCCACAGGGAAAGGCCAAACACGCTGACCAGCCAGAGAAGACCGATCCAAGGGAGCGCTTGCGCTAGGCTTCGTGAGACGCTTGCCGTGTGCAGCGCATCCCTACGTCCACTGGCCGCCTTCCCAATGGCGACCTGGCTGGGCGGAGCTTCATCGCTGCTCGGCTGTGTGGGGGAACTCATGCCCGACAGGACGGTCGGCCGAGAGAGCGTCGAAGGCTCGTCCGGTATCTGGGCCGCGAACGGGCTTGGCTGCTGGCCCTGAGGCCCTCCTTGGCTAACCGGATCCAGAGCGACAGAGTGCCCCTCTTGGCCGGCAGGCGATGAATGGGCTACTGGCGCAGGGACGAGCCAGAAGGTGACCACGGGGGCCGCCATCATCATTATTAGTGCGATGCATGCGGTCAGGTAACGGGCGTTCGGGGAACGCCTGCGAAGGCCCCATAGCACGGCCAACAGAACCGTGGCGATGGCGACGCCCTGCCAGATACTGTGCAGCAGCGTCCACCCGAGACGGTAGACCGCGTCCGACGCCAGGATGTCTCGGAGAAGTGTCATTTCTCTTGCCCCTCTTGCTTCTTCCTGAGAGATTCGATTAGCTTCCTTATCTCCCGGAGCTCTTCCCTGGAAAGGCGCGTCCCCCTGACCGCCTGAACCAGCATCTTCCTTGCCGATCCACCAAATGCGCGCTGGATGAGGTTGTCCAGCAGTTGCAGCTGGGTCTCCTCCTCTGGTGCGGTCGGAGTGTATTTGTGAGGACGGCGCTCCTCCTCGCGGGTCACCAGCCCCTTCTTAAGCATCACCTGAAGGATCTTCAGCGTGGTGGTCATGCTCGTCTGGCGGTCTGCCTGGAGCGTCTCGTGGACCTCACGCACAGTGCTCGGCCCACGGGACCAGAGAACCTGGAGAACCTCGATTTCAGCCTCGGTGGGCCCTGTGGAGCCTCTTCTTTGCATTCCCTTACCCCTTGATGTTCGACCGGCTTCCGAAGACTTCATTCCATTAGACGCTACATTGTACGCCTGGGTTCGTAAAATTGTCAATCGTTTTTACGTCCGCTGTCGTAGACTGTGATCTGGGAAGCATGCTCACCTCATCGACCCAGCGTCCACGGCAACGCACGGGCTCTTCAGGACCGATATCGTGCGGGCAAATCGGTACGTATCAGTGACGGGGAGTTAACAGCCGCCGCCAGGCTCGGGCCCGCCCTCCTGGAACCCGCCGATCCAGAAGTCGGTGACCCCTTCGGGAAAGGGGACGTTCCCCTGGATCCAATCCGTCTCCTCAGCCGAAGTGAGCGTCGCCAGGTAGCCATGCATTCCTTGCCAGACTATGCTTTCCGCCCGCTCTCTTGCCTCTTCCCACGGCAGCCTCTCATCTATAAGCGCATACCAATGGCCGTTGGTCGGGTTGTCGACAGGCTGAGCGCCAGCAGCAAGCCCTGCCTGTTCTTCCGGTTCGAACTCGACCAGGAAGGGCTGCCGGTTGAGCCCGTAGTTGTCATTCCAAAGCCACAGGCCACCAGGTTTTCCAAGGGACTCATGCCCCTCCGCGTGTCCGCGCCCAATCAACTCCAGATGGTCCTCCCTCCCATCAGAATTGCCCGGCTCGCCCGGGTACCAATTCGTCCACACCCACGGCTCGCCGGTCGTCCACCCCCAGCCGCCTGAGGGCTCCCGACCGCCACTGGCTGACGCAGCCTTCACTCTTCCTGAAACAGCCCACCCGGCCGCGATCGCTACCATCACACTGGCGCCGCGCGGCTCTAATCTTGCCTTCTTCAGCTGCCATCGAGTCATTCCCTTCCGTGACGCACGCTACATCAGGAGGTCTGAAACCGCCTTTCTTCCAATCCAACACACAGTTGCACACACTTCTTTGAACTCAGGCTGCAATCATGCTGCCTTGCCGCAGCTCCTGATAACTTGAATCAATAGGGCGCCCACTCGGGATACATGTCCTCGGCCGACTCCTTTGTTAGTTGCCCGAGATTCTTGCCGTCGGCGTCCATAAGCCAAATGTCCCATCCGTATATCCCTTCCGTGTGATGTGAGTACTCTGGTTTGCAGGCGTGAAAGGCGATCCGTCTCCCATCCGGTGACCAGCACGGCGCATCGGCCATCATGCCGGCAGGGGTCAAGTCCTTGAGGTCAGTGCCGTCCCTGTTGACCGTGCAGATGTGCCAGTCATTTCCGTAGACCAAGCGTTGCCCGTCAGGAGACCATCTCGGCCGATTGCCTTGATACGTCCCCTCCCAGCTTACGATGTATTCTCGGGGCGGGGTGTCGCCCAGGAGGCCCCCCACAAGTTGTGTCAAAACCTCTGTTTTGACATCAACCCTATAGATTGACCAGACCTCCCCCTTCTTGCCGATAAAGACCAACTCCGGATTCTTTGGCGAGAATCTCACACCATAAGCAGTGCCTTGGAAATCGAGTATCTTCTCGCGGGTCGGCCGCTTGGCGTCAGGATTCAAGGTGTAGATGCTGAATGCTCCGTCTCCCTTGTCGAGAACTTGGCCCAGCGTGCCATCACTTGACCAATCCAGATCCACCAGTTTCGTCCCGGCCATCGGCTTGATCACCTTCTCTACAGTCCCGTCCAGACCGCAAATCACGGTCTCGCCATCGCCGCTCTTCCACACCGCCAGTCGTGCGCTGTCAGGCCCCCACGCAAAGCCCCAGGGAGGTAATAGATTATACGCATACGGATACGGACCCTGCGGCGGCTCCTGTTTATAGATCGGGCGGCTCTCACCCTTAACGTCACTGACAAAGAGTGCGTACTCTCCCGGCCAGGCCAGCCACTTTCTGTCGGGCGACCATCTCGAGCGTCCACGGAAGAATGACGCACTGTTCAACTCATCCCGACTCACCAGCACTGGCATGAGGCTCCCAAAATCCATGATGAACACGTCCAGAACACTCCGACGTATTGGCATGCGGGCAAAGTCAGTGTCCTTGGGAAACCTACCAGTTCTTCGCGATTGGAATGCAAGATAACCGGCCTCTCCTTCTGTGCCTTCTTTGTCTGAGTAATGCCTTCCCCCCATAACAAGTTCAATCTCAACCTCGAAGCTCGCGGCCGCGGCGAATTGCTGCATCGAGCCGAAGTCAAGCTCTTTCTCTCTCCGTACTAGCGAGGCTATATCGTCAATAGCAAGCAGGGTCTTGAATATGAATTCCCTCTCGGCCAAGAGTGCTGGAACTCCCTCGTCCGTCAATACCTTCACGCGAACGGCAAACGTGGCGTTAGCGCTTGTTTGCCCTTCTATCCTGACCAGACACCGAAGACCGCCCTCAGCCTCAGTGAACCGGATGCTCTTGACCTCCAATGGCTTTGTAGCTCTTCCCGCGTAGCCCGGGACCTCTGGACACGCGAGGCCAACCGGGATGTCTTTGTTCATTTCGAAGGCGCCGCGATGGTGGGTGATTCCTATGCCCCCTGCGGCTTCCATGAGCTTCCGATCGCCTGCCTTCTTGCTGATATCTTCGATCTCCACCCCGAAGCTGCTGGCGCCGGCGAATTGCTGGATCGAGCCGAAGTCAAGCTCTTTCTCTTCCCGTACTAGCGAGGCTATATCGTCAATAGCAAGCAGGGTCTTCAATATGAATTCCCTCTCGGCCAAGAGTACTGGAATTCCCTCGTCCGTCAATACCTTCACGCGAACGGCAAACGTTGCGTCAGCGCTTGTCTCGCGCTCGATCCTGACCACACAGTGAAGGCTGTCATCTTGCTGACTGAACCGGACATTCTTCACTGCAACTGGCGTGACGCCGTTCACGGCCGGGCAGTCGAGGTTCACCGGAAGATCCTTGTCCAGTTCGAAAGGGCCGTGATAGCGTGTAAGACTTCCGTCCCCCGCCGGTGTCGGCGGACCGGGCATGCTCTCCGGCGGCGACAGCCCTGTCTGGGCGGTTTGGAAGGCCAGTCCGACGATGTAACGGCCGGTGTTGCCTACCAACGTAGAGGCACCCGTCTTCGGGTCGATCCGCCATAGTCGCCAGGGGTCCGTGCTGTACAAGAACCCGTCAGGCCCGAAAGCCAGGCTGACGTAAGCCTCTACCGAATTCGCTATCACCGTAGTCTTGGCGGAACTCGTGTCAATCCGGTAGAGCGGTGGCTTTGCGTTCGGATCGCCGCCCGGAGCGGCATCGATGCCGTAGAGGACGCCGTCTGGTGAAAAGGCGTATGCGTCGTCGCCACGGCCCGTATTGCCGATGAAGTGCGCTGTTCCGGTGGAGATATCGATGGCATGTAGCTCACCCTCAGAAGAGGCGAGGAGCGTGCCTGCTGGCCAAGTGGCCCCTTCTGGTCCGGCAACTGATACCGGGGCGAAAGCGAGGTTCTCCAGAAACTTCCACCCAGATGGCACGGAACGAACGAGCGTGGCCTTCCCCGCGTGCGTATCGACTCGATAGAGGCGCCCCTCCCATGCTTCACTAACATAGAGAACACCTGCCATGTCAAAGTCCATGCCCACGTACTGGCTGGCGAAGTTGACCCCCAGGTTCCCGACCACCGCTGAAACGCCCGTCCGTGGATCGATTCGAAGCAGGTTCGCGCTCCTGTCCACTGCATACAGCGTCGGAAGCCCCGCAGCCGCCGCTTGCACGACAACCGGTCCATCGTCCGGACTGTCCGGCGGGAGGATTTTGATCTCGACCGGATTGCTGACCGCACGGACGTCTTTGCCCGTGTCTGAGCCCGCAGGTTGACAGATGAAAGCGACGCGAACCGTTCGCCTGCCAGGTTCCAGGTCCAGTGGCAGGCGTATACCGGCGATCTCCATGCTCTGCCAGTGCTCATCAAGTGAAATGGGAATGTCGTTGTATTCGCGGCCCGGCCCAAACACGGAACTCTTGACATCCACCTCGCCGACCCAGATGTACCAGTTCCCATCGAACTGAACGTCACAGAGCTCCTGTGCTAGAGCAACGGACAGATCGCGTTGCCCAAGATTCTTCAAGTCCGCCTTGAACGTCGGCACCTCACCTGCCTTCCATACCTCCTTATCCGCCCTCAACCTGACCTGCACACCTTCCACAGCCTCGCCCCAGGGCGGCTCCCCAGCGTCGCTCGGCGGCAGGATTTCGATCTCGACGAGATTGCTAACTGCCCGTATTGACGCTCCCTCGGCCGAAGTGGCAGACCGGCAGACGAAGGCCACGCGTACTATGTGCCTGCCAGGTCCTACTGTAATGGGTACCCCCATGAAAAACTTTTCATCTCTGGTTTCCCACCTGTCATCCAGCGAGATGGGAACGCCAGTGAACGTGGCTCCAGGTTCCAGGCTTAAGCCTGAAGGGAACGGGTCTCCAGGCCGATCGAACCACGTCCCGTCAAACTCCAGTTCGTAAGGGCCCCCAGCGCCGGCGGTCAACAGGGCCTCCGCCCCGAGATTCCGCACGTCGGCCTTGAACGTCGGCACCTCGCCCGCCTGCCAAACCTTCTTGTCCGCCCGCAGCCTGACCTGCACCCCCTCCACCGCCTCGCCCCAGGAAGGAGCTTCGGTTTCCGGGACACCAGGAAGAAGGGTGTACTCGAGCTCGCAATGGCCATCATTGGAGTCCAAGACGGTCAAAAGGAACTGATTACCTTCCCGTGTAGTCACTAGACTTGGGAGGTCCTCAAGACGAAGAAGGCGCTCTTGAGTAGCATAAGTGCGCAGGTCCAACTCCTTCTCCGCTCTTGCGCCACTGGCCAGAATCAACGCAACACCATCGTAGACCAGATCAGCGCCTGCTGCTGCCGCCTCGCGTTCACTAACTGAGGCCCATTCGTGCGTTACCACTTCCGGCACTCTGATGAGTTCGCCCGAGTCCAAATCCAGGCCAAGGGAATCCTTGTTGAAAGCGGGGAGTCGAACCATGCGAGTCCGGCCACCCTTGCCGGATTCAAGCGGCGCACCCTGCAGCATCTTGTATCGGATCTTGACGCCGGGCGCGTCTTCAGTGAAGCCCACGATCTGCAGGATGCCCATCCCGCCCTCGCGGGTCCTGAAGAGGTAGGTGGCGGGCAATACACGCTTTGCACCCATTAAGGCTCTGCGTTCCGTCCGTCGACCTGATACAGCTTCCCCGAGGTCGCCTGCGGTGATCCCCTGCCAGCTCTCAGAGCCCACAGGGACGACAATCGCGTCAAAGCACGCCAGCCCCAAGACGTCCTTGTCGGTCTCACCAAAGGCATCGATGCCCACGCTGAGAAGCCATTCCATCTGAGCGGAATGGCTGTTTCTGGCCGTCGCCAATCCAGAGGGCATCGTGTGCAGTTCACCTGTGTCGAGATCGAGGAAATTGCCCGGCCCATCGACCGCATCCCTCACCACCCGCTCGATCACCGGTCCGAAGGTGGGTTCTTCCACCTGCACGCCCTCCACAGCCTCGCCCCAGGCAGACTCGCTTTCCTCCGCGGGTTGTTCAGTCACGGCGGGTTGGGCAACCCTGGTGCCGGCGCAGGCATACATGACGAGTCCGGCCGTAATCAACGCCGCCACGACAAGCAGCCCTGCCAGCCAGCGAGCGCTCACGACCGGGTCACGGTCCGGAAGACCGACAATGCGCCTGATGCGGCCCAAGAGCTTTCCTTCGCTGGCCGCAACGGCGAGATGTGGGTTCTGGCGGCCAAGCTCCGCAACCCTCGCCAGCGCTCGCGCATACGTCAATGAATCGCCGCAGACAGCCACCGCTAGGTCATCACAACAGCTCTCCCGCTCGACGCGAACGCGGTGCGATACCCAGTGCACGGCCGGGTGATAGAACAGCAGCGTCTCCACGACGGTCTGAAGGAGGTTCACGAGGTAATCGTGGCGGCGGATATGCGCCAGTTCGTGGGCGAGGATCGCCTCCAACTGCTCTATCGTCAGGCCGGTCAGAGCGCTCGCCGGGAGAAGAATTACCGGGCGCAGCCAGCCGACGGCTATCGGCACCCTGGCAAGGCTGGACTCCAGCAATTGCACGGGACGGCTCACCTTCAATCGCTCTGACAGCCGCCCCACCGCATCCTGCCACGCGGCACATCCGTCCCGCGTTCCAGAAGCTCTCATCCGCTGCACGCGCACCCATCCCCACAGGAGCCGCACGGAAAGGACGATCACTCCCGCCGCCCAGACGGCGACGATCCACGCCAGATTGGCCTCCAGAAGCCCACGCAGCCGCTGCCACCACGGCGTGCGGGCCGGCTGCGGAATGTGCTCGGTGATTGGTTCTGGCAACGGGCTTGCCGGCGCTTCAACTGCTGCGGGCGGCTCAGCAACCGGGACCTCCGGCAGTACTCCGACGGGCATCGGAATCTGGACTGGAGGACTGACTGGTGCCAGCACCATTGTCTCCGGCCCCGCTGGCACGGCTGGTGACCGCGTGCTCCACAGAGTGATTACAGGGCAAGCGGCCATCACCGCCAGCGCCACACAGCACGCCAGATACCGGGCGTTTGCCGAGCGACGGCGCAGCACAACCAATGCCACCGCCAACAGCAGTGCCACCGCTGCGCCCTGCCACACGAAATGAACCAGCGTCCAGCCCACTCGCTCAACAACCGGCTGCGACAAGAAGGCGTATACCCCCGTCATCACCTCCCTCCTATAGCTCATCAAGCAGTTGCCTGATCCTCGCCAATTCTTCCGCCGACACCTTCCCCGCCTGAAGAGCATGCATCACGAGCTTCTCTGCCGAACCCCCGAAGGCCCGCTCCAGCAGCTCGCCGGTGAGCCTGCTCAAGGTCTGCTGCTCGGGAACTGCGGGCTGATACACATGAGCGCGCCGGGATTCGTCCCGCCGCACCAGCCCCTTCTCGGTCATGATCTGCATCAGCTTAAGGGTCGTCGTATACCGCGTCGCCTGACTGGAGCTGAGTTCCTCGTGAACCTCCCGCACGGTGCTGGGACCGCGTTCCCAGAGCACCCTGAGGATCGCCAGTTCAGCATCCGTCGGGCTCGGCACCGAGCGTCTGCTCATTATGTGTCCCCTTACGAAGGTTTGTTCTGGGCAGGATTATATACGAAGCGCATCGTATTGTCAACGATGATCTTCGTAATCTCTGCCTTTTTTGTGGACGTCGCGGCGGATTCAGGACCGCAAGAGCCCGCTGCCTGGCCAGTGCCTTTGCGGCAGCTTGCTTTTACCCCCTCAGTGCGCGGATTCCCAGCGACGACCTTCCTGGCCGAGCTTATGAGGAGCAGTCGCGGACCGCTGCCTCGTCGCCGGTCATGTAGCGCCGGAGCCTTCTACGCCGATGTCCTTGCCCGCCTGCTCGCCATCTGCCGCCTCGCCCCATGGGCTCTCTTTCGTCGCCGTGGCTTCCATCGTAGACAAGAGGGAATTGGACAGGTTTGTTGAGAAGGGCGATCGGCTCATACGGCGCGGCCGACCCCGCAAGGACAACCCAAAATCATGTTGCGGCGATTCTGCGGCGAGAAAATCCTGGAATTGAGGGTATTTTCCCCTAACTGTTTCTGCCGCAAGGGCTTGGGACTTCGGGCAGAAGGGGTTAGGAAACCGCCGCTCTATCCGCCTGAGCTACGGGCGCACACGCGATAAGTGCCTTCACATCAGCCACTCCGGGTCGTCGGCATGACCTTCATAGGATAACCCGTTTTGTGGGCTATCTCAAGGGC
>Ga0315289_10001406_pt1 | contig 37374 bp, 33 predicted proteins | sample YL17G11_40_MG_FD_203452 | JGI IMG/M metagenome (GOLD analysis project Ga0315289, IMG submission 203452) | Sediment microbial communities from Yellowstone Lake, YNP, Wyoming, USA - YL17G11_40 | ecosystem: Environmental > Aquatic > Freshwater > Lake > Sediment | place: USA: Wyoming | collected...
GTTTCAGGAAGGCGACGATCCTGCGACGACGCGCTTCCAACATTCCGGGCGATCCGTGAGGTCTCATAGAGGCAACTCTTTTCCGGTTGCCTCCATACTATTGCATTACTTATGCGGAAGTCAATAAAGCGCAATCCACTTGAACCGGTCACAAATTTTGACCGGTTCTTTTAATTCTTCGCCGTCGCCAATTCTTCCTCGAAATCCACAATCTCCTTAATCTGCGTCAGAAACCAGCGGTCAATCTTTGTGAGGTTGAAAATCTCTTCGATGGTGAAGCCGGCGCGGAGGGCGTGACGGATGAAAAAGATTCGCTCGGCGTTCGGGACGGAGAGTTTGCGGGAAATCACGTCGCGGGGAAGGATGTCGCGGTCGCCATAGACTTCCGTGCCGATGCGCCAGGGTTTGCCGTCGCCGCCCAGGCCGCTGCGGCCGATCTCGAGCGAGCGCAGGCATTTTTGCAGGCTCTCCTTGAACGTGCGGCCAATGGCCATCGCTTCGCCCACGCTTTTCATCTGCGTGGTGAGCGTGGGGTCGGCTTGCCGAATGGTGGCCGTGCGCAAGCACCTCGAAGGCAAAGCGCGGAATCTTGGTGACGACGTAATCAATGCTCGGTTCGAGAGCTACGCGGGGGTTTCGCGCGTGATGTCGTTCTTGAGTTCGTCGAGCAGGTAGCCGACGGCGAACCTCGGTTTGTCTCTCATCGCCTATAGACTGATAGTCGGCATATCTGTATTTAACCGGGCGATTGAAGCAAATCTCCAAAAGCCAAATCCGCAAAGCACTTGGACAGGCCATTCGCAAACATCGCGAGCGACTTGATTTAACACAGGAGGAATTGGCTGAAAAAGCCGAGGTTCACCGCACCTATCTTGCAGACATCGAACGCGGAACTCGTAATCCGTCAATCGAAAGCATCCGCCGCGTCGCTTACGCACTGCAAATTCCCATCAGCGACCTGTTCAAGACTGCGGAAACCGACTCAACATCAAGGAGGGAGTCCTGACCTATGGCTGACGTGGCATTGGAATTTGATAAGTTGTCGGTCGAGGAGAGAAAAGAATTGGCGTTGCGTCTTCTGGACGAACTGATTGTTGACGCAAGAAAGCAACTGCATTTCTGGCGCAGCCTGACACATCAGCCAGCCCAAGTAGATTCCGGTTATATCTCTCAACACTTGGTCAGTCTGGTTACTCATCTCAAAGGCGGCGGATTTCGTGGCAAGGGTCTCGATCTCTCGGATGGCAGCGAGATCAAGTCCGCCAACTTTCTCGACTCGAAAGATGCAAAAGGATCTGTCGCGCCACGGTGGAACTTCACGGTCAAACAGGAGTCGGAAATGCTCACCTACCTGAAGTGTAAGTGGATTTACCTCGTTTCAATTGATAAACATGGGGCAGGCGTCCGGGTTCGGGCGTGGCAGATGTCGCCCAAGAATCACAAAGCTTTTGGAAAACGATTCCGCCTTTGGGCAAAGCAGGTTGGTTTTCCAATTTTTCGGCAGCCTGGCAAAAAGCGGAAGGACGCGAACTTCCAATTGTTTCCGCCGAGAAATGGTTCTGACGATGATTACGCCAGACACGGCGGCGGCGGTCCGGCAGGTCCGAATAAAGTTCGGATGGCGGAATTAGAAATCATGCTCAATCAGCCGCCCGGCAGCGTTCTGCTCTTTCATGCCGAACAAGAGGGTGATGGCAAGTTCAAGCTGATCCATTGGGCGATTTAGCTGACTGTTGCGCGTATCGTTGCCGCACCGACCACAACGTCGAAAGTCCCCCATTAACTTCCGCAAGTGCAGTTTTTAACGAGTCAGCCGCGCGCGTCATTTCTTGGAAAACGCGAGTTCCCTTTTTTGGAATAGGCACTTTGACTTTTAACAGTTCTGGTCGCTTGATTCGCCGGTGCGACGAAGAAGTGCCGGAACTCAATCTGACAATTTGTTCCTGTGTGAACCGATGTGTCACGGCCAGATACAAAATGAAAGGACTGATTGATTTGTCTTTCGGTGTTAAAATTTCAAATTCAGTCGAGCATGTCAGCGGCCACGGAACTTCAGGCACAATCGTAACACGCGGGATGTGAGTGTTGAGTTTTGACAACAATACGTCCCCGGCAAAGACCTGCGGGCCGAAAAATTTCGGGGCATATTTCTCGACCTCGGCAAGATCAATAATTCCGGCTGGATTAACGTGCAGGACGCTGATGCACTTGGTCATTGGATCGGACTTTACAAATCGCCGCTCTTTGGAAAGAAAGTTTGCGATTTGTTCAAGCGGCACGAATTCGTATTCGTTATCCGGGAGCAAAATCTTGTCCGTAGCTGCAAGGCTGCTTTCTGCGTGGAACGAGGCAGTCCATTTGCCATTGATCAGGTTGGCAACCGCCACTTTGGATGATTTGCCATTGCTTGTCCCAGCGTGACAATACTTGTCGCAAATTTTCTCTAGATCGTTCTGACCCTTGGCAACCTTGACTGTAGAACCGTTGCGTTCCTTGACTTTGAACCCCAGTGATTTTGCCGCAGCCATGAATACGAACGCCTTTTTGCCAACACGCGTCGTCCGCTTGATGCCGTAAACAACGCTCGTTTTTGTTCGTGTGCCAGCTTGGGCAAATGTTTCAACCGGCAAATCAATGACGGCATGAAGATCCATCACTTGAAGGGCTTCTTGTCGAAAATCTGCGGCGAACCTATCGCTCGAAACTACTGAGTCTGGAACAATAATGAGAACCTTGCCGCCTTCCCTCAAAAGGCCAAGGCAACGGTCCAGCAACAAGAATTCTGAATCAATAGTCTTAGGACAAAATCCCTTCTCTGCGAGCCTGCTTGTAATTGGAAAGCGCGTTGCCGAATCGTGTTGCAGCGCATCGGCTACCACAATTTTCGCTCCGAACGGCGGATTCGTGAGAATCAAATCCACTTCGCCAAGAAATTCATCCAGCGAACTCATTCCCAAAATGCTGTTGCCATGTTGAATTTGATCGGCTGACCTCCCGAAAAGCATGAGGTTCAGTTTAGACAGACGCACCATCCGATCTACTTTGTCCTGCCCAATGACACGGCAATCCTTCAAGCCATCGTGAAACTCAAACCGTTTCAAACCACCGAGTATGAATGAACCGACGCCGCATGTCGGATCGCAAATCGTCAGATTCCGGTGACTCTTGCCATTCCCGTTCCTCGCGCCTGCTTCCTTCAACACGTCATAAACCGCCAATTGAGCCATCGCATCAACAACTTCTGGCGGGGTCATGTATTGGGCATCTTCGACACGATTGGCAAAATTACGCTGAAGGAAATGTCCGAAAGCCTCATTCACCGGATCAACCCGCAGACCCGATTCCTTGTCGGCAACAGACTCACTGAATTCGAGCGGGAGTTTCGATAACATCCTCACGAGCCGTTCGGCAAAATCATCCTCGGTCGCTCGAATGTTCAGAGCCGGACTGTCGCCAAAAACACTAGAGCCATCTTTGCAAACATAAATACTGTTCGTCGCAGACTCCTTGAAGGCATCCTGCAAAGCGCGGGCGACAAAGCGTTCGTTGCCGTAATTTCGTTTTGCAAGTCTCCGAAGATACGAAAGATCAAGCAGCGGTTCTCGATCTGGAAACCGCTTTTCAAGCATCTTCATCGAGAGGAGCTTTACGATTTCATCCAGTTTGGCATTGGCATCATCGAACCGTCCAAGCGAGTGAAATTCTTCCTTGAGTTGCGCCAGCAGACGATAGAATTCGTCGTAGTGCTTTTGGAGCGGTGTTTGGCCAGCCTGCACAAAAAGGTCTTGAGCCTTTTCGTCGGGGTCAACAACTGTCAGGAGGCCATTCATAGTTTCAAACCGATTGTCACTCATAGGCTACCAGCCCAAATGAGTCCTGCAAGACCGACTTTGTTTTTTCTTCAATTAGTTGCGTTCGCCAGTTCTTCCTCAAAATCCACGATCTCCTTGATCTGCACCAGAAACCAGCGGTCAATTTTCGTGAGGTTGAAAATCTCTTCGATGGTGAAGCCGGCGCGGAGGGCGTGGCGGATGAAGAAGATGCGTTCGGCGTTGGGCACGCTCAGTTTGCGGCTGATGACGTCGCGCGGGAGGATGTCGCGGTCGCCATAGACTTCCGTGCCGATGCGCCAGGGTTTGCCGTCGCCGCCGAGTCCGCTGCGCCCGATTTCGAGGGAGCGGAGGCATTTCTGGAGGGATTCTTTGAAGGTTCTCCCGATCGCCATTGCCTCACCGACGGATTTCATCTGGGTCGTCAGGGTCGGATCGGCTTGGGGAAATTTTTCAAACGCGAACCGGGGAATTTTTGTCACCACATAATCAATGCTCGGCTCGAAGCTCGCGGGGGTTTCGCGCGTGATGTCGTTCTTGAGTTCGTCGAGCAGGCAGCCGACGGCGAGTTTGGCGGCGATCTTGGCGATGGGAAAGCCGGTGGCCTTGGACGCGAGCGCCGAGCTGCGGCTGACGCGCGGATTCATCTCGATGATGACCATGCGGCCGTTGTCCGGGTTGACGGCGAACTGGATGTTCGAGCCGCCGGTCTCGACGCCGACGGCGCGGATCACGGCGAAGCTCTGGTCGCGCATGATCTGAAATTCCTTGTCGGTCAGCGTCTGGATGGGCGCAACGGTGATGCTGTCGCCGGTGTGGACGCCCATGGGGTCGAAGTTCTCGATGGAGCAGATGACGACGCAGTTGTCGGCCTTGTCGCGCATGACTTCCATCTCGAATTCCTTCCAGCCAAGGAGCGATTCTTCGATGAGGATTTCCGAAACGGGCGAGAGGTCGAGGCCGCGCTTGGCGAGTTCCTCGAACTCCTCGCGGTTGTAAGCGATGCCCCCGCCCGTGCCCCCCAGCGTGAACGCGGGCCGAATGATGACGGGGAAACGGCCAATCTTCTCGGTCACGACGCGGGCTGCTTCCAGCGAGTGCGCGGTGCCGCTGATTGGCACATCGAGGCCGATGGACAGCATCAGGTCCTTGAAAACCTGGCGGTCCTCGCCGCGTTCGATGGCCTGGGCGTTGGCGCCGATCATTTCGACGCCGTATTTGTCGAGCACGCCGCGGCGGTGGAGCATCGTGGCGGTGTTGAGCGCCGTCTGGCCGCCGAGCGTGGGCAGGAGGACGAGTTTGTGGGGAACAGAGGATGCCGAACGCGGGGCGCGTTCGGCTGCGCCCGAGGCGGGCGCGCTCCCCGAATCAACGGGAACGCCCAGGCGCTTCATTTCTTCCAGTTCACGGATAATGATCTTCTCCACGCATTCGGGCGTGATCGGCTCGAGGTAGGTGCGGTCGGCGAACTCCGGGTCGGTCATGATGGTGGCCGGGTTGGAGTTCACGAGCACGACGCGGTAGCCCTCTTCCTTGAGCGCTTTGCAGGCCTGCGTGCCGGAATAGTCGAACTCGCACGCCTGCCCAATGATGATTGGGCCGGAGCCGATGATCAGGACGGTGTGAATGTCCGTGCGCTTGGGCATCTCTGAATTTTCGATTTACGATTTACGATTTGGGATTTGGAATCCGCTCCAACCCGACAATCGTTTTGCCGCCGTCACGCCGCAGGCAACAGTTTCCTAAACGGCCACAGATGAAACACGGCTTTGGCGCGGAGCGAAAGGCAAAATCGCGCGCGGGCGGAAAGTGTTGGCGTGAGAAGTGCCGAAGCGGAGGTGTTCGAGAACTTACCCTAACGCGGAGTGGGCGAGGGCTTTTCGGACTTGTCACCACGGCGCTGCGCGTCGCCGGTCATCGGCACGAAACGCACGGGCAGCACCGCGCGCTTTTCCAGGCGGCCGCCCTGCTTGCGGAGCAAGACGAGTTCCTGATTCCAAGTCGGGCCGACTGGAATGATCATCCGCCCGCCGTCCTTGAGCTGCTCGACAAGCGGCTGCGGCACTTTCTCAGGCGCACAGGTCACGATGATCGCGTCGAACGGCGCCGCCTCCGGCCAGCCTCTGTAACCGTCGCCCGCGCGCACATGGACGTTCGTGTAACTGAGCCGTTTCAGGTCGGCCTCGGCGCGTTGCGCGAGCGGTTCGACGATTTCGATGGTGTAAACCTCGGCCACGAGTTCCGCGAGGACAGCGGCCTGGTAGCCCGAGCCTGTCCCGATCTCCAACACGCGGTCGGTCGGCCTCGGGTCGAGCCGCTCGGTCATGAAGGCAACGATGTAGGGCTGGGAAATCGTCTGGCCGTGGCCGATGGGCAGCGGGCCGTCGTCGTACGCTTGAGCCCGAAACCGTTCCGGGACAAATTCGCGACGCGGCACCTTGCCCATGACCGCGAGGACGCGCGCGTTGGTGATGCCGCGGCCTGATAACTGGCCTTGGACCATCCGTTTTCGCGCAGCGGCGAAAACGTCTTCGTCACCAGCCACCGCAACGTTTGTCGGCGACGCTCCGTGTCCGAAAAGGCCGGTGAACCACAAGGCAATGGCGAGACTCATAGATCGCACGTGCGGAAACATAATCCTTTCTCGCCTGTCTTGCCATAGGCGAAACGCCGGGCTACAGGGAGGCGTTGCGTAGGGCGGGCTGTCCTCAGCCCGCCGCGGCGCGTTGGGGACAACGCACCCTACCAACCTTTTCGGAAACTACTCTCGGCAATCGGTCTAGATCAGACCCGGCTGGTCTCCCTTGACGGCCTTCAGCCCCAGTTTCCGGTAACTCGACTCCGTCGCGACGCGGCCTTGCGACGTGCGCTTGAGATACCCTTCCATGATAAGGTAAGGCTCATAGACTTCTTCAAGCGTGTCCGGTTCTTCGCCCACGGCCACCGCCAGCGAGTTGAGGCCCACCGGCCCGCCGCTGAACTTCGTGATGATAGCGTCGAGGATGCGCTTGTCCATTTCGTCGAGGCCGTTCTCGTCAATTTCGAGCATGGCCAGCGCCTTGTCCGCCACGGCCACGGTGATGCGTCCGTCGTGCCTGACTTGCGCGTAGTCGCGGACGCGGCGGAGCAGGTTGTTGGCGATGCGCGGCGTGCCGCGGCTGCGCCGGGCAATTTCATGCGCGCCGGGTTCGTCAATTTCCACGTTCAGCAGGCGAGCCGAGCGCACGACAATTTTCTGCAAGTCATCAGCGACATAATAATCCAGCCGCTCGCGCACGGCGAAGCGCGTGAGCAGCGGCGCGGTCAGGAGGCCGCTGCGCGTGGTCGCGCCGATGAGCGTGAAGCGTGGCAGGTTCAGGCGCACGCTGCGGGCGTTTGGGCCTTGGTCAATGATGATATCGAGTTTGAAATCTTCCATCGCCGGATAAAGATATTCCTCGATGGTTTTCTGGAGGCGATGGATTTCATCAATGAACAGCACATCGCCCGCTTCGAGGTTGGTGAGCAGGCCGGCGAGGTCGCCCGCCTTTTCGATGGTCGGGCCGCTGGTGCTCTTGACGTTGGCGCCCATCGCTTTGGCGAGGATGTAGGCGAGCGTGGTTTTGCCGAGGCCGGGCGGGCCGCTGAGCAGGATATGATCGAGCGCCTCGCTGCGCTGTCGGGCGGCTTGCACGGCGATTTCAAGTCGCTCTTTGACCTTGAGCTGGCCGGTGAACTCGGAAAAGAGCGACGGTCGCAGCGTCAGTTCCAACGCGGCGTCGGGCTTGTTCAAAGTGGAAATCGGCCGTGCAGCCACGCGCACAGGATGAGTGAAGCCCCAATCGGCGCAAGGGAAATTGCAGTCTCGCCACGCGGCGCGAATTCGGGTGTTTGATCGTGCTCAATCCTCGCCAGACTGTTTGGTGTCCACGCTTCAGCGTGTCTGGACGCCCGCCGCACCCTAAAGGGTGGACACCAAACGCATTTCCAGAGTAGAGGTGTCCGCCCGACGGGTGAGGCGGAGAATCCTCGATCTTTGACTATCGACTCTCCAGTTCGATTGCGGCTGTGCCGCACTGGGTCTATTCATGATTACGTGCGTCCCTCCAGCAGCCAACGCGCGTCGCCGACGAAATCCGCCGCCATCGCCGACAAATCCTCCGCTTTGATCGGCAGGTATTTCCCCGTCGCCTCGGCCAGCGTCGCGCCGCGAGCGTTGCGCGCGGTGGCTTTGGCCTCAAAGATACGATCCTTCCGGTTTGCAGTCATCTCGCCAGTGACAATGACTTCCTCGCCGGGCGAGAGCGCGCTCAAAAAGCGCACGTTCAGTTCGGCGCAGAATGCGAACTGCCGCGTCTGCACGGCGCAAGCCCAGACCATGATTTCATCCAGGACGGTGGCGATCAGACCGCCGTGGACGACACCTTTGAACCCGATAAGCTCCGCGCGCGGCCGGAAGCGGGTTTGGACGATGCGCCCGTCTGTCTCGAACCGCAGCCGCAGTCCGGCGGGATTGGATTCGCCGCAGACGAAGCAGGAACGCGTGTGTGGTAGCGTTTGCATGGTCACCATTGGCGGCGGGCCGGGCGTAGCACGCAAGCCGAATCTTGCGGGCAGCGAAGCTCACCCGAACGACACAGGAGAAAGCTGAAATGGCACAGCGTCAGGTTTGGGGCGGTCAGTGCTTCCGCAGCAGCTCCAGCATTTGCCGGTCGAGCTTGTGGCCGCGGAAATCCTCGTATTTCACGTCGGCACGGTTGCTATCGAGGATGCCGAACGAACCGCGAAAGTTCCACAGCGCCCAACCCCAGCCGGCTTCCTCCCACAACTCGAGCCAATCGCGCATCCAGGCGAGCACAACCTTGTGCGGCGTGTGGTTGAATGCGCCCCATTCGCCGACATGCACGCCCACGCCTTTTCGCTCCAGCGCTTGCCACGGCTTGATGCGATCCGTGCGCAGATGCGCTTTGTCCCAGACCTCTTTGTCGCTCAGTTTGAGCGGCCAAGTCGGCTCCGGCCATTCGTTCGAGCCGCTAATCCACCCGGCCTTGTAATGGCTGACGCGCATCGGGTCGTAGCCGCGCGTGCTTTGGGCGATGCCCAAGTCTGCCAGACTGAACACCGGGTCGCGTCCCCACCGCAAACCGTCCGCAATGATGAGCCGGTTCGGGTCCTCGGCGCGGATAGCTTCGACGAGCCGCCGGACCACGCGCCCGTAGGTAGGTTCGGGGATTTCCGCCGGTTCGTTCAGCAGATCGAAACTCAGTTGCGAGTTGGGGATGCCTTTGTAGCGTTTGGCAAAGTGCGCCCAGTGAAACGCGCAGGCGTCCAGCGCCTTGTCGTCGCTCCACAAATCGAGCGGTTCCCGGGGCGGGTTGGCGCAGTAGCCCGGCGCGCGGTGCAGGTTGAGGTTCACATGCATGCGATGTTTGCGCCCGAATTCGACGGCTTGGTCAATTTCCTCGAGCACGGGTTCCTTCAGCTTGAGCCAGTCATCGGCGTCCGCCCAGCAGCGGTACGAAAGCGGCAGGCGCACGAAGTCGAAGCCCCATCCCGCCAGCCACTCGAAATCGGACTCGCGGAACGGCGCTGGGCGGCTTGCCGTGAATTTTTCTAGCAGGTTGAACCCGCGCCAGCGTGGCAAGCGGGCGGCAGTCGCCTCACTTTTCACGCGCTCGGCGGCAGGCGCGGCGGCGGCGAAAAGCGCCAAGGCTGTCGAGGCTTGCAGGAATTGGCGGCGGGTCATCTGTGCTGCGTGACGGCCCGGCGAACAGCTTTGGAACGCTTTCATTATCGCGCAAGAGAGTGTAACCCGCGAAAAAGTGCTGGCAACACCGCAAGCTATCTGGCATTAGTCACCGCCAACAAACTATGCAAAACAAGCGATTTCTGTCTTGGGCTATCATCGTTCTCACCGTTCTGGGCGCTTCCACCGGCGTTTACGCCAGCGAAGCGGACATCAAAATTCCGCCTTTGGACACGGTCAAATTTGACGGCCTGTTTGGCGTCAGCGGCGTCGCGCTGATGTATTTCGGCATCCTGATGTGCGCCATCGGCGCAATCTTCGGCTTGGTGCAATACAAGCAGACCAAGGCGCTTCCGGTGCATGAATCAATGGGCAACGTCTCGAACATCATCTGGGAGACGTGCAAGACCTATCTCTTTCAGCAAGGCAAGTTCCTCGCGATCCTGTGGGTGCTGATTGCTTTGTGCATGGTTTACTACTTCGTCGGTCTGCCTTGGAATGAGCCTGGGGCCGAACACGGCACACTCATCAGGAATGTGGTCGTCATTCTTCTCTGCTCCATTCTCGGCATTTTGGGTTCCTACGGCGTGGCGTGGTTTGGCATCCGCATCAACACCGTGGCCAACTCGCGCACTTCTTTTTCGGCGCTCAAAGGCAACCCGCTGGCCACACTGGGCATCCCGCTGCGCTCCGGCATGAGCGTGGGTCTGCTGCTGGTCTGCGTGGAGTTGTTCTTCATGATTTGCATTTTGGTTTTTCTAAAGGAACTGGCCGGCCCCTGCTTCATCGGGTTCGCCATCGGCGAATCGCTCGGCGCCAGCGCGCTGCGCATCTGCGGCGGGATTTTCACCAAGATCGCCGACATCGGCTCCGACCTGATGAAGATCATCTTCAAGCTGCCCGAAGACGACCCGAAGAACCCCGGCGTGATCGCCGACTGCACCGGCGACAACGCCGGCGACTCGGTCGGCCCGACGGCGGATGGTTTCGAGACCTACGGCGTGACCGGCGTGGCGCTGATCGCGTTCCTCGCGCTGGCGCTCGCGGCCAGCCCGGCCATTTGCGCAACGCTCATCATCTGGATCTTCACCATGCGCGCGTTGATGATCGTGACCTCGCTGGTTTCCTACTTCCTGAATGAAGCCGTCAGCAAGGCGATGTTCAGTGGCAAGAAAGACTTCGACTTTGAAGCTCCACTCACGCACCTTGTGTGGCTCACTTCAGCGGTGTCCATCGTCATCACCTTCATCGCGAGCAAGCTGCTGCTGGGCGACTTCAAGGACGCCAGCGGTCAAGCCCAACCCGCCCTCTGGTGGGCGCTTTCGGCCATCATCTCTTGCGGCACGGTGGCCGGCGCGCTGATCCCGGAGTTCACCAAGATCTTCACCAGCACCAATTCCAAACATGTGAAGGAAGTGACCAATTGCTCCAAGCACGGCGGCGCGTCGTTGAACATCCTGTCAGGCTTCGTCGCCGGCAACTTCTCCGCGTTCTGGATGGGCCTGGTCATCTTGTTCCTCATGTTCATGGCGTACCACTTCTCCCAGTATCCTGCCATCCTCGACATCATGCCCGACAAGTTCAAGTTTGCCGCGCCGATCTTTGCATTTGGCTTGGTGGCGTTCGGCTTCCTCGGCATGGGACCGGTGACCATCGCCGTGGACAGCTACGGCCCGGTCACCGATAACGCCCAGTCCGTTTATGAGTTGAGCCAGATTGAGTCCCACAAGGGCGTGAAGGAGGAAATCGAGAGAGACTTTGGCTTCAAGCCCGACTTCGAAAACGCCAAATACCAGCTCGAAAAGGGCGACGGCGCGGGCAACACCTTCAAGGCCACCGCCAAGCCGGTGCTCATCGGCACCGCTGTTGTGGGCGCGACCACGATGGTGTTCGGCATCATTATCCTATTGCAGAATATGCATGAACTCTTTCCAAACCTGTTCGGCGATGTCATCCAGGAGCTCAGCCTCGTACAGCCCAAAGTCATCCTCGGCCTGCTCATGGGCGGCGCGGTGATTTACTGGTTCACCGGCGCGTCCACGCAAGCGGTGGTGACCGGCGCGTATCGCGCAGTGGTTTACATCAAAGAGCACATCAAGCTGGATTCGACGAAGGCTTCGGTGGCGGACAGCAAGGAAGTCGTCCGCATCTGCACCGTCTATGCACAGAAAGGCATGTGGAACATTTTCATCGTGATCTTCTGTTTCACGCTGGCGCTGTCGTTCTTCAATCCGTATTTCTTCATCGGTTATCTCATCGCCATCGCGTTCTTCGGCCTGTTCCAAGCCATCTTCATGGCCAACGCCGGCGCCGCGTGGGACAACGCCAAGAAAATCGTCGAAGTGAACCTGCGGCAGAAAGGCACTGATCTGCACGCGGCGACCGTCGTGGGCGACACCGTGGGCGATCCGTTCAAGGACACCTCGTCCGTCTCGATGAACCCGGTGATCAAGTTCACCACCCTGTTCGGCCTGCTCGCGACGGAGATTGCCGTGACCATGAAGAGCCAGAGTCTGAAGACCGGCATCGGCGCGTTTTTCTTCGTGGTCGCGCTGATCTTCGTCTATCGCTCGTTCTACGCGATGCGGATACCGGAGGAGAAGTAATCACAGGCCAAAGTCAGTTCCCGACGAGGGCAATGCAGCGGTGCGAGCCGCGAGTGGACGCACACGGGCACTGCCGCCGTTTGGAGTTCCGCGTTCACGCGGTTTGTGTGGTGTGCAACCGCCGACCGCGTGAACGCGGGACTCCAAACGCTCAGGGCTTGCAGACTTGGCGGTAGTGCCCGGTTGCACCCGCCGCGCGTTGCCCTCGTTGATTTTATCTTTTTGATTCCTATCCTTTGGAAAGGCAGAGTGGGTGAGTCGGCCCCCACGGCGAAGACAACGTTTTATGCAAAAACCATCCGCCATCCGCAAGATCGCGTTCCTCGGCGATTATCTGCCGAGGAAGTGTGGCATCGCCACGTTCACCACCGACTTGCGCTGCGCGGTGGCGGCGTCGTTCGATCAGTCCGTGAAGAATGGCACGCTGGCAACATCGAGAGCGCAATCTGAACGCGACGCGGGAGGATTTCGCCTTGGTAGAACCCTGCGGCCTGCGTGCAGTCCTGCGGCCGTAGCCCTTCAGGGCTGCAAGCAGGCCGGAAACCGGCATCGCTCCATCGGGCCAGAAACAAAACTCCTATCCTTCCATTTGGCCACGATGCTGCCGCGCGAACCTTCTTGAACGTGCGTTAAACTTTTCAAAGTCAACTGGCGAAAAGACGTTCTGGGAACTCGGCGAATTTTCCAGTCGAAACCGCGCGTCCACTCAACCATACAGTCAAATCCCCTGCCAAAGGCGTACTGTAGTCGTCACAGCGCCTCTGTCGCCGGCGCTTTTGCCGGCGTGGTGCGGCGCGTCGGGCGGAGGAGGGAAGCGGCCATGGCCACCGCGAGCAGACCCACGATGACCAGCAGCGAAGTCAGCGTCGGAATCTTGTAGAAGCCTGCCAGCAGCATCTTGCCGCCGACAAACACCAGCACCGCCGCCAGCCCGTAGTGCAGGTACGCGAACAGCTTCATCACACTCGCCAGCGCGAAGAACATCGAGCGCAGACCCAAGATGGCAAACACGTTCGAGGTATAGACAATGAACGGGTCGGTCGTGATGGCTAGCACGGCGGGCACGGAGTCCACGGCGAACACGAGGTCGGTCGTCTCCAGCATCAGCAGCACGATGAACAGCGGCGTGGCCAGCCACTGTTTGTCCGGCTTCACGAAGAACCGGCCGGCGTGATACTCCGCCGTCACCGGCATGAAGCGGCGGAAGACTTTGAGGACGGGATTTTTCTCGGGATGTACTTCCTTGTCCTGCTCGAAGGCCATCTTGAGGCCGCTCACCACCAGCACCGCGCCGAAGACGTAGATAATCCAGTGAAACTTTTGCAGCAACGTGACCCCGGCGGCGATGAACACCGCGCGCAGGACCAGCGCCCCGAGGATGCCCCAGAACAAAACTTTGTGCTGATACTGCGGCGGCACTTTGAAGTAGGCGAAGATGAGCAGGAAGACAAAGAGGTTGTCCACGCTCAACGACAGTTCGACCAGGTAGCCGGTGAGGAATTCCAATCCCTTGTCGCCGCCGCGCCAGTGCCAGACGCCCGCGTTGAACACCAAGGCCAGCGCAATCCACACGCCGCTCCAGGTCAGCGCCTCTTTCATGCCGACGGTGTGCGACTTGCGGTGAAACACGCCCAAGTCGAGGGCCAGCATCGCCAGCACGAACAGACTGAAACCTATCCAGATCCAAAGTGAAGCGGTCATGGGGCATGTTCAACTTGTGCATGACGCCAGCTCTCGCCTTGAGGTTTGGTTGGCGTGATAGCGTCGGCAAACGCTGGTTCGGTAGTTCCCGCCCGCCGCGTCAGTTTTATTCGCGCTACCCGTGTCCCTGCCAGTTCCTCCACCCGCAATCCCCACGCACCAAACGTCACTGCATCGCCGACTCGTGGAAATCGGCCCAACCGCTGAGTCATCAGGCCCGACACAGTGCAAACCTCTCCCGTCTCGTTGAATCGTTCGCCAACCAACTCGCCCAATTTGTGTGCGGGCAATGATCCGTTCAGTTCCCAAATATCTTCGCCCGTTTGTCGGATGAGGGGTTCTTCCTGATCGAACTCATCTTCAATCGGGCCAACCAGTTCCTCCAGCACGTTTTCCAACGTGACCAAGCCAACCGTCCCGCCGTATTCGTCCACGACCAGCGCGAAATGCAGTTTGCGCTGGAGAAAGAGGGTGAGCAGCTTTTCCAGTCGCGCGGTTTCCGGGACGAAAATAATCTTGCGGGCCGCCGAGGCCAGGTCACGGCCGCGTTTGGCCTCGTGTCGCAAGGCCACGATGTCCTTGGAGTTGACCACGCCGAGCGTCTTGTCCAGGTCGCCGCCTTCGCACAGCGGAAAGCGCGAATAACGGGTTCGCTGGGCTAACGCCAGGCACTCGGCGATGCTCGACTCGGTGTCCAAACCGACAATTTCGTGCCGTGGTCGCATCACTTCGCGCGCGTGCCGCTGCCGTAGTTCAAAGGCATTCAACGCGATGTCCTGTCCCAGCGTTGGACCGTTGGCATGGCGCCGCGATTGGCCGAGGATCAAGCGGATTTCCTCCTCGGAATGGACCAACTCGGACTCGCTGACAGGTTGAAGTCCACAACGGCGGAGCAGCCAAAAGGCGGCATGGTTGAGCACCCAGATGAGCGGGTAAAACAGAAGGTAGAACCAGTGCAGAGGTTGGGCGACCCACAGCGAAGTCGGCAGTGGCTTTTGAATGGCCAGTGACTTGGGCGCGAGTTCGCCCGCGACGATGTGCAGAAAAGTGATGACCGTGAAGCCGACGGCGAAGGCTATCCAGTCCGCTTGCACAGGGTCAACGTTGAAATGCTTCAGCCCGGGCGCTAACAGACTGGCGAACACCGGCTTGCCCACCCAGCCCAAGCCCAGGCTGGCCAACGTGATGCCAAGTTGAGTGGAGCTGAGGGCCGCGTCGAGATTCCGCACAATGCGCCGCGCGACCTTGGCGCGGCGGTGACCTTTGGACACGAGGGTTTCGAGTTGGGTATCGCGTATTTTGACCAAGGCGAATTCCGCCGCGACGAAAAAGCCATTGAGCAGCACCAGCAACGGCACGGCGGCCAGTTGCAGAATCGTCAATGGAATTTCGTTGGCGTTCATGTGTAATGCTTGCCCTCCAGCCGCAGACGAATCTCACCAGCCGCTGGCGATGCGAGGTTTCGCAAGCGTTCCCCCGGCAGTCTGCGCGGTCTGCGACAATCAACCGCCGCTGCCCACCTTGCGAATCGAGTTCAGCCCGCCGAACGGATTGGGCGCGGTCTCTGTGGCCTGTGGATCGGGTGTCCATTGGCCGTCCACCACGAGGCAATACTCGTAGTCGCCGGGTGGTAACGCCAAATCCTTCGCCCACCGGCATTGGCCCAAAGCGATCATCGGAGTCGCATTCGGCTGCCACTCATTAAAAGAGCCGGCGATGGCAACCGACTCGGCGGTGGGAGAGGCGAATTCACAATAAATCCGTTTCGATTCGGGCTTAACGCCAGTTCTGTGGTTCGCTGTGTTCTTTTTTGCATCATTTTTCATGCTTTGACCTTTCTTCATTTGCTTGTTGGTGTGGCAATGGCGGCAGCATGGGCTTCAAACCCGCGCGGCGAGCGGCGAGCTGGACCACCGGCTGGCCGTCTGCGGATGCTGGCGGTGGCTTTTGAACCGGAGTTGTTGCCGGCTTTTGCGCCGCTCGATTTGCTTGTGCAGATTTTTGGCGACCTTCAGCCAGACGGCTTCCAACGTGTGGTCGCGGGCGGCGGCGTGGATATCCGGGCCGGGAACGGCCAGATGCACGTGCGCGCGGAAGGCGGGCGCGCTGTCCCGCTCCCGTTCCAACACGACTTCGGCGGTGGAGACGGGGATGAGGTTATGCAAGCGTTCGAGTTGCTTCTCCAGCCAGGCGCGCAAGCCGGCGTTGGCGTTGAGACCGCGAATTCGGAATTGGATTTTCATATTTTTTACGGTGTTTGCGTTGGAGTGAGGGAGAGGGAATGGGCGCTGCGTCCGGAGTCCGCCCGCGACTCCTGGGGAGTTTTCGCCGCGTCGGCCAGTGGCGTCCCTCTCCCTTTTGGGCAAAGCGAAATGGCGTGGGGCCACCAAGGAGTAACGGGTTTCCACGGCCCGTTTGGGGGAACGAAACTCTGCGCCAAAATCGTTGCCCCGTGTGTCAATCATGGTGCCCTCCCAGCTAGAAACGGCAGGTCCAGCGCCTGGAGCAACCACAGCACGAGCGCGGAAGCCAGAGCGCAAGCCGGGATGGTGGTGCCCCACGCGATGATGATGTTGGCCGCCACGCCCCAGCGCACGGCGGAGAGCCGACCGGCGGTTGTCCCCACGCCCATGATGGCCCCGGTAATGGTGTGCGTGGTGCTGATGGGAATACCAAAGTGCGAAGCCATGACGAGCGTCAAGGCCCCGGCGGTTTCGGCCGAGAATCCGCCCATCGGTTTCAGCTTGGTCATCTTCACGCCCAGGGTCCGGATCACGCGCCAGCCACCGAGCAAGGTGCCCAGCCCAATGACGACATAGCAGGTGAACAGCACCCAATAGGGGACTTCGGCTCCCGGTTCGAGATAGTGGTTGGCCACGAGCAGCGCGGTGATCAGGCCGGCCACTTTTTGCGCGTCGTTGGAGCCGTGGCCCAGGCTGAAGAAGGCTGAGGACGCCAACTGCAAACCACGAAACAACGCGGTCATTCGACCGTAAGATCCCCGGTAACTGCACAACGTGCTCACGAACATGAGCAAGTAGCCCAGCACCCCTCCGATCAAGGGCGAGAGGACAATAAAAAGGGCGATCTTCCCCACCCCCGGCCACCAGACCACGGCCTCCCATCCGCCTTTGAGCATGGCGGCTCCCACCATGCCACCAATCAGCGAATGGGAGACGCTGATGGGCAAGCCATAGTGGGTGCATAGCCAGACCCAAGCAACGGCGCCCACCAGCGCGCTCAGGACGAAAGGATTGTCCACCACCCCCGGCGCGACAATGCCGCGCCCGATGGTCTTGGCGATGGCCGTGCCGAAAATGAATACGGCGGCAAAATTGAAAAAGGCTGCCCACGCTACGGCCAGCCGCGGCGGGAGCACGTGGGTGCCGACCACTGTGGCAATGGAATTGGCCGCATCGTTCATCCCGTTGAGGAAATCGAACAGCAGCGCGACGAGGATGATCGGGATCACCGCGTAGGCCAGTTCCATAGCGCAAAACTTCCACAGCGTAGAACTTCAGTCACGCCGCCTCCCGCCGGTCAGCAGCGGGAGCAGATGCCACAGGAAATAAATCAGCGAAGAGATGAACGCGGCCACGTAAGTCCAAGCCGCCGCGTTCAACACCTGGTTCACGGCGGCGGATTCGGGGCCGCGCTGGATGAAGCCCATGTTTGCCAGCACGAGTTTGGCGCGGCGCGAGGCGTCGAACTCCACCGGCAGGGTGATGAGATTGAACGCCATCAGAATGCCCCAGCCGACGGCCAGGATGAGCAGACCGACTTTGGGAGCCAACAGCCCACCCGCAATGCCCAGCAGCGGAATCCACATCACCAGTTGGCTGGCGAAGCTGGTGATGCCCACCGCCGCCATGCGCATCTCGAGGGGCGCGTAAGCCTGTTTGTGTTGAAGGGCGTGGCCACATTCGTGCGCCGCCACACCCAGCGCCGCCGCAGAAGTGCCGTGGTAATTGGTGGAGGAAAGCACCAGCCGCTTGCGCTTCGGGTCGTAATGGTCGCCCAGCAGTTCCTCATGCTCGACGATGCTGACGTTGGTGATGCCGGCCTGCCGCAGAATCTCCTGCGCCGCTTCCGCGCCCGTGTAGCCAGACTGGACGGGCGTACGGCTGTGCCGGGCGTAGGCGCGCTTGACGTGCCATTGGGCCAGGAGGCCAACGGCCAGAGTGAGGAGGAATAGGATCAGTATCATAGGCTTGGTTGTTTCAGCGGTGGATTCTTTCCGAGCAAAAACGCGCGGGTGCAGCGCAGCCAGCGTGTGGCCCGCTCCCATTCAAGGGTCAGAATGCCCACGCCGCCGGGAATCACGAATAAGACCACGACCGCCAGCGCCACCACGACCGCACCAATGACCAGCGCCGTGCCGCCCGCCGCTGCCGCGATCAAACTTTTGATGGTTCTAAGAGCGGTCATGCATTCACCTCGAATCGGCAACCGGCTCGGCCGAGAGCTTCGGGACCGCAAAGGCAGCCCCATCCCCGCCTTCTCCAACGACCGGAGCGTTTCCAGCAACCACGGGCCGGGCGGCGCTCGCAGCCAATCCTGGAGGAACATAGTCCGGGGCGACGGAGCCCAGGCTCATGATGAACTTGATGCCGTCGGCCACGGACATGTCCAGTTTGACGACCTGCTCTTGCGGAACCAGGACGATGAAACCGGTGGTGGGGTTGGGCGTGGTGGGCACGAAGACCCCGACCACTTCCTCCTGGGTTTTGCACTGCACCTCTCCGTGCTGGGCTCCGGTGAGGAATCCGACCGAGTAAAGACCGGCGCGTGGGAACTCGACCAGCACCACTTGCTTGAACGCCGTGGTTTTGCTGGACGTAAACGCCTCGTTGATCTGCTTGAGCGCGCCGTAGATTTTGTTGAGCAGAGGCACGCGCAGCAGAACCTCGTCCGCCAGTTGAATCAGTTTCTTGCCGAGATAGTTGCGGCCGAACCGGCCGACCAGGGTGATAAGTCCAATCGCCAGCGCCAAGGCGAACAAGCTCCAATACCAGCGCATCGGCCCTTCGCCACCGCGTTCGTGCGTCCAGTCTTTCGGCAGAAAAAAGAGCAGGGTATCGGTGAAATTGGAGACGGTGCCAAATAGCCAGACGACGGCGCCGATGGAAAGAAGGGCGGGGAGGACCACCGCCAAGCCGGTGAAGAAATTGGCTTTCCAGTGGGCAAGAGGTTTTTTTATCACGGGTATCGAGCGGATGTTCGCACCAGGTCCAAGACTCAGGCCGACCCGGCGACTTTTAGGACCGAGTTCAATCCACCGAACGGGTTGGGGGCTGTTTCGCTGGCGCGCGGATCGGGCGACCAGTTACAGCCGTCCACCACCAGACAGTATTCGTAAACGCCGGGCGGCAGGGCGAGGTCCTTGACCCAGCGGCCTGCGCCGAGGTGGATCATCGGTGTGGCCCCTGGACGCCAGTCGTTGAACGTGCCCGCGATGCAAACCGACTCGGCCACCGGGTCAATGAATTCCAAACGGACCCGTGGCGGTTTCCTTTGGCGAGGCGGGTTTGATGGTCTCTTTTCTGTTGTCACGGTGCTCATGATCATTCCTCGGATTGAGGGGTTCCAGTTGGCTGCGGCTTCAAAGACCTGAACAGCGCCGGCAGCATCGTCGTGCCGACCATGGGCCAGACGTTGTGTTTGAGTTCTTGCAACGGAGTCATGGCAAGGATGGTCTTGGTTGAGAGCGTGTCCGATAAACGGGTATCGCGGGTGACTTGCTCGCCCCGGTCGGCGACCCGCCGACCGGAACGTTCGCTGTGCAGGCCGCATTCTTTTTGGTCACAGACGGTCTTCCCGTTCCGCCCGGCGAGTCGCCGGGCGGCACAGGCGGGTGCCTGTGCTACCCCGAACCGATTTTCCCGGCAACCATTCGCGCGCTTTGCGCAGCCAGCGTTTGGCCCAGGCAAATTCAATCGCCAGAATCGCCAGCCCGCCGGGAATCACGAGGAAGGCCGGGCCGGGCAGGACAATCAACGCGATCCCGATGGCCAGCACCGTTCCGCCCACGACGGCAATCACCACGCGTTTGATTTGTTTCAGGGTGGTGAGTCGAAGTGTTGGCAGCTGCAATCTGGCTTGGCGCATGAATCAGGAAGGGGTGTCAGCCGGTTTCTCGGCCTCGGCGGTTTTTCTGGCTCTCAGCAGACACGGCAGCATCACCACCGAACCCACCAGCATGAGGGTGATCAAACTCGCCGCGAAAACTTTATCCGATTGGCCATCGAGGACCGCCAGCCACCCGACGCTTGCCCGCCAGGCGCACGCCACGGTCAACAATGCCGTGGTCACCATCGCCACCGGCACAATCCACCGGACACCCCGCGCTCCGAGCACACCCCACAGAATCGAGAGCGCGCCAAAGGTGCCGCCGGTCATCAGCGCCGTCTTCGCCTTTTCCGGGTTCGACAAGTAGCCGACCACCCCGAGGACCATGAGGCAAGCGCCATAGAGAATCAGATAACCCGCCGTTTTCGGGTCCATGGGGCGCAACATCTGTTTCCTTTCATTCGCGCGGTGCGGTCACAGTCATTTCGGAATCACCTTGTCGCTGGCCGGCAGTTTGTCGCTTTCAGGTCGCGGCCCGCCCAGATAATGGAACAGCGGCGAGTCCGCCGACAGCAACAGCGTGCTGCGTTTGCCCAGGAACAACTCGTAGCTCTGGAGGCTGCGCACGAAGCGGTAGAACTCGGGGTCTTTCCCGTAAGCCTCCGCGTAGATGCGCGTGGCGGTCGCGTCGCCTTCACCGCGCAGTTTCTGGGCGTTTTGTTCCGCGTCGGCCAGGACAATGGTGCGTTCCTTGTCCGTCTGGCTGCGCAGTTTGTTGGCTTCCTCCTCGCCCTCGCTGCGGTAGCGTTTGGCCTCGCGTTCGCGCTCCGCCTGCATGCGGGCAAACACGCTCTGCTGAACTTCCTTGGGCAGGTCGGCGCGCTTGATGCGCACGTCCACCACCTCGATGCCGAATTCGCGCGCCTTCTCACGCGCGCTCTTGGCCACGTTGTCCATGATGGCTTCGCGTTTGGCCCCAATCACCGTGGCGAAGGTGTGACTGGCCACTTCGCGGCGCAGTTCGGAGAACACCAGGTCATCCAGCCGGGCACGGGCGCCGGATTCATCGCGCACAGTTTTGAAAAAAACCAGCGGATCGGCGATGCGCCAGCGGGTGACGGGATCGGCCACGAGGCGTTTCTTGTCCTGGCTCAAGTATTCAGCCTGCGGGGCGTCGCTGACCAGGATGCGCCGGTCGAAGCGGATGGCGCTGTGGAGAAACGGCGTCTTGAAGGCCAGGCCGGGCTTTTGAATGGTGCGAATGTATTCGCCGAACTGGGTGATGATGACCTGCTCGCGTTCGTCCACGATGACGAAGACTTGCTTCAACACGACGAAGGCGGCAATGAGGGCGGCCAAACCGCCGAGCAGAAAAATTTTCGTGCGCATAGTTATTTGCCTTTCACAGGTTCAGTGGCCGGGCGGAGCGTGGCGGGCAGCAGAGGCGAAGTGCCCAGCGGCATCAACGGCAAGAGTCGCTGGCCGAGGTCGCCGTCCAAAATTACTTTGTCGGTGTCCGGCAGAATTTTTTCCATCGTTTCCAGGTAGAGCCGGTCGCGGGTCACTTCCCTGGACTTCTCGTATTCGGCCAGCACGCTGAGGAAGCGGGAGGCCTCGCCTTGCGCGAGCAGGACGCGCTTTTCTTTGTAGCCTTCGGCTTCGCGCAGGATTTTTTGCGCCTCGCCGCGGGCCTTGGGCAGGAGGTCCGCCTGATAGCCCTTGGCCTGGTTGATGAGTTTTTCCTTGTCCTCGCGCGCGCGCACCACGTCGTGGAAGGCGTCGCGGACGGCATCGGGCGGGTCGGCGGCCTGCAACTTGACCTCCGTGATGACCAGGCCGGACTCGTAAGCGTCCATCAGCCGCTGGATGAAAACGCGGGCATCGTCCTGCACCCTGGCGCGTTCTTCAATCATGACCTGGTCAATCGTCATGCTCCCAACGGTGCTGCGTAGCGCCACCTCCGTCGCGGCGCCTAACGCGACTTCGGGTTCGCGCAGGCGAAAGAGGAACTTGGAAGGGTCGGCCACGCGGTATTGCACCACGATTTGCGCCTCGACGATGTTTTCGTCGCCGGTGAGCATGAGGGCTTCCTCCTGGACGCGTTGCGTGCCACGGAAGCCGACTTCGATGCGGCGGATTTGCTCCACGCTCACCACGTCGGCCCGCTGGAACGGCCAGGGAAAACGGTAGTTCAGCCCCGGCTGGGTGCGGGCGGTCTCCTTGCCGAAGGTGCGCACCACGCCGACGTGGCCTGGATTGACGGAGTAAATGCCGGAAGCGAGCCAGAGGACCACGATGAGGCCCGCCGCGATGGGCAGGATTTTGGGCAGGAAACGTTTGAGCCACTGGCTGACGCGCTCGAATTGTTCGCCCAACTGTTGGTCGAGCGGCGGTTGATTGATTGGCATATTGGGTCTTTCTTTCAGAAGCGCCTTTGCTTCCGGTCACTCGTTTATCCCCCAGCGGCGGTAAGGCGGCTCGCAGGGAAACGGAGCGGTGTAGCGTCGGAGCAGCATCTCGCGAGAGCTTCCGTTACTGTTGTCCGGCGGGACATGGAAACCCTGGACGCTCTCGGGCGTCGGCGGTGACGACTCTGAGATTGCCGGCACCGTTGCGTCCTTGACTATCCCTACGTCGAACGACAAGGCAGCGAACTCTTCCATAGTAATTCGAGTTTTCATCGTCCGGCAGAGTAGAGGCGGCGTCGCCCTTAGCCCATTACGACTTTTGGAATGGACTCTTCGGTTAAAGCGAATACCCTGTCCGCGTGGAATTTTTGAACTACCACCACCTGCGATACTTCTGGGTCGTCGCCGAAGAGGGCGGCTTGCGGAAGGCGGCGGACAAACTGCACGTCTCCCAGCCCACCATCAGCGCGCAGATTGCGGCGCTGGAAGGCGTGCTCGGAGAGAAACTCTTCCGGCGCGGCGGACGCTCCCTGGCGCTGACCGAGGGCGGCCATCGCGTGTTGAGTTACGCCGAGGAGATTTTTTCGCTGGGCCAGGAACTCCTCGACGCCGCCCGGCAACGACCCAGCGCGCGTCCGTTGCGCGTCCACATCGGCATCACCGACTCCCTGCCCAAACTGGTGAGTTACGAAATCATCAAACCCATCTTCAAACTGGAGCAGCCCGTCCAGGCCGTCTGCCGCGAAGGCAAAGTGGCCGACCTGCTTGGGCAACTGGCCGCCTATCGGCTGGACATTGTGCTGGCTGACGAACCCGCGCCCAGTTCGCTCCCCATTAAAGTCTTCAACCACTTCCTCGGCGAATGTGGCGTGATCTTCTGCGCCGAGCGCAAACTGGCCGCCACCCTCAAGCGCAAATTTCCCAAATCACTGAACGATGCGCCGGTGCTGCTGCCGGCGGGCAACACCGCCCTGCGCCGATCATTGGAGAAATGGTTTCAAGCCGAGGAGATTCGCCCGCGCGTGGTAGCGGAGTTCGACGACGCGGCCCTGATGAAAGTGGCGGCGGTGGATGGCCTGGGCTTTTTCGCCCTGCCGACCCTGGTGATGCAGGAGGCCGTCGCCAGCTACGACTTTCAATTCATCGGTCGCACCGAAGGTTGCCGCCAGCAATTCTACGCCATCAGCGCCGAACGCAAACTGACCCACCCGGCCGTGTTGGCCATCACCTCGCAAGCCCGGGCGGCGTTCTCAGACTGAATTACTTTTGCCTTCCGCCTCAAGCCCGGGAACAAGTCTCGTTTCCGTTTTCGGAAAACCCGCGCGACTTTTCTTCCATGCCCTTCTTCAGCGATGCCCAACTCCGCCGCATACTTGCGCACGTCCTTCTTGTTCGGCAGGCCGAGGTATTCCTTGGGTGTGATGTAGCAGAGCATCGCGCGGCCATACCAGCCGATCATTGCCACACGGATGCCGCTGGTGATGTGGTCGTAGCCGGGTGCGATGTCGGTGGTGAGCAGGCCGCGAGCATTGCCCTCGTGAATTTTATCTTTTTGATTCCCATCCCTTGGACAGGCAGAGTGGGTGAGTCGGCCACCACGGCGAAGACAACGTTTTATGCAAAAACCATCCGCCATCCGCAAGATCGCGTTCCTCGGCGATTATCTGCCGAGGAAGTGCGGCATTGCCACGTTCACGACGGACTTGCGCTGCGCGGTGGCGGCGGAGTTTCCGGCGACGCAGTGCCTGGTCGTGCCGGTCAATGACCTCGCGGGCGGCTACGAGTATCCGGCGGAGGTGCGCTTCGAGATTGCGGAGCAGGACTTGCCGTCCTACCTGCGCGCGGCCGATTTCCTCAACATCACGGACGTGGACGTCATTTGCGTGCAGCATGAGTTCGGCATTTTCGGCGGGCCGGCCGGCAGCCATGTGCTGGCGCTGCTGCGCGAGCTGCGGATGCCCATCGTCACCACGCTGCACACGATGCTGCGCGAGCCCAACGCGGAGCAACGGCGCGTGATGCGCGAGCTGATCCGGCTTTCGACGCGGCTGGTGGTCATGACCGAACGGGGCCGCGAGTTGCTGCGCGAGGTCTATCGGGCGCCGGCGGCCAAGATAGACCTCATTCCGCACGGCATTCCCGACATGCCGTTCGCGGACCCGAATTATTTCAAGGACGAGTTCGGCGTGGCGGGCAAACAGGTGTTGCTCACGTTCGGTCTGCTCTCGCCGAACAAGGGCATCGAATACGCGCTGCGCGCGCTGCCGGACCTCCTCCGGGAATATCCCAACGTCGTCTATATCGTGCTGGGCCAGACGCATCCCAATCTGCTGCGCGAGGAGGGCGAAGCGTATCGCCTGAGTCTGGAGCGCCTGGCCAAGGACCTCGCCGTGCAGAAACACGTCGTCTTCTTCAATCGTTTCGTCGAACTGGAGGAATTGATGCGGTTCATCGGCGCGGCGGACATTTACCTCACGCCGTACCTGACCGAGGCGCAAATCACTTCGGGCACGCTGGCCTACGCGTTCGGCGCCGGCAACGCGGTGGTGTCCACGCCCTACTGGCACGCGGCGGAATTGCTGACCGCCGAACGCGGCAAACTGGTGCCGTTCCGCGACGCCGGGGCCATCGCGGGGGCGGTCGTGGAACTGCTGGGCGACGAACCGTTGCGCCACTCGATGCGGAAGAACGCCTACAAGTTGGGACGCGACATGGTGTGGAGCCGCGTGGCGCAACTTTATGTGAAGTCCTTCGAGCAGGCGCGCCAAGACCACAGCTTCGTGGGCCGAAAGTCGTCGCCCATCAAGACGCTCGACGAGCAGCCCGGGCAGTTGCCGGAGCTGAAGCTCGACCATCTGTTCCGGATGAGCGATTCGACCGGCATCTTTCAGCATGCCAGCTTCACGGTGCCAAATTTCGCGGAAGGCTATTGCACGGACGACAACGCCCGCGCGCTGGTGCTGGCGATGATGTTGCAACGGTTGGGGCAGGGTTCGCAGCGCCTCAGCGAGCGGGCCGCCACCTACGCCGCATTCCTGAACCACGCCTTTGACCGGCCGCGCCGGCGCTTCCGCAATTTCATGAGCTTCGACCGCCGCTGGCTGGAGGAAGTCGCCTCGGAGGATTGCCAGGGGCACGCGCTGTGGGCGTTGGGCTTGTGCGTGGCGCAGGCGGGCCAGGGCAGTTTTCAAATGCTGGCGGCAGAACTATTCGAGCAAGCCCTGCCCGTGGTGGCCGAGTCCACTTCGCCGCGCGCCTGGGCCTTCACGCTCATCGGCATTGACGAATACCTGAGCCGGCTCAGCGGCGACCGGCGCGCGAACCAGATTCGCGAATCGCTCACCGCGAAACTCATGCAACGATACGCCGACGCCGCCACCGAAGATTGGCAGTGGTTTGAAGACGTGGTCTCCTATACGAACGCCAAGCTGCCCCACGCGCTGATTCTCAGCGGACGCTGTATGAATAACGGAACGATGCTGGCAACCGGCCTCAAAACGCTGCGCTGGCTGGTCAAGATTCAGACCTCGAATGCCGGCTCTTTCCGGGCCATCGGCTCGAACGGTTTTTATCGGCGCGGACAGGAACGCGCGCTGTTCGACCAGCAACCCATCGAGGCGCAGGCCACGGTGTCCGCCTGCATCGAGGCGTATCACGCCACGGGCGACATGCTCTGGGTCGCGGAAGCGCGCCGCGCGTTCGAGTGGTTCCTCGGTCGCAACGATTTGGGCGTGGCGCTCTACGATGCGAGCACCGGCGGCTGTCGCGACGGCTTGCACATGGACCGCGTGAGCCAAAACCAGGGCGCCGAGTCCACGCTGGCTTTCCTGCTCGCGCTCGCGGAAATGCAGGCGCTGCAAAACACCCTCACCAGCTTCAAGGAACCGCCGGGCGAGTAGGTGCAAAGTCCGAACCGGCCTCTACCTCAACCGCCAAGTGATGCGCGCCTTGTTCAGATCGTAGGGCGACATCTCCATTTTCACGCGGTCGCCCACGGTCAGGCGGATCCAGCGCTTGCGCATCTTGCCGCAGATCGTGGCCAGCACGAGGTGCTTGTTGTCGAGTTCCACCCGGAACATCGTGCCGGGCAGCACGGTTTGGACACAACCTTCCACTTCAATGTGTTGTTCCTTCACGGCTGGCTGAGCGACAATGGGAACGAAACCAAAAAGAAAAAGGCGGGGTTCAGTTCACCCGAACCCCGCCATGTAATCCAAAATGGACTAATAGCGATTGCGACCGCCACCGCCATAACCGCCGCCGCCGCCGTATTCACGACGACCGCCGCCGCCGCCCGTGCGCTCTTCGCGGGGCTTGGCCACGTTGACCGTGAGGGCGCGGCCATCCATCTCCTTGCCGTTCAGGGCGGCAATGGCTTTCTGCGCTTCCTCGGCTGTGCTCATGGTCACGAAGCCAAAGCCGCGGGGGCGATTGGTCGTGCGATCCATCATCAGGTTGACCTCCTGGACGACGCCGTGCGCGGTGAATTCATCGCGCAATTGGGTTTCGGTGATGTTGAAGGAAAGGTTTCCGACAAACAATTTATTGCTCATGTGATGTTTTACTGTCCGACAAACTGGCACCTTCCACAGACTGTTCCCGAACGTCGGGTTTAAAATCATCACTGAACCAGGTTCACCTGAAGATTCACCATGCCCTGAAAGAGACAAGCCATCTAACAGACCAGTGCAGTACGACAGATTCTGGCGGGATGGCAACAACTATCGGCAAAAATCTTTTGGACGAGGACCGCCGTCCCGCCGCTCACGCCAGATGAATTCACGTCTGTTATTTACAGTGACCGCCCCGGCAGGCATGATGGGCTTCCCTGCGGCGAAACTGACATGCCGCAGGGGAGTCAACGTTCAGAATACGATCAAAATTATGGGCGATACATCCCCGAAATCGAAGCAGAAGAAGTCCGCGCAGAAACAGGCCAAGGCCCACAGCGCCGACCAGAAGAAACAGCAGGCCGTAGCCGCCAAACAAGTCGCCGGCAAGAAGAAGTAACCGCCGGCCAAACGCTGTCCCTCCTGGTGCGAAACCAGGAGAGACAGATTCCTTCCACAAAATCCCCTGCGCCACGCCGGCACACGCACCGCCGCGCGCGAACGTTCTCGCAGCGCGCACCCGATTCGGGCCTGATGCTTCGGGCCAATGCCGCTTGGAGCCAATCACGGTTCACGACGGTTCGCCAGCCAGGGGAAGCCCTCGGGCGCGTCAACGCAGTTCGCTCCCAACATTGTCAGGCTCAGGATAAATCCACGGCGCGGAATCTGCGCTCGCTTTCCTGCTGGCGCTCGCGGAAATGCAGGCGCTGCAAAACACCCTCACCAGCTTCAAGGAACCGCCGGGCGAGTAGCGCGGGCCGCCCGATGAAAGATACCCCCTCCTTGGTCTCATGCTTCTGGTCGTGCGCGTATGGGTAATGCCAACGCCAACCCCGCCCACGCCGCCGCATCCGTAAACCAATCGGCGAATAATTGAAGCAAACTCGCAGCGGCCTTTCCCGCAATGGCGGGAGAGGCCGCTTTTTTGTGTGCACGCGCTGAACTCTGCTGGTATCGTCGCGGCCACGAGCATGACGCAGAACAACGGCAAGGTTCGCTACGGCCTCGACAACCCGCACCCGCTCTCGCAACTCACGACCGAGTTGGTGTGGGAGGGGAAATACGATGAATACGGCAACCGGCGCGCGGTGGACATTGCCGGGTGCGCGATGCCGCTGCAAAAGATTGAGACGATAGACGAGCCGCGCAGTCGCGCCGCTGCCGAGGGGCAGATCGAAATGTGGGAGCAACGCGTCCTAACAGCGCGCTCAAAAGCCCGCGAGGTTTTGGACTGCGGCAGTCCTCTGCCGCTTTCTTCCGTGCCCGCCGCCGCCGAAAAGCGCCAGAGGACTGGCGCAGTCCAAGACGCTGGCGCGACCACCGGCTTCCGCAACCGGCTGATATGGGGCGACAACAAGCTGGTGATGGCCAGCCTGCTGGCCGAGTTCAAGGGCAAGGTGGACCTCATCTACATTGACCCGCCGTTCGACGTTGGCGCGGACTTCACGATGGACGTGCCGATTGGCGACGAGAAGGAGACCGTGGCCAAAGACCAGTCCACGCTCGAAATGGTCGCCTACCGCGACATGTGGGGCAAAGGCACGGACTCCTACCTCCACATGATGTTCGAGCGGCTCTTGCTGATGAAGGAACTGCTTTCGGAGAAAGGAAGCATCTATGTCCATTGCGATTGGCGGGTAAACGCGGGAATCCGACTAATTCTCGACGATGTATTCGGCAAAGAAAGTTTCGGGAATCAAATCATTTGGAAAAGACAAAGCGCGCACAGCGGAACGAAACAGTGCGGCATGATTCACGACGTAATTTATTTCTATCATAAAACGCCGTCATACACTTGGAACGTCCAGCTAACCGATCCGAGTCCTGACTACATCGAACAGTTTTTCGACCAAATAGATTCCAAGACTGGACGACGTTACGCTCGCGGAGATTTGACGGGAGCTGGAAGAACGATAGAAGGCCAATCAGGAAAACCGTGGCGTGGAATTGATCCGGGAAGCAAAGGCCGCCATTGGGCCGTTTCACACGCCGAACTCGAACGGTTAGACAAGACGGGACACATTCACTGGCCAAAAGAGGGTGTGCCCAGATTGAAGCGGTTTGCTGACGAGTTTGAAGGCGTCGAATTACAGGATGTGTGGACTGACATAAAACTGATTCACAATCAATCGGTCGAACGCGTTGGTTACGCCACCCAAAAACCCGAAGCCCTTCTCGAACGCATCATCAAAGCCAGCAGCAACGAATGCGACCTCGTGGCCGATTTCTTCTGCGGCAGCGGCACGACGGGCGCGGTAGCGGAGCGGTTGGGTCGGCGCTGGATCATGTCGGACCTGGGCCGGTTCGCCATTCACACCAGCCGCAAGCGGTTGATTGAGTTGCAGCGCACGTTGCACGACGAGGGCAAGCCGTATCGCGCGTTCGACGTTTACAATCTCGGCCGTTACGAGCGTCAGTGGTGGCAGAAGGAACGGCTCAAGGGCGCGGACGAGGAGCATCGCAAAGTGGTGCTCGGCTTTTACAAGGCGGAAGTGTTGCCGAACGCGGGCGCGTATCTCCACGGCCGCAAAGGCCGGGCGTTCATTTACGTGGACGGCATTGACAGCATCCTCACGCGCGACGAAGTGCGCGCTGTCGCCAAAGCCGCGCGCGAAGCCGGCGCGAAGGAAGTCCATTGCCTCGCGTGGGAGTTCGAGATGGATTTGCGGCTGGTTTGCCACGAGCTGGAAGCGAGCGAGGGCGTGCAAATCAAACTCATCCCGATTCCGCGCGAAATCATGGAGAAGAACCGCAAAGAGCCGCCGCCGTTTCTGGAAGTAGCCGTGCTGGAAGCCGAGGCGGTGTATCGGAAGTTTGGAGTCCCGCCTTCAGGCGGAACAGCCGGACCGCCTAAAGGCGGAACTCCGAACCAGGCCGTGGACATCAAACTGACGAAGTTCCTGCCGTCACTGGCCGAAGTGCCGACGAAAGAATTGGAGGCGTTGCGAGAACGCTCAGTGAAAAGCGGCTTCGATTTCATTGATTTCTGGGCGGTGGATTTCAACTGGCAGGATGGCAAACCGTTTGAGCATCACTGGCAGGATTACCGCACGCGCAAAGATCGGTCGTTGAAATCCGTGAGCGACGCGGGTTTCGACAAGTATCCCAAGCCCGGCAAATACACGGCCTGTGTGAAAGTCGTGGACGTGTTCGGTTGCGACACGAGCATCACGGTGGAGGTCAACGTATGATTACCAAGCTAACCATCAAGAATCTAAAGCGATTTGAAACCGTGGAAATCCCATTTCAGGAAGCAGTGGTCTTTGCCGGCCCGAACAACAGCGGCAAGAGTACGGCCATTCAAGCTTTCACGCTCTGGTATTTCTGTCTGCGACACTGGTTATCCGAACGGGGCGAAGAATCGGGGAGCAAAGCCAAGGACCGGCCCGGCGTACCCATCACTCGAAAAGACCTAACCGTTGTTCCTACCCGTTCGGTGCGCCATTTGTGGCACGATTGCATCGTCATGTTAGCGGGCAACCAGATCGTGCCGCTGCAGATTATTGTAAGCGGGATACAGGGAACAGAGAGTTGGAGTTGTGGCGTGGAGTTGCGGCATCAAAGTTCGGAACAGTTTTACTCGAACCCCATCAACGAAGCCGGGGAAGCTTTAGAGGCGGCTCAAATCCCAAAGGCCGCAAAGGAATTGACGGTTGCTCACCTGCCACCCTTGGCCGGTTTGCAGCGAGAGGAAGAAAAGATCGAAGAAGGAGCGCAGAACCGGCGTATCGGAGAGGGTCGGGCCGGGGACATCCTTCGCAACCTGGCGCTCAGCGTGTACGACCAGAAACGTGACCAATGGAAGAACCTGCAGAAGCTCATGCTTGAGCTTTTCCAAGTGGAGATTTTTGACCCGCAGCACATTCCCCAGACCAGCGAAATCATCCTCGAGTACCGCAACGCCGCCGCCAAGAAAAAGAGGGCGAGAGAAGATCATCTGGACATCGGAACTGGTGGCAGCGGATTTCACCAAGTCCTCTTGTTGCTGGCGTTCATTTTCGCGCGACCCGGTTCAGTCTTGCTGCTGGACGAACCGGATGCGCACTTGGAAATCATTCGCCAGCGGCAGATTTTTACACTGTTGCGCCGGCTAGTAACGGAACGAGGTTCGCAGTTGGTGGTGGCGACTCACTCAGAAGTCATTTTCGACGAGTGCGAATACGACCAGATCGTCGCCTTTCTTGGGCCGCGTGTCGGACCTCTTTCCTCGCCAACCGACAAGGCACAGGTTAAAAAGTCCCTCCAAGACATTACCAATGCGGACTACTTGCTCGCTGCTCAGAAAAGGCGCGTCGTGTATGTGGAGGACTTCACCGATCTGGACATTCTGGCCGCTTGGGCTGAGGTGTTGAACCACCCCGTCGCGCAATTGCTCAGGAGTTGCTTCGTCAAACACATCGGCAACGTGATCATGGAGGCGCGCAAGCATTTTCATGGTCTTCGGGCTGCTGTTCCCGACCTCAGAGGCTGTGTCGTCATAGACCAAACAGCTATCTCGTTGGAGACTCATCCTGATCTGGTTGAGCGCATGTGGCAGCGGCGAGAAATCGAGAATTACCTCCTGCACCCAGCCGCGCTGCAACGCCTGTGCGCCAAAGTCGTTGCCCGGGAAATTGAATTGTTTGGGGCGACGGCAGCCAAGAAAGCGGAAGAGTTGCTGCACAAGCGGATGACGGCAGACGATTATGAACATCCTCTCGCGGACAGTGCAACCCTGAGAGACATCAGAGGCAGTTTCTTCCTCGAGTCCTTTTTCAAGGAACTGTTTGGGGAGTTCAAGATTTACAACTCCATGCCCAAACGCGAATTCTTTCAGATTGCCCGAGAAATGAAGCGCGAAGAAATCCATTCCGAAGTGAGCGAAATGTTAGGTTTCATTTACGAAGTCTTAAAGGGGCAACAATCCAACGACGACGCATGAGCGAAGTCATGTTTCCGCCAATCATCAACCTTGCGGCACTTGAGCCCTTGTTTGCGCCGCACGAAGAGCCGAACCAACATCGGACGCGGGCGCAGGGCGGCCAACCGGCGCAGGCGAAGCGAGGCCGCCGGCCTTCTAAAATCATCATCGCGCAAACGCTCCGCTCGCATGTGAAGGCGTGGCGCGAGACGGACTATCCGGGCGCTTCTGACACGACGCGCGAACTGTTACATCACTGGTTCGGGCGGGATCATTTGATTGAGCTTCCCGACGGGACGCGCGTACCGTTTCAGTACTACTTCTGCCAGCGCGAGGCGATGGAGGTGCTGATTTACCTGTACGAGGTGCGAGGCATCCGCTCGCTGACGCCGCTCATGGCCGAGTTTGGCGGACCGAGCGCGGAGACGGCGGCGCTCGGCGTGAATCCAGACGACGACCGCTGGGCCAAGTATGCGTTCAAACTCGCGACGGGCGCGGGCAAAACCAAGGTGATGAGCTTGGCGATCGTCTGGAGTTATTTCCACGCGCTACGGGAAAGCGATTCGCCGATGGCGAAACATTTTGTTGTCATCGCGCCGAACCTCACGGTCTTCGAACGGCTGAAAACGGATTTCAAACCGGCGGAAGGCGGTCGGGATATTTTCGACAAAGACCCGCTGATTCCGGTCGCGTGGCGCGGTGATTGGAATTTGTCGGTGGTGTTGCAGGACGAAGCCAGCGGCGCGGCGACGGGCGGGACGCTTTACCTGACGAACATCCACCGGCTTTACGACGTGAGCGAGCGTCGCAAGAAAGAAGCGGAAACTTACGATTGGGTCGGCCCGGCGGTGTCTCGCGCAAAGGCGCTGGATACGAGTGCGGAGTTGCGCAAACGCATCACGGGACACGAGCGCGTGATGGTGCTGAACGACGAGGCACACCACTTGTGGGATCCTGGTTCGACGGCAAACCAGACGATTGCCTATTTGCACGAAACGATTGCTGCGCGGACAGGCAGCGGTTTGGTGGCGCAACTTGATTTCTCGGCGACGCCGAAAGACAATCGGGGGCAGATTTTCCAGCACGTCGTTTGCGACACGCCGCTGGGCGAAGCGGTGGACGCGGGCATCGTGAAAACACCGGTCATCGGGCGCGGCAAGGGATGGAAGGAGCGCCAGAGTCCCGATGCGTCAGAAAAGTATCTGGAGCAACTCATGGTTGGTTACGAACGCTGGAAAAGGTCGGAAGAAGAATGGGAAAAGAGCGGGAAGAAGCCGGTGCTGTTCGTGATGACGGAAGACACAACGGCCGCCGACCAAATCGCGCGGCGGCTCAACAGCGATCCCTTATTTGCGGAGCTCAACGGCAAGACCACGAACCTTCACACGAACCTCAAAGGCAAGGTCAAATGGATCGGCGGGCGCAAGAACGGCTATCCGGTCTTCGAGGAGAACGAGAGCGACATCAGCGATGAAGACCTGAAGGCGTTGCGTGAGTTGTCGCGGGAGATTGATTCCGACCAGAATCCCTACTCGTGCATCGTGTCGGTCTTGATGCTGCGGGAGGGCTGGGACGTGCGGAACGTGACGACCATCGTGCCACTGCGGCCTTACACGTCCAAGGCGAACATTTTGCCGGAGCAAACGCTCGGTCGCGGCTTGCGGCGGATGACGCCGCCGGGCGAGGCGGCGGAACTGGTGACGACGGTCGAGCATCCAGCGTTCGTGAGCCTTTACCAGCAGGAGTTGGAACAAGAGGGCTTGTTCATCGAGACGATAGACGTTGAACACGTTCCGAAAACGACGGTCACGATTTTCCCGGACAAGGAGAAGAAGGACACTGCGAAGCTGGACCTTGTGCTGCCCGATGTCAGTGCCGGATTCAGCCGCAAGGCGACGCTGGAAGGACTGACGCTTGACGACGTTCGCAAACAGTTTACGCGCTACCGTCCTCTGCCCGTGGGCGAGCCGCGCACGGAAGACATTCCTTACGAGGGCCGGCATCTGATCACCGATGAAGTGGTTGAGCGGATGACGATTCGATTGCCGCTGCTGGAAAATGGCGTCGGCGCGATTTCCTTCTACCGCGAAGAACTCGAATACATCACGGGGTTGAAAGGTTCACATCAAGTTCTCGCGCCGTTGTTGGAGACGTTCATCACGGAAATTCTCTTTGAGGAAAAGCTTTCGCTGTTTGACTCGCGTCTGTTGGGTCGTATCGGCGACGCCGATGTGCGCGAGCACATCCGCGCGACTTTCGTTCCGCTGATTCTGAAACGAACGACGATCAAAGAGGAACGAAGAACAGCCGGCGCTGGCCGATCAGTCGCGGCGTGGAAGCCGTTTCAGGTCACGCACTCAGCCACGCATCCCGCCGTGCCTGCCGCACGGACACTGTTCAACCTGGTGACATGCAATCGGGACTTGGAGGTAGCAATGAGCCAGTTCCTCGACCGCGCGCCGGACGTGGCGGCGTTCTGCAAGAACGCCGGGCCGCAGTCGTTGCGCGTGGATTACCTAAGCGGCAATGGTCAACTTGCCTTCTACACGCCCGACTTTTTGGTGCGGCTGCTCAATGGCCATTGCGTCCTGCTTGAAACCAAGGGTCGAGTGGACAAGGACGTGCCCCTGAAAGCGCGAGCGGCGGCGGCGTGGTGCAAAGCGGCGAGCAAGAAAACGCTCAAGTGGGATTACCTCTACGTGCCGCAGCAGACGTTCGAGGCGTTTAGCGACAACCGTGTGGAAGTCCTGATGCGAAGCTGTGAACCGGCGCTGCAAGATTTGTTGGAGGAGGCCGTCGAGCCGCAGCTTACTTTGGCGTTCGGCGAAGCCCGCGCGGAGGATGCTGCCTTGAAGGAGTTCATTGCCGAAGCGGACTTCTCCACTTTGCCCAAGACGCACCAGAAGATGGTGCAGCAAGCCGTGGGCTTGTTTGGCTTTTTGCGCGGCAAGGAAGCCCAGTCGCTTGCGCCGGTGTTCACTCCGCTGCTCGGTCCGCTCGACGAAGCTTCCAAGGCGGTGATGCTGAAATTCCTTGGGCCGAAAATTCCTGATGATCGCGCGGCGCAACAGAAGTTTTTCGAGCCGGCTTTGAGCGCGTTGCCCAAAAAAGAAGTCGAGAATTATTCGCGTCGAGGAAGGGATTTGAAACGCACGCTCATTGACCACAACGGGATGAGTCCGATTGGGCTGTTGCGGTGGTGTCTCCAACACACACGAGAATCAACCGCGTCAGTGGGCGGCGTGTTTGATGCGGTTCAAAGCAGCTTTTCGGGGATTTCTGACGATGACTACAAGTTGGTTTCGCGCATCAACACATTTCGCAACGATTATGTCGCCCACCAGGACAAGGAACTTACTGACGCGGCGGCAGCGCGGGAGGCGTTGGGCGAGTGGATAACCGGCCTGCGGCGAATCTGGCGGCTTTACGGGTGAAGCGCGGTTACTTTCAGCCTTTCCAGTTGGTCCAGCCAGTTACGCGGCGGCAAGTTCAACGTTCCTGCGCGCAGGCGTTCGCCGCCCCAATTATCCCGGTCAAAAGTGAATTGCCGCGAGGCGATCCGCCTGCGACATTGGGGCGCTACGCAAAAGTGAAACTATGACCACAAGCACACGACCCACCGTCCACGCGAAACGCATCGGGCCGACCCTGACCCCGGACCGCGCACGGGTGCTGATGCGCCCCTTTTATCCCACCAGCGACGACATTGCGCGAAAGATTGTCGCCCGCGCCATGGCACTCCCGGACGAGGAAGTCGCCCGGCTGCTGGGCGAGGTGCTGGGCGAGTTTGAGAACCGGCACGAGCGCGTTGAACAATTTTTCCGCAACCGCTTCGCGCAGGTTCGCCATTACCTGGGCGAGGTGTGGGAGGCTTCGTCCGAACGGCAGGCGCTCATCGGTGCTTACTTCACGCACGAATACTCTCCGGAGTCCGCGGCGCTGTTCAATCCTTCCATCGTGCCGCACCCCGACCAGACCGGACTGCCCAAGGGCGCGCTCCGTTTCATCCTGAGCTTGCGGGCCACAGGCGAGGGACACATTTCCTCCATCACCTTCCGCACCGGGGCGGTCAGCGCGCAGCAACGGATCACGCTCACACCGCCCGTGCCGTTTGTGACAGAGCCGGAACGCGTACCCAACCCTGCCTACGAGAAGGGGCTTTTTGCCCGCAAACTCCAGGAAGCGGGCGTGCAAAATGACTTCTGCCGGCGCGTGCTGGATCAACTCCCAGAGGCTTTCATCCTGGACGACCTGTACCGCGTCCTGACCGCGGAGCGCCGGCAAACGGACCCGGCCGACGCCACGGCGGACCGTGCCGTGCGCGGCATCCTGCTGCTGGCCGAGTCGAACTACGAAGTGCATTTTGCGCCCGGCAGCCAAATCTCTCAGCGCGTCCTCTTTCCGTCCACGGCCAGCCAGCGCAACGGCATTGAAGACGCGCGCTTCGTCCGTTTCCAGAACGACGACGGCGACTTCACCTACTACGCGACCTACACCGCTTACGACGGCAAGATCACGCTGCCGCAATTGCTGGAGACGCCGGACTTTGTTCACTTCAAATTCACCACCCTCAACGGCCCCGCCGTGCAGAACAAGGGCATGGCGCTGTTCCCGCGGAAAATCAACGGCCAATTTGCCATGCTCTCGCGCCAGGATGACGAGAACATCCTCCTGATGTTTTCCGACAACATCCATTTCTGGCAAACGCCGAAGCTGCTGCTGCCGCCGGCCCAGCCGTGGGAATTCTTCAAGATCGGCAACTGCGGCTCACCGATTGAAACGGAGGCGGGCTGGCTGGTGTTGAGCCACGGCGTCGGCGCGATGCGGAAGTATTGTATCGGCGCGTTCCTGTTGGACCTTGCCGACCCCACGCGCGTCCTCGGCCGCCTGCGCGAACCGCTGCTGGCCGCGAACGAAGCGGAGCGCGAAGGCTACGTCCCGAACGTGGTGTACACCTGCGGCGCGCTGCTGCACGGTCGGGAGCTCGTCATCCCTTACGGCATGAGCGACTACGCCACCAGCTTCGCCACCGTCTCGCTCGACCACCTGCTGGCCGCGATGGAGTGAGACGCCTGCCTTCAAAGAGCGCCGGCCGGGAAAGATCGGCACGAACCTGATCTCCAGCGCGGCGCGTTTTTCTTCGTGGTCGCGCTGATCTTCGTCTATCGCTCGTTCTACGGCATGCGGATTCCGGAGGAAAACGCCGGGACGAACGGCACGCTCGTTCTGCCGGGCGGCGTGCACGGCAGCAAAGCTTGATTTACAGGCAGGGCTGGTTCTCCGAGCCAGTCGCGGGCAAAATCGTTGTAGCCGCAAACTTCAGTTTGCGCTGGGACGAGAGTGTAGCCGCAAACTTCAGTTTGCGCTGGGCAAGCTGCGACGTGGGAAGCGCGACGTAAAGGTCGCGGCTAGTGTGCCCGGCAGGGGTGTGGTCTATCGGGATGAAAGGTTCCCGACGGGGGCTTGTGACGCCAACCGCCTGCCTGCCGGCAGGCAGGTAGCCGAACCGCCAGGTCGTCTTCGCA
>Ga0315289_10001407_pt1 | contig 37373 bp, 11 predicted proteins | sample YL17G11_40_MG_FD_203452 | JGI IMG/M metagenome (GOLD analysis project Ga0315289, IMG submission 203452) | Sediment microbial communities from Yellowstone Lake, YNP, Wyoming, USA - YL17G11_40 | ecosystem: Environmental > Aquatic > Freshwater > Lake > Sediment | place: USA: Wyoming | collected...
GAGATGAAAATTATATGTTAGGTATTGTTTTAGAATTTGAGGATATGTCAGAATCTGCTGTATTTCCTTTAATTAATAAAAAATATACTCCTTTTCCAGATTGGAATGAAGAAAACCCACAAACTAATGATACAGCATTATGTTGTACAGATGATAGAGTTTATTGGAAAGAAGTTAATACAGCTAAAAGATTATCTTATAATGCATTTGCTAAAAGTCTAAGTACTACAGATTTTTGTTCAGGTACTATTGATAATGATAATAATACTATTCGTTCTGAAGGATACTTAGGTTATTTTGAATCAGAAGAAAGATACCCTATAATTCCTAGATGTGATGTAGGTCCATTTAATCCTAGTACTTATAATGAGAATAATTATATGTATCCTACTGAAGTCATTGATAACAAATTATATGGCCAACATATTACTTTGTTTAAAATGCCAGATTCTACTATTGAACCTTTTCATAACAATATAGTAGATAATTTTGCTATTGAACAAAATAAAAATAGATATGATAGTAAATTTGATAGTTTAGAGATTTATCCTTTAGGATTAAAACTAGACAATGTTAAAATGCCTACTTTAGAAGAAACAGGAGGAGTTAAAGTTACAGGATATAGATTAGTTTATGTAAGAAGAGATGCTTATAATAAATCTATTCAAGCCAAAGGATTTTTTGTTGAAACTTTTACTAATGATAAATATGGTACAGAATATATTTTTCCAAAACATAATGTAAACTCTGGTGCTAAATGGGATTATTTTTCAAATCAATATAATCCTGATTTAACTACTTCTAATACTGTTACAGACTTTGTAAAGCAATGTGGGTATGGTGAACATTATGATAAAGCTTTAATGTTTTATGGAGGAAACACTATGGCAACTCAAACTGGTATAAATATGAACCATGTTAAAATAGAACAACAATATAATACAACAGGGTATTATTTAGATTCTATTAATGGTCAAAATAGTTCTATAAGAGGTGCTGGAGATCAAGTTTTAGATCCTTCTGGTTTTTTAGATAAAGATGGTAGACTAAGAAGAACTGCTATTCAAATATATAATATGTACAATTATGGATATGTACAATCTGATAATATAAGTATAGATAGAACTAATGGTTATAAAAATAGATCTTTATTTTATAATTTTAAAAATATTTGTGCAGAAAATTATTCTTATGTAAAAGATAATGTTATTTTAAATAAAATTTTAGGAGCAGAGTACTCTCTTGTAAATTTTTATAGAGAAAGTGGGGTATTTGTTTTATTAAATAGATCAACAGATTTATCTTTTCATAATTCTGTAGGATTTTTTAATTCAGATACAAGTTCTAAAAAATGTCATACAGTAGCTAATACAGTAAGAATTGCTACTTATACTAATCAAACTATAAATGCTTTTAATCCAATTCCACCCTTTGGCTTTGCTGGTGGTAATTGGGATCAAGCTCATCTTTATCCTGCTGGAACAAAAGTAAGATGTACTTCAGGTTGCCTTGACATACCTGCTGGAACTGAGTTTATTACAACAAATTCAGGTACAGGAAATGATGATATGTCTGTAAATGGATTTATTCAAGGAAGTTGTTCAGGATTAACTCTTGAAGTTTATTCTTCTGATCCTAATTTTTACTTTTATGATAAATACTTGGATAATGAATCTAATACTACACAAACAGCTTTAGATGAATGTAATGAAGGTTATATTTATTATGGTTCTTTAAAAAATAATCTTCCTAGACAATATGGAGCAATACAAGATATGTTTTTTATTGATACAGGATTAAAAGCTTGTGCTGGTCAAACAAGTGTTACAGGTTTTTATGGAGATTCTTTTATTAATACATTTTCTTTTATTAGGACTGGAGTTACAGGAATGTTAGAAGATTCTTATGTTAATGATGATATAGGAGCTAATTGGATGACAAGGGATGATCCAACTTTTACTATTACTAATCTTATAGGAAGAAGTTTTACTGGGACTAATCAATATTTATTAAGTTTGTATTTAGTTCAAAAAGCTAATGTAACTCTTATTAATTCTATAATGGAATCTGATTATAATTTAGATTTAAGATATGAAGGACCTACATTTGATGAAATATATTACCCTAAATTAGCTAATGGAAAATATAAATTATTTTCTACTAAAAAAAGAGAATTTGCAGAAGATTGTTTTTTAAATAGTTATTTTTATCAAATTATTTGTGTTGCAGATGCAGATAATTGTGCTAATTATTCTATGTTTGTAGAATATGATGATTCTTTTAGAAATTTTCATGATAATATTATTCTTATGAATAGTGATTATAATGAATTAAATGGATTGAGGTTTAACATCTTTAAACCTATAGATGAAACTTATAAAACTTGCGACTGTGATAATCAATATGATAATAGAATTATAGTTTCTACTGCAGATAATCCTTCTGTAGCAGAAAGTGGATTCTCTAAATTTTTAGCTAATAATTTTATAACAGTACCTGCTGCATATGGAAATATTACAAATCTTTTACAAGAAAGTAATATTATATATGCTCATACTACAGATAGTATGTGGAAAATTCAAGTATTAGAATCTCAATTACAAGCTAATAATAATACTATATATGTTGGAACAAGTGATATATTAAGTACACAACCTTTAAATCTATTTATATCTAATGAAGGATATATGGGTTTACAAGATAAAAGATTTACTTTTCAAAATAATTATGGCTACTTTTTTGTTGATCTAAAAAATCAAAGTATAAATTTATTATCAGGAGGAGAATTAGATGCTATTTCTACTTATGGAATGAATAGTTTCTTTAAGAATAATTTTAATGCTTATTATAATTCTTATAGTCCATTATTACCTTTGGCTGATATAGATATTACTTTTGGTTTTGATTATAGACATAAAAGATTATTATTTACAGATCGTAATAACGATTATACCATTTCTTATTATCCAGAAGATAAAGCATTTTATTCTTTTCATTCTTATAAGCCAATAGCTTATTTACAAAATAGAGACACATTCTTTACTCAAGATGAAGATTATAAATTATATTTACACGAAGATAACTTTAATTCTTATAGAAAGTTCTATGGAGTTAACTATCCTTCAATGGTAGATGCAGTATTTACATATCATCCTTTAATTTACACTACATTACAAAATGTAGGAATTAAAATGGATTGTTATAAGAATGTAAATAACCAACTTATTTTAGTAGATGAACCCCCTACAAGTGTTTCAGTTTGGACTGATAGACAACATAGTGGAGAAGTAATGTTAAAGACTCCTATTAATGCTGATTATATGGAGAATGTTGTATTAAACAATCAACCACATAACATTATTAATGGTACTATATTTTGTAACAGTTTAATGAACTATGTAGTTGATAGTGATTTAAATTTCTTAGTAGGAGATATTTTTCCTTACCCCAACTCAAATGTTTCATTATCAAAGGATTGGACAAAAATTGATAGATTAGAAAATGGATATTTTAATTATAGAGTTAATATAGATAATAAAGAATTAGAAAACTTAAAATTTATACTTAAATTTACACTCCTCAATTACAACATATCCATGCGTTAATGGCTAAAGGTAAAAATAAACTTAATAAAACTAATTCTTCAGGGTGGTTGGATAACTACTCTGAGGAATTGTCTATTAGTAAATATGCTAATGGAGATAGAGTTATTGACCCTTTACTTTCTCCTGGACAGCTAGCTCAATTAAATAAATTAAAAGAATTATCAAAAAAACTTCCAAAAAATGAAGAAATTCTTTTAAAACAAATGCAAAATAAAAGAGCTCAAGATAAATTATCTGTTTCAAAAGAAAAAACTACTGCTGATAAATTAAAAAAGCTTGTTAGAGAGCCTGTTACTACATTAGCAGACCAAGCTAAATATAATAATCTTGATTTATTATTTGGTATTCCAGGAAGAGTAGGTACAGGTATATATAGTACTGTTGGTAATTTATTAACTCCTTCTACTTATCCTATATTAGGAAAAGGTGCGGTTAATTTAGTTAGTAATGCTTTAACAGATAAAAATGTTTATGAGGGAGTTAATGAAGATGCTAGTAGAATATTAGGAGAAGGGTTAGATATTTTAGATATAATGGATATGGGAGTGGCTTTAAAGTCTTTGCCTTATTTAAATAAATATATACCTAACTCTAAACAACTATCTGGTTCTAGTATAACTTCTTCTGTAGATGATGTTGGTAAAGGTTTAACACAAGCATCTAAAAAAGGATATAGTCTAAATACTTCTGAAATACTAAAATTATCCGATGAAGAAGTGTTAAGTAAAACAGGTACAGCAAAAGAAGACTGGGAACTTTTTCTTAATCATAAAGCTAATGCGGATGGAAGATATAGTAAATTATTAGAAGAACAATTTAATTCAGCATATACACCTACTGCACAAAATTTACAAAATATTGAACAAGGAAAACAAAACTTACTAGATTTTTATAATTCAGCAGAATACACAAGAAGATTGCAGAATAGTGGAATGAATTTAGATTTTACGCAAGCACAAAATTATCAAAATAATTTAATAAACGCTGTTAATAAAACCGAACCTAGATTTGTTAAATCTAGAAATGCAGGCTCTATAGAGTCAGATGCTATGGCTTACACTAAGGGACAGGATGCCCAAGGAACTAACCTTGGTATTGATTTTTCTAAAAGAGGATTAGAAAGACCTGACGCACAATATTTAGCAAGTCATGAATATGGACACACTTCATTATATGATATTAAAAATAAAAAGCTTTTAGAGAGTCTTCCTAAGTTGGATTTAGACCCAGAAACTTTAAAATTATGGGAGTCTGAAGCTGTAAAAGAAGGAGGACAAACATATAAAGATATAATTACATACTATAGTAGTCCAGACGAAGCAAGACAAAGAGGGTTAAATGCAATATTATATTCTAAAAATAAAGGTATTTCAACTGATGAATTTGTAGACATGCCTTATAATACTGTTATTAATCTTAATAGAACTGGAGAAATACCTACTGACTTAATGGAATTAAGACAGTTATACAGTCAAAAAGATTTAAAAAAATACTTAAAAGAACTTTATAGTATTACAGGAGCAGCTTTACTTCTCAATAATGGACAAGAAAAAGAAATAAACCAATATGCTGATGGAGGCAAAGTTAAAGATAAAAAAAGAACATTATCTAAATTAAAAAAAGCCTTATCTTTAAGAGAAAACTTAGGTAACTTAGATACTAAAGAAGGATATAATACTCCATTAAACCAACTTTTAAGAACAGCAGTTGGCATTGAGGGAAAAGATTATAGTAATGAACCTATGGAACCTCTTGCTAGAGAGCAAGATGCTCTTAGAATGTATTTAGGGTTGCCTTCTAAAACAGGAGCATTTGAGCAAACTGCTCCAAATAAATATAGAATAAGAGATTATAATAAACTTTATCCTGACACTCTTTTATCTGATGAAGCTGTAAGAAATTGGGGAGTACCTAATGAAGATGGAGTACCTGACCCTGTTAACCCAGCATTTGATTTATATCCTTATGATGATTTTGTTATGGGAAAACATTATGTAACTAAAGGTAAAGATGCTAAAGGAGAATATTTAAAATATTTTGATAGATTTGATTTTGATCCTACAAGATATGCAAATCAATTTATTGATAGAAATATTAACCCAACTATGGGTAAATATTTAAAAAAAGCAACTCCTCTATTAGATGAATTAGAAAATCTAATGTTTAATCCTTTTGAGCTAGAAGATAAAATTTATTATGACCCTAAAACAAAATTAAGGTCTGATATTATTTTACAAAAAAATGCACCAAAAGTATATCCTGGACAACCAATGGCTACTCCCCCAGAGTTTGCAAAGGGAGGAAAAGTAAATGATAATAATGGTTATTTAATATCTAATTTAGATAATTTTACACCTAAAAAAGTTATCAATAGTAATTATATAACTACTAATAATATGGCTTTTCCAGTAGCAGCTAATGGAGTAGTTTTATACCCAAATACAGGAGATTATATATTTCCTACAGATAAAGTAACAGAGATACCTATAATGAAAGATGGTGGCCAACATGGGGGATTAGATAGATGGTTTGCTGAGAAGTGGGTAGATGTTAAAACAGGTAAAGAGTGTGGTAGACAAAAAGGTGAGAAAAGAAAAGGTTATCCTGCTTGTAGACCTTCTAAAAGAATAAATAGTGATACCCCTAAAACTGCATCTGAATTAAGTAGTGCAGAAAAAGAAAAATTTAAAAGAGAAAAAACTTCATCTAAAAGAATAGATTATAGTCATAAAAAAGAAGATGGAGGTTTAATATATAATGATATGAAAAATAAATTTAAAAAATATCAAGGAGGAGGATACCTTAACTATCAAGATAGTTATAAAGGTTTTGGAGTAGGTCCTCAACTATCTCAAGATAATAGTTACTTTAGATCTGTTATGCCTACTAACATTGAAAACATGGAAGAGGAAATTAACAAGCCAAGTGTGTTTTCAGGAATTAACGATGTACTTGGTGCTGTAAACCAGGGAGTTAGTCAAGTAACAGGATTAATGAGTCAGTTTTCTCAACCTACAATGAGAGGAAATAATGTAATGCCTGATATAAGTAATTGGCAAACACCACTTAGTGGAGGAAAAACAGATGAGCAATTAAATTTTGAAAATGACCAAGCTTTAAAAAATGCAGGATTATTTAATTCTTTCTATCCACAAAAACTTCCTACTACAGGATCTTCTATGGGACCTTCTATGTGGAAAGGAGTTCCTTTTATAAATAAATATGGAGGATATTTAAGAAAATACCAAAATGGAGGTAATATGGATATGTTACCTGTAGGGTATCCTGAATATATTCATAAAAGTAATGTATTTCATGAAAATTATAATCCTGTTCCTAGAGTACACTTTAGTGATGATACTACTCCTTATGATATGGGAGTTAATCTAAATGATTTAGTTAATATGTATGGGGGAAGAGTTGGTAAATATCAATATGGTGGAATGATGCCTTTTTATTCCAGACAAAGAAGCCCTAGAGTATTTAATAGTAATGCTAATAGAGCTTCAGCAGCTGATTTAGAGTCAGCATATGAAAATGATTTTATGCATACAAAAGTAAGAAAAGATAGACAATCTTTTCAAGATGATAAAGTAGATTGGGGTTTTATGGATTGGGCTAAAGAACCTGTAGGTGCTTTAACAGGTGTATTAAGTACAGTACCTATTGTAGGTGATATTACTCAAAGTGCATTAGGAGATTCATTCTTAACTAGAACTGGTGGTTATGCAGTAGGTAAAGGAGTGGGAAATGTAGGAATGGGTGCTGCAAAAGTTATTGGTGGAGCTGCTACAGGAAATGTAGGAATGATTGGTAGTGGTATTGGAGATGTAGGAGAAGGAGTTGGTAGCACTATTGGAACTTTTCAAGCTAAAGATGCTTTATCTAATTATGATAAATCAGGATATGTTTCAGGTAATAGATTAGTTAGGTCTTCTCAAGACTTTGGAAATATGATGGATACTGCTTCAGGTTTATTTGGAAACATTAAAGGGGGAGTAGGAATGGTTAAGAATATGGGAGGATTAAAAGGAATGTTGGGTAATATGAAAGGTGGGGCAACAGGTGCAAAAGGTTTTGGAAATATTATGAGTAATATTACAGGAATAAGATTACAAGATGGAGGAATAGTTGATTATAACTTTAATGATATAGAAGAGTATAAATATGGCGGTAAAGTTTCTCAAAAAATTAATAAAAAACAAAATAAAACTGGTTGGTTAGACCAACTATAAACATATAAATTATGAAAGAATTATTATTACAGATAGCAGGAGTAAAAACAGAAGCTGAGTTTTATAAGAAATTCCCAACACAAGAAGCTTTTTTTAAAGCTTATCCTGAAGCTCAAGAAATTATTGCTCAATACCAACAACAAGAAATGATGGCTAATGCTCCAGAAAATTCTCAAGAGCAAATGATGGGTACTCAAGAAGAAATGGTAGCTCAAATGGCTAGTGGTGGAAATGTTCCTACTAATCCTTCATTATGGAGTAAAGCTAAAGCTGCTGCTAAAGCTAAATATGATGTGTATCCTAGTGCTTACGCAAATGGTTTTGCTGCTAAATGGTATAAAGAAAAAGGTGGTAGTTGGAAAAAAGCTGCAATGGGTGGTTATGTAGATGAATATGCTGAAGGTGGTGAAATAGATAACGTAGGATTTAAAGCTTTACCTAAATCTGTACAAAACAACATAATAGCTAATATGGCTATGGGTGGTATGGTAGATGAGTACGGAAATGGAGGTTATACTGTAAGAAAGAGTAATGATAGAAAAGGTAAAACTCATGTTGTTACTGGCCCTGATGGTACTAAAAAATATTTTGGTGATCCTAATATGGGTGAAAGAAGTAAATCTAAGTATGGTAAAGAAGCTTTCTATGCTAGACATAAAACTAATTTAAAAAACAATCCTTACTTTAGAGCTTATGCTAGGTCTACTTGGGCTGATGGTGGAATTATTCCTGAAATGGAAGAGTTAATGTTAGCTGGAGATTATTATAATATGGGAGGATATGTAGAATATCCTACACAATATTTTTTAGGAGGATTACTAGATGCCCCACAAGGTGCTCCACAAAATTTTCAAAATAACTCTATGTATCCTATGAATTACCCTGGTGGTGGAATGATAGCAGGTCCTATGATGGGTTATGAAAATGATGAATTTATGTATGCTATGGGTGGAGGAATTAATATTAACCCTGCTAATAAAGGTAAGTTTACTGAATGGGCTGCTAGTAGAGGAATGGGAGTACAAGAGGCTGCTAATAAAGTAATGGCTAATAAAGATAAATATCCTACTAATGTAGTACAAATGGCTAACTTTGCTAGAAATGCTGCTAAGTGGAAAAAACAAGATGGTGGAGAAATAGATGCATTAGATACTTTGTATAATAGAATGCCAGTGCAAACAGAGTCTTATCAAGGTCAACCTGAACAAGTAGTATTACCTGATGGTACTATTCAATCTGTAAATGCTACTCAATCTCATGAAAGTATGTCTGATAATGAAATTACAGATGTATTACCTACAGGATCTCATATTCAAAGTTCAAGAAATAAATACACTCCTGCACAATATCAACAACTAATTGATATGTTTACTCCTGAAGTAGCAAAAGAAAGAATGCTTCAAATAGAACAAATTACAAAAGGAAAAAATAAAAAAATATCTCCTGCTGAAATTTCTGAGTATGCTAAAAATAAATACCAAAAACAATCTACTCCTAATTCTTTTAATACTGATAAATTAAAAGAAAGTAATAAACAATCATTTGTAGATTTAAGTATGCAAATGAATGACTTAATAAAAGCTGGTAAAGAATTGGCTGAAGGTCAAATGTTTGAAGAACAAATGATGGCTTATGGTGGATATATTCCTAAAGCACAAGATGGTATTACTTTATATCCTGGAGGTAGAACAAAAACTCCTACAGGAAAAGAAAACCGCTTTAGTAGAGATAAAAATTATTTAAAAAAATGGGAATCTTTAATTCCTGGAATTACAAAGCAGTCTAATCAAATTGCTCAAGAAAAAATTTATGATTACTTGTTAGAAAATAACCCAGATGAAATTAAAAATATGTGGGAAAATTATGGCCTAACTTCAAAGGGTATGAAAGACCCTAATCTTAAAACAAAGTATCCTACAGGTACAATTGATTCTTCTACATTAACTCCAGAAGAACTTATATCTTTACGTTCTGCTTATGCAGATAGCTTTTTTGGTGCAAGACAACTTGAACCTAAAAGAAAAGTAACCCCTGTAACTACAACTGCAACTCCTCAAACTGTTGCACAACAAGCAGCTAATTTGAAATTAGGAGATATTAATGCAATAACTGGTGCAAGACAAATGCCTATGCAAAATAGGTTTAATTATGGACTATTAGAAGGACAATTAGGTAGAGGATTAGGTGCTAATGAAGCTTATTTAAATGCAGCAATGGATTTAGATCCTTTATATATAATGGAAACTCCTGATACTTATATTAGAAGTAGAAAGAATGAAATTCCTATTGGTAACATTCTTTATAATATAGAAAAAGCTCAGAGAAATTCTGCAAATGCTTTAGCAGCACAAACAGGAGATTGGAGTACTTTAGCTAGTAATATTGCTAATGCAGGTGCAACAGCTATGAATCAAGTGGGAGATACTTTAAGTGCTTTAAATACTCAAAATGTAAACCTTTATAATACAACACAAGGTCTTCAACAAGGATTACTAGGAGAGAATATAGATGTAAGAAATCAAAATCTTACAGCAGCTCAAAATTTAGAAAACCTTAAAAGAAACTTATTAGGACAAAAAGCTGTTAGAGATGCAGAATTATATTCTCAATATGCTAGAAGCATGGGTGAAAATACTCAAAAAGAACAAAATCAAAAATTAGAATTATTAAACATAATGGCTGCAAAACCTGATTTATTTAGAGGAGAAAGAGGCCAAAGATTTGCTAATCAAATTATGGGTAATACAGGTTCTTTTAATAATGCTTTTGCAGGATCTCCATTAGATTTTCTTTTTAATAATATTAATAGGTAACATTAAAATATATTAAATTATGGCACAAAGATTTTCACCAAATACTTCAGTAGCTGAACAAATTTTACTTAATCCTACTTTTGCTAATATAGATTTTGCAGATTTTCAAGGATTAAATATGAATTTAATTGATAGAAATGCTGAATATTCTCAAAATATAGCTAATAGAAGATTTGAGGAAATGGTACAAGCACAAAATCAATTATTAGAAAATGTAAAGTTAAATCAAAAATTTGATTATCTTGAAAAAGATTTACAAAATAAATTAGCATCTGTTATAGATAATGCAGGTAATGTACAATTATCTGATAATGCTAATTTTAATAAATTAAATACTAGTTTAATTTCATTAAAAACTGATCCTCAGTTAAAAAGAGCTGTATATTCTTCTGAGCAAGCAAGAAAAATGCAAGAAATTTTACAAAAAGATCCTAATATTCAAAATAGACCTTGGGATGCTCCTGCAATAAATCAATACAAAGCTTTTTTAAATGGAGAAACTAATGATTTTGAGTTAACACCTGTTTACAAAGATGTTGACTTAGTGCCAGTTTGGGATGAGTTTTTTAAAGGATTACCTAAAAATCAACAAGAAAATTTACAAAAGTATGGTCCTTATGGATTAGTTCAAGCTAAAGAAGAAGGAAGAGATATAGGAGATTTAATAGAAAAAATAGAAGTATTTAAAAATTATACTATTTTAAATAATCCTGAAATAACTTCTAATTTAACTAGAAGAGCAGATTATTATGGAAAGCAAGGGCTTAATCCTGAAGAAACTATAAATAATTATATTAATAATAGTTTACAAGCTTCAGCTAGTAAATTTGCTGGAATAAGTAAAACAATATCTAGTGTACAAATGAATCCTAATCAATCTGGAAGAATGCAACAAGAAGGTTTAAATATTTCTAGACAAAATGCTTTAACTTCTGCAAGACAATTAGATGCAACTGCACCTATTAGATTAGTAGGAACTACATTATTAAAAGCAAATAAGGAAGTTGGACAAGATTTACAAAATCAATTTAATAAACAAGTTGCTACTTTAGCTAAAAACTTAGTAATACAAAATGAAACTGATAAAAAAATGCAAGCTAACATGACTTCTTTACCCATAAATATACAAAAAACAATTATAACTGAAAATAGTGATGGAACTTATAATGCAGATGTTGTATTTCAACCAGTAAAACCAGGGGCTGCATCTATTACAAAAAATATAACAATTCCTTCTAGTCAAATACAAAGTATAGCTAACATGTATAATACAAGTGTTACTTCTAGTACTACAAAATCTCTTTCCTGGGACCCTGCTACACAAACTTTTAAATAATTTTTTTTTATGCAAGTTAATCATCCTAAGTATGGAATTTTAAATTTTCCTGATAATATGTCTCAAGAAGACATAAGACAAGCATTAATTAAACTAGATCAACAAGGAAATAAAATTATACAACCTTCTCAACAACCTACCCAACAACAACCTATTCAACAACAACCTGTTATCTCTAAACCTGTTGAAAAAGAAGAAGAACAAAGTTTTTTTGAAAGAACTAAAAATGCTATAAAAACTTTAGCTTTTTCTAAAGAAGAAAAACCAGAACCTCAACCTCAAGAAAGAATAATTCAAGGTTTACAAGATTATAAAGTAAGCATAGAACAAGCTAAAACTCCTGAATTACAACCTACTACTTTATCAGAATTATCTGAAGGATTTAAACCTAAAATAAATCTTATTACTTCTACAGAAGATGTTCTTAATAAATATAGACCTCAATATAAAAAAAGTTATTTAAATATATCTTCAATATGGAGAAATTTATTTTCTAATGAAGAACCATTAACTTTACAAGACTTTAGTTATAAAAATTTAACGGATAAATTAAATAAAGTTTCTACAACTAATTTATCTGCTAGGCCAGAAGCTATAAAATTATTAAGAAATGAATTAGAGCAATTAAAAAATGCTGATGTTCAAAAAAATTTAGAAGTAAATACAATTAAATCTCAAAATAAATCTAATAATTTATATAAATTAAATTCTGATGAAAAAATTGAAAAAATTAATGTTGTAGAAAATAGTATTTCAAAGCTTCAAGAAAAAAATAAAAATTTACAAGAAGAAAATATTTTTGATAAAATTGAACTTACTGAGAATCCTTTAACTAACATACTTAATTTATTTAAATCTTATAAAAAAAAATCTTCAGATATAGAAGAAAATAACAGAAAAATTAAATTAGGTAATACAGATTTATTTTATGCAAAAAATTTCAATGTAGATTTAGATAAAACCTTAGCTAAAATACCAGAAAATGAAAGAATACAAACTGAAGCAGCTTTAGATCCTGAACTTAAAAGTTTATTAAATTCAGCTCAAAAATTTAAAGATAGAGAAGATGAAACATCTGGTGTTAATTTAATTGATAAATTAACAAATAAAGAATCTAAAGATATTAAAGTAAAAGGATACACTGCAGAAAAAAACTTAGAAAATTTATATAATACAATTTCAGAAAAAGCTAGATTAAGAAAAGATTTACTAAATGAAACTTATAAAGATGATTTACAAGATTTTATAGCTGCAAATAATTTTCAAAATCTTTTTAATGTAAATGATGAAAAATTTAATTATTTAATAGATAATTATAGTTCTTTAAGGCAAAACCCTGAAAGTTTAAATTTATTATTTAATGATCCTACTGCTGCTGAAAAATTTAAATACATAGAAACAAATAGTGATTTTAATAAAATTCTTTCAAATATTATTATAGCTAATACTGTAAATGATGAAAGAGTTAATTATAGATTAAATAAATTTTTAGACGATAAAAAAAATTCATTAAATGCTTTAAACTATATTAAAGCTTTAGGAGAAAACCAACAATTAGGGGAAGATTATCTAGAACAAAAAGCTCAAGAATCAGGTATATTAAGTTTTGATAATGCTAAATTTTTAGCATCGCAAGCTATTGAAAAAGGAAATTATATAAAAGAATTTTCTAAACAAATAGTAGGAACTTTAGCTAGTAAAGTTAGTTCAGATGATAATTGGAGAAAATTAGAATATAGTTCTGATTTATTTAAAGCTATTAATAATGCTACAGATATTGAAAGTTTATCCCCTTTTTCTGATGCTAAATGGGTAGAATTAAAAACTACTACTAATAATGATTATAAAGTAGCTGTTGATCCTAGTGGCAATGTTGTAGATGTTAGGTATAATAAATTTAGTATGCCTGTTAAAGGGCCAATAAAGGATCAAATTACTGATTATTTTTATAAAAATAAAGAGACATTATTAAAAGATGCAAAAAATATTACTGATTATCAAGGAGGATATACTGCAAATGCAGGGTATCTTGCATCTCAAGTAGGAGATCAAATTTTAGAAGAAGTACCAACAGCTGTATTAGAGATAGGAGCTGCTACTGCAACTAGAGGACTTTTAGGAGGAGCATTAGCTACAGGAAGTAAAATTGGTAAAATTGCTGATTGGGCTAATAAACTAAAAAATAGTGGAAAATTTATTAATAATTATAATAAATTAACTGGCAGTATGATAGGGTTTACATCTGCTTATTCTGAAATAGCGCATGATGTACAAAGAAACTATGAAGAAAGAGGTTTAGACCCTAATTTTTTAAATACTGCATTAACTTCTGGGGGAATGGCAGCAGTTGCTCAACTAACTCCTGCTCTTGAAAAAACTTATAGAAAATTTGGAACAGATTTAGCAGAAAATGCATTTAAAAAAGAAGCTAAAGAAGTATTTATAACTGATATTCCAAAAGTATTACCTTTATTATCAGAGAGTTTAAATAATATTGGAGATAAAAAATTAAGAGATTATTTACTTCAAAAAGAAGTAAGAGAATATGCTGTAGGAAGATTTATAGATAGAACTACTCAATTAGTTAAACCTTTTGCTAAAGAAGGAGTGCAAGAATCTTTGGAAGAAACAGTTTTAGAACCTTTATCTCAAATTGTAACTAATAGTGCTAATGCTGCTTTAACAGGTAATGAATTATATAATAAAGAAAGTTTACAAGACTTAGGATTTTTAGATCCTGAAACTGCTTTAATTGCAGGATTAACAGGTGGAATTATGTCTTCTGGAATAAATACTATTTCAAATGCAATGAGTAAAGATTATAATTCTATGGATGCTTTACAAGCTGCAGTAAATGATCCCACTAAATTTAAAGCTTTATTAGGTAGTTTTGTAAATGACCAAAATGAATCTGGCAAAAATTTAACTCCAGAACAATATAATTCTGTAATTAATAATTTTGATAATCTTAGAAATAATTATAATAAAACTAAAGAAGAGTTTAATTTAACTTCTGATTTTGCTACTCAAACTAATCTAGAAAATCCAGTAATACAAAATACTTTAAAAACTTTAGGCTTAAAAACTGAAGCTTTTAATGAAATTAATGGAACTAAAACTTTAAGTAATATTATTTTAAATAATGAATTAAATAATTTAAAAAAACAAGAAAGTACTCAAAGATTACAAGAAAGTATAGGAGTTTCAGATAATAATGGTAATAAAAATATAACTCAATTTTTAGATCAAAATGGTTTATTTAATTCTACTAAATATTCTGAAATAACAGGCGATACTAATATAGACTCTGAAACAAGTAAAATAATTACAAATTATAATACTGCACAAGCTAAAGACTTAAAGTTAAAAAATACATTAAATTTATTTAGTAAAAATTTTGCAGGGATTCAAAATACATATCTAAATAATTATCAAGATATTATAACAGATAACCCTGATTTAACTAGTCCAGAATTATCTTTCTTTAATGATATTTTAAAAAATAAGTTATATAATCAAAGTATTAATAATCAAAGAATTGCTCAAATTGAACAAGAATTAAGTCAATTTGAAACTGTTGAAAAAGATAAGACTTTAAAAAATGAATTAACACAACTAAAACAAACTAATGGTAATATTCAAAAAGAAATAAATGATATTACTTCTACATATAAAGAAGGTTATTTAGAAACTCAAAATAATCTTTCTGCTTTAGAACAAGAATATAATTATGTTAAAGGTTCTGTAGATAGTTTATTAGAAAGTTATGTTACTTCTGATACAGATACTTTAACAGAAGAAGATGAGCAAGAATTAAATAAATTAATTGCTGTAAAATCTCAAAAGTTAAGTAATTTAATTAAAGCATTTAAAGATGCTAATAAAAAATATAATAATGGTATTATTGTTAAAACTTTAAAAAATAAAGTTTTAGAAACTAAAAGTAAGGGAGCAGGAACTTATAATATAATTACTGATAAAGATTTCCAAGAAGACTTAAAAAAAGAAATTAAAAGTAACAAAGAAGCTTTACAAAAAATTAAAAGATATAAATATTTATTTAATAAATTTAAAACTTCTTCCCTGACTTCAGAAGAATTAAATGAGTTTAGAAAGTTTAATAAAACTTATGATGAACAACAAGTTTTAAAAACAGTTTTTCCTTATTTTGTTTCATTAACTAAAGAAGAAATAGAAGTAAAATTAAGTAATAATACAGATTTAACTTTAGCTTTATTTAATAATTTAATTAATTTAGGATATATTAATTTTAACAGATTAGGTAAAAATATAAGTTCTGAATTAATGTTAAATCAAGTACAAAATGCTTTATTAGAATTAAATTATAATATTGCATTAATAAATGATAATAGATTAAATGAGATAAAATTATTTTCTAAGCAAAATGGAGCTTTATTTGTTAATTCTTTAATAGAAAAAATTGAAATAAATAATAAAACAAATAAAACTGCAATAGAAGGGGCTACGTCAGAATCTATTGATACAGAAATAAATGTAATACCAACTATTTCAGAATCCTTTGAAACTATTCAAAAACCAACTATTAAAGGATCTAATAAACAAGAAGAATCTTTAAATTTACTAGAAAGAAATAGTATTAAAAGAAGTGCTTTACCTGCAGAAAATATTACAGATAACTTTTATATTATTGATAATAAATTATATCAAAGAGTTACTACAGTAGAAGAAGAAGAAAAAACTTCTTCAGAATATTTAACTGCTGGAAGTAATGTAGGTAATTTTTTAGATAATGTAGGAAGAATTATTTTTGGAAATAATAATATTAATGAAACTCATAAAGAAGAAGTTTATAATACTTTAATAAATAATTTTGCTAATAAAAATGTAGAATTATCTATAGATAAAGAAAGATATAATAGAATGTTTAAATTTCTTTTAGATAGAAGAAATGATTTAATTTCTAAGGGTTATATTTTTGTTACAGATGAAAGAGTTATTTATAGTAAATATGATGGTACAGACTTTACAGGAATTGATCCTGTTACTATGCCAGATAATACTGTAGGTATTGCTGGTACTATGGATATAATAGCAATTGCTCCAGATGGAAAAATAGATATTTTAGACTTAAAGTCTGTGTCTGATAATAAATCAAAAGCTAATACTAATGCTAATAACTATAAAAAAACAAAGTGGGCTAAACAATTAGGAATTTATAAAACTATTTTAGAAAAAATACCAGGTATTACTGTAGATAACTTAAAAGTTTTAAGATTTAATGTTACTTATGATATATTAAATTTAGGAAATAAAATTATTAATTTAAATTTTAAAGAAAGTAGTTTAGAAAATATTTTTCTTTCCTCAACTTTACAAAATACAATTAATAAGTATTTAAGTATACCTAGTTTAATTATTTCAACTAATCCAACAAATGTTGATTTAACTCCTGAGATACCTTTAGTTTCAGATAATGATGTTAATATAATTGAATTACCTAATGAGGTAAATGATTTGTTATTTTTTGAAGATTTTAATGATAACTCTGAAATCCCTCAAGATCAGGTAGATTTTATAAATTATATATTTACTGAGGAAGGTAATGAGCAAGTAGATCCTATAATAGAAACTATTCCATTTTTTGAAGATGAGGAAGGTTTTGAATATGACCCTAATGATTCTCCTGGCATTGAAACTACAGAAGTAGTTAGTCCAGTTCTTGAAACACAACCATTGGAGTTAGAACAAGTTACTGCAACTACTGAAATTGAAATAGATTCTAATACTCAACTTATTAGTGGAGAAGCAGATAAAGAAACTTTTCAAGCAAATTCAGTTCAGTATAGTGATGATCCTAATTCTAATATTGTTGATTTAGGAAGATATACTTATGTTAAATATAATACTATAACAGATCCTGTTACAAATCAAGTAAAATATATTGTAGAAGTATTTAATAATCAAGACTTAAATAAACCTTTCAAAAATAAAGAGTTTACTAAAGAAGAATTAAAAAAAGAATTTAATAAACAAGGTTTATTTTTTACTGATAAAATTAATAATAATTCTGTTTATTTATTATTAACTGCTAATAAAAAACCTATTAATTCTTTTTTATTAGATAATGTTATTAATGAACAACTTATTCCTATATCTACTACAATAGATACTGTTAATTATCAAGATTTAGAAGAACAAGAGGGTGAGATAATTTTATTAAATTTTCCTCAATATCATAATTCTTTTAAAACTCAAGAAGAGTTTAAGAATAAAGCAAGTTTAGGAGTAATAGTAAATGGACAATTAGTAGCTTTAATTCCTTCTTTAACAAACAATAATAAAAATGCTTTATTAAGAAATGATTTAGTTATTACAGGGTCTAAAGGTAATTTTTCTGTAGAACCTTTCAAGGTTAAAATAGATAAAGTAAAAGCCGGATCTATTATATTTAACCAAGATAATCAACCTGTGGTTAATTTTATGTCTAATTTACCAGGATTTACTAGTACTTTAGCTTATGTAGGAGAAGTAAATAAAGTTAAACAATTGATTAATCCTTTTGGTAAATCTAATGAAGAAAGAAACTTAATTATAGATGCTTCTAATTTAACAAAAGCTGGAGTTTACTTAATCTTAGAGAAACCTAATAAAAATCCAATTATTATTCCTTTAAATACTCCTACTTTAAAAGAGTATATAGGAACTATAAAGCCTGAACAACTTGCAAATTTAAAGACATTTTTATCACAAAATTTAACTTTTAATAGTAAAAAAAGTATAAAAGATAATTATCTTAATTTTTTAAATCAATTAAATGATTTAGTTACAAGTAACCCTAGAAGTGGAGTGTTAAAAAACCTTTATAATGCTGTCCCCAAATCAATTAATGACAAACCTACAAGTAATAAACAAATAAAAAATATTGCAAATTTAAAATTAAATTTTAACTTAGACACTTTATTTGATTATTTATTAGATACATTAATTAATTTAAATGAAGTTACTAAGCAATTCTACACTATAGATGTTAATTCTCAGAATCTTTATGCAGATAATAGTGTTATAGTAAGTTATAATAAAGTAATAAATAATGCAATAATAATAGATAATAAACAATCTGTAGAATTTTTTAAAGATTTTTCAGATGATACTTTTTGTGATTAAAAAAATATATTAAAAATAACTTATGGCTTCATGTTATATTAATCCTTTTCCTAAAGAAATCTCTCAAGATGAATTTCTTTTAATTTTAAATGCAAATAATTTATACGAGCAATATTTAAATCATATAAATAATAATGATGATTTATCTGATTTTTTTAATCAAAATCAAACTATTATTAATTTAGGCATTGATGATATTAAAGGATTAAGAGATTTTAAATCTGGAAAAATTAATAATTTTGAATCTATTAATGATAATAAAATTATTAGTTACTATATTAATAATAATGTAGATAATAATGTTTTAAAAATTATAGATAAGGGATTTACTGAAGTTTATTATAAAGTTATTTCACAAAGTAATGCTCCTTTCTCTGAATTAATTAATATTAATGATTTAGTTACTATGCCTTATAAAAAAGGTGTAGAAACCAATAATGTTTTAATTAGATTTTTTGGAAATTTAATAGCTTTAAAGTTAAGAACACAAGAAGAATTATTAACTAATAAAAAAATAAGTGGAGAAACTCTTACTGAAAATGATAAACTATTTAATGAAAAATTAGTTAATTATCTTAATAGTTTGGGTATTTATGAAAACCCTAATAAACCACTAATTTCTTTATATAATTTAAAAAATAATACTCGATTAAAAGAATTAATTAAATTTTTAGGAAGAGATGGTTTATTTAGATTAGATGATAATATAATTAATAATATTAATGATGAAATTGAAGTTTTAGAGGAAAATATTCAAATATATGATGTAGACCCTTTAACAGAAGATCCTTCTGATAAAATATCTGGAAGATTAAAATTAATGCTAAGAGGTATTCCTAAATATGATTTAAGTGGTAATCCCGTAAAAGTTCAAAATATACCTCAATATTGGAAACCTTCAGAATTAATATTTGAATTATTAAAAGAAGTTTCTAATAAAAATGTACATAATTATAGTTTAAATCAAATATTAGATAGATTAAAAATTTTATCTAGGACTACTAACAATAGATTATCTAATCCAGCACAAAAATTTTTATCAAGATTAGAAATTTTACATAATAATATTAAAACTTTTGAAAATTCTAATTTAGATATTTATACGGATTTATTCTTATACTTTCAACAATCTTTAGTAGGTATTGCAATTTTAGAAGAAAGATTTAAAACAATTTCAACTATTGATAGGGGGGGCAATCTTGAGTATATTTCAGTACCTGATTATAAATTAATTAATAAAACTAATTTTGATAATTATGGATTTACTAAAGTAATAGAAGATTTTGTTCTCAACTTAAAAACAAATGAATTATTAAAAAATAATTTTAATACTTCTGAAGAATTAGTATTAAAACCTAATCAATCTATTAATAGTTTAGCAGAGGTATTAAATAATATATTAGCTCCATCTCTTTTAGTAAATAAAGAAGAGTTTAAAGTAAGATTAGTAAATAAATTAAAAAATAGTATTACTGAGCAAAAAGGAATTAGTGATTTAAAAACATTTTTAAAAACCATTATTAGAAATAATGAAGTTTTAAATTCTGACTTTATATCTAAAGTATACAATGTAAATAATGATACTTTATTTCCAGTTATAAGTCCTTCTGAATTATCAGAAGAAATTAGTTTAGTTAATAATAGTATTAGAGCTGTAAAACAAGGAGTAGCTTACGAAGACACAGATTTTTATAATAAATTTGGCATAGATATTGTAGGACAATCTTTATGGGGAGATTATGTAAAAAATGCTGGAGATACTTTAAAAGTATCTATATTTACTGCATATAAAAATACAGAAACTAATAATGAATTTTCTAATTTTACTAGAAAAGAGCTTTTAGCTAGTTTTTTCAATATTAATAATACACCTAATACTATTCATACTCCAATTCTATCAGATAAAAGTAACATTTATTTGATTGAGAATTATAAATTTTCTACTAATGTAATATCTCCTGAAGAAGACTTTTTTTCTGGGGCAGATGCATTAAGTGATGTAAGTAATTCTATTAATTTCTTTGATTATATTATAAGTTTTTTAAAAATTGATAATGATTTAAATGAAAAAATAAATAATCAAAATATATCTATTGGTAAAAATATAGATAATGCATTTAAAATTCAATCTTTATTTTTATTTAATCCTGAGTATTATGGAGTAGAAACTAATGAAAATGTTTTAAATTTATATAATACTTATGTTTCTACTAGTAGTTCAATTTCAGAAAAAAATCAAGCTAAAATATCATTAATTGAAATTATAGCTGGAGTATATAATAAACTTGGAGATAATTTACTGAATGAATTTATAGATAATAATTTAATTACTTTTAATGATAATAAATATATAATTAATCAAAATTCATTAATTAGTAATTTTAATTATCCTCAAAGTGTAGAGGGTTCAGATAAATTAGTTGATGATATTAAAAAAGCTGCTATAAAGTCTTATATTTTTACAACTCATCTTTCTTTATTAACTAATGGACACCCTGCATTTTTTAAAATAAATGATGAGCAAAAGAGAACTAAAGCTATTGTAGCAGATAGTAAAAAAGTAAATTTATCAGCTGTATATAAAGGTGAAACTATATTAATAGATAATATTAATAGAAGAATTATACTTAAAGATGTAGAAACAACTGTTAAAAATGGAGACTTAATTGAAGCATCTATGCAACAATTAAAGTCTGAAGGATTAAAGGGGGGTGAGTTATTAGAAAAAATGGCTAATTTATATAGTAACTCTGTATTACTTGATGGTACAGAAGTGTTTACTTTAGAGTCTGAAAAATTAACTGATATTCAAAATAAATTTTTAGAAGAAACTAAAGATTTACAAGAAGAATTAGAAACCATAAAAGATCCTACTTCTAAAAAATATAAAGACCTAACTAATGAAATTAATAATTTTAAAGAAAAATATTCTAAATTAGAAAAAGAAGTTAAATTTGTTAAATCTCAATTAGCTAATACAACAGATGCTTCTTCTTTAATGTCATTAGACTTCTCTAGAAAATATCATATTGGATTAAATCTATATTCTAATAATCAAGAAGAACTTTATAAGGCTGAAAAATCTGGTAAATTTTTAAAGAATTTTACTAAAGATAATTTTAAAATTATTAAAAACATAGTTTATACTAAATTAAGAAGAAATAATATTATGACTTCTTATATGGAAAAAACTTCTACGGATAATTTTACAGCTCAAAGAGTTTTTATTGGAAATGAACCTAATATATATCAAGCAATGATTGGTAAAATGTTTGGTTATACTTTTGATGAAAAGAATGAGTCTTGGGGTTATAATCCTAATAATGCTGTTGTAGAAAAAGTAGTTTATGGAAGTGCAGTAAAAGCAGAAGTACCTACTAGGGAAACTGGTGAAACTATTGTTTTAGATTTAGAAAAATTTATAAAAGATAATAAGATTGAAAATTTAGAAGATGTAAATAATTTTAAATTTAATAAGACTTTTTCTAATGAGTATGTAATTGATGTTACAACTACAGAGGATAGATTACAAGTAGAAACCCCAGAACATTTAGAAGCTCAAGGAGATTTAGGTACACAAATAGATGCCCTAATACATAATGCTATTAATATTGAGGATAATTATAAAATAGGAAATAAAATATATAATGGTAATGAATTAACTGTTTTATTAAATGATCTAAAAAAATCTTTTATTGATATAGGAGTTAAAAACTTATATAATAAATATAATAATAATACTTTAAATACTTTTTATGAGTTAATCTCAGAATTATATGAACAACGAGATTACCTTAATATTGAAACATTATCTCTTGAGAAAATTCCTGAATTATTAAAAAATCCTCAATTTGGGTTAGCATTAGTTTCTAAAATACAATCTCAAATTAAAAGAAATGTTGTAAAGACTAAAATGAATACTTTCCAATTATTTAATGGAGTAATAGGATATAGTGATGATTTAAAAATATTAGTAGAGACAGATACAGATAAAGATGGTAATGAATTCAAAAAAATAATATTTGAAGTTGCAATGCCTGTAATTAGTGAAAATATATACAATGCTGCTTTTAATTCTGAAACAGGAAAATTAGATATAAATCTATTGCCTAAAGAAATTAAAGATATGGTTGTATATAGGATTCCTACAGAAGCTATATATTCAATGTTTGTTATTAGAGTTAAAAAATTATTACATCCATCTGCAGGTCCTATTATTTATATGCCTATAGGTACAACTACTATAGCAGGTTTTGATATGGATATTGATAAACTATTTGGTATATTAAAAAATTATAAACTTGATAAAGACAATAAAATTAAAGTTATATCTTATTCTTTAGATAAAGACAGCAATGTCAATTTTAAAGAATGGAGTAAAGAAAATATTTCTTTAGAAGATAAAGCAAGTTTAACTACTTTTTTTGAAGAAAAAACTAAATTAATAGAAAAAAATAAAGAAATCTTAAATACTAATGAAGAATTAAAGTCTTTATTAGAAAGAAAAAGAGAATTAGTAAAAGAAATTAAAGATAACTTAGTAACTAATTTTAATTTGTCAGGATCTAATTTATCTAAAAATATTTCTATTCAAGTAAATGAAAACAAAGAATATATAAAGTTAAAGGAAGGAATAGAAACTATTATTAATTCAAAAGAACTTAAAGATTTAGATGTATTAATAAGAGATTTTCAAGAAATAGATGCTAATATTCAAGCTATTGAAAAACCTTATAAAGACCAATGGAAGCAACTCAATGTAACACAACAAATGAGTTCTTTACAATTGCAAAACTTAAATTTTGATATTTTAACAAATACTATTTCTAATTTTAAAAATATAAATACTTATTTAACAGGTAATAATTTTGTTAGATTAGAAGAAATAAATGATATAAATGAAACTAAGAAGATTAAAAGTAATCCAGAATATGCTAAACAAGTTGCTTTAAATAAAAGATTGCCTTACAAAGATAGAAGTCTTTTAAATAATGTTAATACTTTTATGGCTATTATGTCAGGTGCTCAAAATATTGGTCCAACTGCTATAATGAACCAATTTTTAGGTTATTTAAAGTTTTTACAAAATTTTAATCAAGATAAAGAGTTTGGATTTAATTTTAATTCTAATGTAACAATTAAATCTAATAGCCAAAAAGATAGTCCATATTTTAATTTATTTTTAGGTTTAAATAACATGCAAACTAAGTCAGGTCAAACTGCTGCTTTAGCAAATGCTGTATTGTTAGCCCAAGCTGTAGATAATATTAAAAAAGACTTATCAGTACCTTTAAATCTTCATAAAAACTTAATGGGATTAAGAGGATTATTATATATGATAGGTTTAGATGAAAATATTGTAGACAGACTATTTACAGATATTAAATTAGTAGATAAAATTATAAAAAATAGTATTGCTAATGGAGACATTAATAAATACAAAAAAAATATATTTAAAGTTAAATCTATTTTAGATGAAACAGGAGACAATTTAGTTGCAATTAATTTAGATGCACTTTCTGGAGAATTTAATTATTCTATAAATTTAGAAGATTTAAATAAATCTTATAATCCAGAAAAAAATGTTTTAGACTTATTTACTAATAATATAGGTGAAGAAGATATTGTTAAATTTTTATCTGTTATGTTTGATTTTTCAAGTCAGTTAACAGATTTAATTTTAATTACAAATAATTTTTATACAGGATTTGGTAAAAACTTTAAAGAATTAGCTAATAATTTTTTAGATACTCAAGAATTTTTAAGCAAAAACAATAATTTAATATATAGTGGAGATTTAGCAAATAATTTATTAATAAATACAGAAGATAGTTTTATTGAATATAAGTTAAAAACTTTATTAGATGTTACAAATAATATTTATGAGTTATTTAATATTAATTTAAATAATTTAAATTATAAAAATTTAATTGATTTTGTTAAGAGAAAAAGTATTTTTTTAAGTAGCCCTTCAAATAAAGGATATTTGTTTCAAGCTAATTTAAGTGCTAATTTATATTTAAATTTAATAAATGAATTAGGATCTGCTGAAACTTTATTAACTACATATTATCAAGAAGTACAAGACTTAAAAGATATTTTTAGTGTATCTAAATTAGTTGAGGATTCTGGTAATAATGAATACATTGTATCTTCAAATCAAAATTTAAATTTAAGTATATTAAAAAATATTATTAGGTTTGTAAATACAACTCCTTATTTTTTACAAACTAACCAAGAAATATCAGATTTTAGAAGTTTATATCCATTTGATATTCAATTTTTAGGGCAGACAGAACAAATTAACACATTTGATACTCCTAAAAAAATAATAGATTTATTTTCTAATGATACTCAAACTAAGTATGCTACTAATTTAGAAGGGCCTATAACAGAAGATAAAGTTATTTCTGCTAAAGACATAGCTAAAAAATTATTCTTTGTTAATATGGTGCAATCTGCTTTATTTTCAGGAAAAACTAATAGAGGTAGAAGTAATATGTTTGAAATGTTATTTTTAGATAATATATTTTTACAAAATAGTATTTTACATATAAACAAAAATTATAGTAGCTTAATTAATGATGAAATAGTTAATTTAGATTATGATTTTTTCCAAAACATAGAGAATACAAATGCCTTAATAGCTTTTTTAACTATTAATAATTTTGAAATATTTAGTAATCCTAATGTTGTATATAATTTAGAAAACATTAGATTTAAAGAAAGTAAGAAATTTATTAATAACTCTCTTTTTGGTCAACCTACAACTTTTAATTTAGGTCAAAGAGGAAATTTAACAAATGTAATTTCTTTAAATAAAAATCAAATTCCTATTACTCAAAATGAAACTTTTAAAATAGCAAATCAAAATAGCATTAATAAAGTATTAAATAAACAGTTTTTAATTGTAAGTCCTGAACAAGAAACTTATTCTATATTATTTCAAAATGCATATGTTCAAGAAGATACTTATTATTATAAAAAATTAGGAATTATTAATGTAGGTAAATTATATTCTAATAAAGAAAATAACATAGCCTTTAGCCTTTTACAACCTTTATTAATAAACAATGGAATAGAAACTGATACAATTATAGTAGAGCCTATTATGGCCCCAATATCTATAACTCCTACTCAACCATCTACTCAACCTACTGAAGAAGATTTTAGTTCAGTACCTCCTTGCGTAGATTAAAATTAATTAAACCATAAAAATTTATAAATATGTTAATAACACCAAAAACTATAGAATTATTAAACTATAGAATTAATCAAGAACAAAAAACTTCTAAAGAATACGAGCAAATGTATTTATGGCTTAAAGATAAAGCTTACTTTAATGCTGCACAACTTTGGAAGAAAAATTATGAAGATGAGTTAGAACACGCAGGTTGGGCTAAGAATTACTTATTATCTTTTAATGTAATGCCTGAGTTAGATAGTATTCCAGAACCTCCAAATATGTTTGAATCTTTTGAAGAAATAGTGAATAAAACACTAGAGATTGAAACTGAGACTACTATGCAATGTAGAGCTTTAGCTAAACATGCTTTAGATGAAGGAGATTATAATTTATTAACATTAGCTAATAAATTTAATGAAGAACAAATTGAAGAATTAAACAGTGTTTATGACTTACTAGACATTCTTAAATTAAGTTCTGACAAACTTATTATTGAACTATATATTAAGGAAAATATCTTAGAAAATTAATAATTTTTCCTTATATTTACCTTTTATTACTTAAATTAATTACATGGATAAGTGTACTTTTGGTTATATTGAAGACAAATTTAGATTAACTGACCCTGAAAAAGCAGATTATTTCAATAATTTAGCTTTAAATATTTGGAAACAAATAACCGATTCTTTATTGTTTAAAAAAGTTGTTGAAGTTACCCCAAGGTATTATTTAAGTCCTTTAAAAACTCAAAAAAGGAATAAACAAGTCAAACTTATTGAAGATATTAATAATGAACTACCTGAACCTGTAGTAAAAATTAGTAATTCAGATTTAGTTATGGTTAATGTAAGTCCTTTATTTGGGCAAGAAACAAGTATTAATGCTGAAAATTTAACAAAATTAAACCTATCTAAACCTGATATTACAAAATATTTAAATGAAGGTTTAAGTGTTAAAAATAGTATTTTACAAAAAATTTATGATGAATATCTTACTGGCAAACCTACTTATGTTCAGAATGTAGATAAGGATCAAAATTTAATTCCTGGATCTTATAGATTAAATTATCAAAGTGATAAAATAAAAGGTAAAAAAAATACTAAAGTAGCAGCTACAAATATAGTTAATTCAGTTAAAGATAAAATAGAAACTGATTATCCAGGAGTAATTGTAACTCCTAATTATGATACTACATACATAACTTTTAAAGTAGCTCCAGGGCCTGATTTATTATCACAATATGAAACTCCAAATGAAACATTAGTTGAGACTCCTAATGAAACTTTAATTGAAACTCCTGTACTTAAAAGGGGAGAACTAGATAAAAATATTAGAACAAAGTATTTTGCTGAAGGAGAAACTACTACTGATAAAGAAATATTAACTAAAATTGCAAATTCTAGTCATCCTTTAAATCAATTAGCTAAACATTTAATTAAATATACAAAAGGAGTTAGTGTTAAATTAGTTCCTGAAATTATAGTAATTGATCCTCAAACAAATAAAGAAAAAAATTCAGCAGGACTTTATAAACAAATAGACTTATTTACTGAAGAAATTCAAATTAATGAATTTGCAAGGTTTAGAGGAATGGGTATTGAACCTACAATTATACATGAAATTCTACATTCTTTATCTGTAACTTGGCTTAATAGTATAAATCAAAAAGATCCTTTATATTTAGAATTTAAAAAATATTATAGTGAAGCTTTACAAAATAAAGAATTACAAAGTTTAAATGAAGATGAGGGATATGGTTTAGCAAATGAAAGAGAATTTTTAGTAGCATTATTTACAGATGCAAAATTAATTAATAAATTAAAAGAAATTCCTGCATCTGAACCTACTAAATATAAAAATAGATTAGAAGAAGTATTTAATTTTATTTTATCACTATTTAAAATTAAAGAAAATAGTTCTATTTATTCAGAAGCATTTGCAGTTGCCTCAAATATTATTGAAGAGCAATTTGATTTAAATAATAAATTAATTAATAACTTAAAGCCTTATAGTGATGATTTATTTGAAAACTATAATTTAGAGGAAAGTTTTGATAGTGGTTTAGAAAATTATAAATCTAGTGAGTTAAAAGTAAGTATTGAAACAAAACCAGGAGTACAAGAGTTATTTAATTCCAACCCTGAATTAGGTAAAATAGGAACACCTGAACAATACTCTAAATACTTAGACTTTATATTTCCTGAGAATAAAATTGAATATAGAGGAGATTCTTTTAATTTAGAAAAATTTAAGTATAGTGAATCATTAACTTTGGCAGATGATGGAGTAACTGTAGTTAATAAAAATAAATTAGGATCTGGAGTTTATACAACTCCTAATTTAAAGTTTTCTGAAAATTTTGCAAAAGACAATAAAGGTAAATTATATACAGTATTAGTTAATACACAAAATGAATTAAAATTTAATAGTAGATTAGATTTTTTAAAAGCAGTATCTTTCTATTATAATTTAGGAAGCAAAGCTCCTTCTGCACAACAGGTAGATAATTTTGTTAAAACTCAACAAAAAAATAATATTTCTATTTTTGTAAAAAAAGCAGGAGTTACTGATGAAACAGTTTCTCCTATAGAAAATACTTATATTTTAGGAGTCCCTAAAGATATAGAAGGATTTAAAGAGTTTATGCAAAGTAATAGTGTTTCTATTGTTGCAAGACCTATAGTTGAGGAATTAAAAACAACTTTAATTCCAGATAATATTGAGGAACAATTTGCAGAAGCCAAAAAATTAGAAAATAAAACTCCTGAAAATAATGAAGAGTTTAATAAAAAGATTTTATACTCTTTAATATTACCCAATATTAGTTATGATAGATTCTTAAATGTATTTTCTCAAACAAATCCTGAAGAGTTTAACAAATATAGAGAAGAAAAAGTTAAAAAAATTATTGATAGTTTTGTTAAGAAATTTAACATAACTGTTGAAACCATTAGTACTTTTCAAGATAGATATGCAATAGCTAATAATAAAACTATTTCTTATAATGGTGTAGCAAATTTAGCAAACAAAACTATTAAGTATTTAGATGGAGATAATAATGTTTTAACAGAAGAAGTAGCTCACTTTATGGTAGCTATGTTGGATAAGAATGGTCCAGAATACTTAGCATTAAAGAACTATATTGCTCAAACTGAAGAATATCAATTATACTATAATTCTTATTTAGAAGTTTATGATGGAGATGTAGATAAGACTGAGGAAGAAATAATGGGTAAAGTAGTAGCAAATTCTTTATTAGGAATTTCTGAACAAACTCCATTATCTTTAAAGAGTATTATTAAACAAATATTTAATAAACTTAAAGAGTTTTTAACTCCTCAATATAAGAGAGAATTTACCAAGGCTTTAGATAATATTAATCATTTATTTTTTACTGAAAACTTTGATACAGCTTTTAATGAAGCTAATATAACTTTTGATGAGTTTTACAAGTTAGATTTTTTAAATGTAGAGAATGAAATTAAATTTAATAAATCTACAGATCAAATAATAAATACAATTACAACTAACTTAGAAAGACAAAAAGTTAAATTTATACAAAATAAACAAACAGATTTAGTAGATAAAACCACTTTATTAATAAAAATATTAAATTCTGAAGATCCTGATATAGATAATATAGAAAAAATTAAAGATTTTATTTCTTTATCTGTTTTAGAAATACAAAATTTAAAAAACTCTTTTGAAGAATTTGAAAATAGTGAAGTAATTAAAGATTTAGAAAGTAAAGATTTTTCTAAATTAAGTAGAGAAGAGCAAGAAGCACAAACAAATCAAGACAGATTAAATAATTTAAATTATATAGCATCTGCAATTAGTACTATTCAAAATTTATATTCTTTTATTCAATTAATAGAAGAAAATTTTACTAGTATGAATAGAGATTTACAATCTCTAAAAGATTTTAAAGAAATAGTAGAGAGTTTACCAAATACTCAAGAAAATAATTCTTTTAAATCTGCATTATCTTTTACCTACCCTACAAAAAAAGAAGCTGCTATATCTGAATTAAAGGGAGTTTATGAAAATATATCTAAGCAACTATTAAAAGTTGTATTTAATTCACTAAGTACTGCTGAACAAAAAGAATTTTTAAAAATTACTAAATTAGATCCTATTACAAATGTTGTAGAAGCTAATGATATTAAGACTGAGATTAATATATTTTCTACAATAAAAGATTATTTTTTAGGTAGATTTTCTCAGTCAAAAGCATCTACTGCTTATAAAGCTACTAGGGCTAATATAATGCCAATATCTTTTCAATCTGATATTTTCTTACTTAATATTGATAATGCAAATGCTGCAATTAGGCAAATCAAGCTTATGAATACTACTAAAGAAATTTATGAGACAGATTTATTACAAACAGATTTACAAGTACTAGGAGATTTTGACCAAACATTTGTATCTGCAAAGGATAAAAAAGGAAAAGTTAATTTTAAATTATTACAAAAATATAATTATTTACAATTTGGAAATACATTAACTAATAAAATAGTAAATAGTCATTTAATTCCTTTAATTCAATCAAACTTTAAGTCATTAAATTCTGGAATATTAAAAGGAACTAATGAGGATTTAGTAAAAGTCCTTCAAAAAAATATTACAAGTCCTAAAAATTTAAAACTTAGTATTTCAAAATTATTTGAAAATACAATTATATCCAAAAATTTATATTATTTTTTACTTAATTATGCAAAAGCATATGAATTACTATATACTTTAAAATTAAGTCAAAGTAATCCAAATCTAAGTGATATAAATTACCAAAATTTAACTCAATATCAAAATGAATATATTGCTCAATTAGAGAATAAATTAACTAATTTAAATTTTACTGAAGATAGACTTCCTTATTTAAATATTAACTTTGATTTTCAAAATTCTTCTTTAACTGAATTACAAATTATTGACGTAGTTCATAATGTAGTAAATAATAAGAGAGAGAAGATTATTAAAAAAGAAGTTACTATCCCTGAAATGGTTAATGGAAATCCTAATCCTGTTTATTATAATCAATTAGGTTATGCAGAAGGATTATTAAATTTCTTTAAGCAAAAAATTAATTTTGTAGAAAATTTAGAAGGAGATGTAAATATAGATTTAGTAAATTTTACAACTTTAGGAGATGAATTATTCTTTAATTTATCTGATAAAAACCAAGTTTCTGGAATTGATTATATAGATCAAGATTATATTAAGTTAGAAAAAGAATCTAAAGATACTACTAATAGTAGAACTCAAAAAATAGCAGAAACTAAATTAAAAATAATTAAAAAAATACAAGATTTTAATAATGAAAATAATTTAAAATCTAATTATTTAAAAAAGAAATTTAAATATAATAATAGTCAATTTTTAAGTGATGATTTAAATAAAAGAAATTTTTTAAATTATATTTTTAGAATTATTCCTGCAGTAGCTTTAACAGTTGGATTAACAAATAATATTTTTTATGCTCCTGTTATTTATTCTTTTAGTCAAATAGGTATAGATCAATTAATAAAAATATCTTATTTTATAAGAAAAAATAATTTTAATGTTATAAAAGCATTACAATTATATTTTAACTCTACTCTTAAAGAAGAACTAAGGGTAGAAGATTATGATGTAGAAGTTAAAACAAATGAAGAAAAAAGCTTATTTAAAGCTTTTAAACAAATTTTTACTACATTAAAAAATAAAGTTGAATCTAAATTTCTAAATAATACTGATGATAGTGAAGTAATAGACACTAATACTTTTTTAGTAGGGGAAACTGAAATTCCAAAACCTTTTGCAAAAGTAAAAGCAGATAACTCTCAATTATCTACTGATTTTTTAGCAGATTACAAAACTTTTGTCCAAGAAATGGCTAATTATGAAACTAATGTAAGATGGGAATCTTGGATTAGAATGGCTGGAGAATATCAAGCAATTAGAGAAGGGTTTAATAGTTTAAATATTATTAATTTAATTAAAGATAGATTTTTCTTTAGTAAATTTTACAATAAAAATTCTATAACCAATGTTATTAGAATTTTAACTACCAACTTTGCTAGAAAAACTTTGACAGGTAATATTCAAAGTCAAATAATGAACTTTGTTTTAGGTAATTTAACTACATTAATTCATACAAATCCTATTAATTTTGCAAAAGCCTTTGTTATTAATTTAAAAGATGTTACTAATAAATTATTTTCTGCTACTAATGCTACAAATTTATATAATGATTTTTTAAATGTATTTACAGGAAGTAATAGTGAAAAAAATAGACTAGCTTTTTTCCAAACTTTAGCAGATACATTTTTAGGCAAAAATACAACTTTAATACAAGAAAGAAATAATTTATCTACTCATATTAAAAAATATTTAAAAAATCAAAGAGGAACAGGATTTACTGTATTTGATGAATCTGAAAATTATTTAATAAGTATTACTCAATCTACAAACTCTCAAGGTTTACAACAAGTAACAGAAAATTTTATAACTACTTTATTAATAAATAATTATTTTCTTGATAATCCTTTAGTAGATGAATTTAATAATCCTATTAAAAACTTACAAACATATTTAAGTTTAGAAAATGGTAAAATTATATTAAATAAAGAAAAATTAGGTATAACTAAGTTATATTTACAAAATGACAATAAGTTAAAAGTTAAAAGTTACGATAATATTGACATAGAAAATAATAAAGGATTTTCTGAAATGACATTAGAAGAATTAAATGTAGATCCTTTAACTGATTTAGAATTAGAAATATTTTTAAATGAAACTATGTTAAATGAGATAAGTAATTTACAAGAAAAATCTCAGGGAGTTTATAACATTTTTAATAAATCTTATTGGAGAAATTCTTGGTTAGGACTTTTATTATTACAATTTAGAGATCACGTTTTACCTGCTTTAACTACTACTATAAATTCTAAAAAAATATCTACAGACTTTACTAATTATGAAAAAGGAATTATAAATTCATTATCTTCTTTAGTTAGTAGAACAGTTAAAAGAAATAATTTTAACAAAGATTCTTATCAAAATGCTTTATTATTAAGTAATCTTGATTATAGAATTATATTAAGAGATAATGCAATAATGAGATTTATTCTTAAAAATACTTTAAATACAAATATTGATAAAAAATTAAAAGAATTAGCCAAAGATAATTTTAATTATAGAAAATTAGTTAAAAAAGAATTGGCTGAAAATTTATTAAGCAATATTAATAAACTAACTTATATTCAAAAGTTTGAAAATAAATTTAATTTAGAACTAGAAAAAAATATTAAATTATATTTTAATACTACTAATGGTAAAAAAGTAGAAATATTAAAAAAATTAATTAATGATAAATTTACTGATCCAAAAGGAGTTTTAAATATTAAAAGTCTTGAAGAATTAAATAAAGTTGAAATACAAGAAAATTATTCTGAAATATTAGAAAATTATAATAAACTTCAAAGTGAATTATCTGGAGACATTAAAGCCTTAAATAGACTTAGCAATTTAACAGTTGTTTTAGGATTATTAATATTAGTAGGAATATTAAGTAAAGTATTTCAACCTGCAGATGATGAAGATGAAGAAGAAAAATTAAAAAATTATTCTTGGTATGATTATTTATTAATTTTAGGTGAAAATGTTGCATCTAACTTAATAGCTAACTATATGCCTGTTATGGAATTAGGTGCTTATGGTTATGATAATAAGACTGGAAAATTTGACACAAATAAAGCCTTATTAGTTGTTGGAGATTTACGAAGAATTTTTAATACTTTAGAGTTTGATTGGGCAGATGATGAAACAGTTGCTACCTCTAAGAAAAAAATAAAAGAAAGAGAAGAAATTTTAAAATTAACTGGAGGAAAAGTACCTTTATTGCCACCTACTTTAAAAGAAGATGAATATGGTTTTTATTATTTAGAAGATAATATAGAATTTAAAGAAAGTTTATTAAAACTAACTATTCCTAAAGGTGTATCTGATAATTTTGAAATTTTTAAAAATAAAAAAGATTTAGAAAAATATGAAAAACAAAAAGATTTAAATTTTCAACAATTACTAACTCTAAATGCTAAAAATCAAAAGTTTGCTAAATTTTATGGAATATATATTGATCCTGATAAACAAGAAGAACGAGATAAAGAGCTTGAAAAATCTAATGAAAGAATAGAAGCACTTGAAGAAGAGAATCAAAATATAGAAGATAATAATAAATAAACTTATAAATAAAAAAGCCACTTGTTAAGGGTGGCTTTTTTAATGATATTAAATATTTTCTGGTCTATAAATATAATATGGACTATTTGCATAAGTCATATCAACATCTTCACTAGACATTCTCGGATTATTAATTTTAATCTTAGGAGGAGTTTCCTTACTATAAGGTTTAATAAAATCTGCATTGTGCCATCTTAGTAGATTATTAGGTTGTATACAAAAATTACCACAATCTAATTCAATAAAATGGAAGCATTTGCTATCTAAATCTTCAGCATATCCTACATTAACACTATTAGGATCAGTTTCATAGTCATCTATTGTAAAATGATAGATACCACTTCTCCAATCTCCATCTCTACAAAATACATCTACTCTTTTATGTTGTAAAAATTTAAAACAAGTAACTGATATAGCACTAGATTGGCAATCCCAACTCTCTAATAAAGAAAGTCTTTTTTGCTCATTATCAGATAGCACATTATAATTATCTTTATGTTGAAATGCTGATATGGGCATATTCCACATAATAGCTCCTATATTAGATTGAAAATGAAATAACATAGGATAGTTTATAACAGACTTAACTCCAAATATAAACCCTGGTAAGTCTTCCTCTAGCCCTATAAATTCTTTTCTAATTTTACACTCTATATAAGGTGTATTTGCGTTTAATTGTGCCATATTTTAAAATATATATCTAATTTTTATTTTTAAATCTTCATTAATTAATTGAGTAAGTTCATTAATTAATTTTTCTTTTAATTGCCATTTGTATCTAACATTATTTCCACCATACTTACTTATTTTTTCTTCTTGTATTTCTGGATTCCATAATAAAGATTCATTTAATCCTCTTTCTAAATTAATTTTATTTAAGTTAGCATTATGAGTTAAAAATATAATTTCTAACCCACATTGGTCTTTAAATTCTTGACTAACTTCATTGTTAATTATATTAAATAATTCTTTATAATCATTTAAATAATTGTCATAATAAATAACAGGACTTAAGTTAAAATGTACTTCCCAACCTGCTTCAAATAATTTTTGAGCTCCTTTAATTCTAGTTAATGTTAAACTTGTAGATTTTTCTACTTGAGTTCTAATATTTTCTGGTATTAAAGAATGTCTTATTCTAATTTTTTTATCAGAGTCATAATTTAATAACAAAGGATTGTACCATTTAGTTGCAAATGTAGCACCCATTCTTGGATGATCTTTAAAGTAATCAAATACTCTTTTCCAATCATATTTATTCCAATATTTATTTATATCTACATCACACCCAATATCTACAAGATATAAATTATTATGAACTTGATTAGGAGTTTTAATTAAAGGTTTAGTATTAACCCAATTATTACAAGCTAATAAAATTTCATTTATATTAGTATTAAGATAAACAGCTGGTCTATTAAATCTGTGTACATAACAATATTGACAATAAGGATTATTGTTTTGGTCTCTACACCCTAAAATAAAATTGGCAGAAGTAGCATCGCCACTTCTACCATTATCTTTACATAATATTGTTTTAGTTTTTTGAAACTTTTCCATTTAAATTAAATTAACAAGCATCTTTATACATTAAGTTATACTTTTGAATTATTAAGTCAACCTTTTGCCAGTTGCTACCAGCAGATTTTATCTCACTTTGCATCATTTGATCTAATTGAGAACGAGTATACCTACAATTTTTAGAGCAGGAAGTTAGCATAAATAATGCTAATAAAAGTAATAATGTTTTTTTCATTATATTTAATTTAATTTTTTAGTAAGAATTTCAGTTAAAATATCTTGTACTTCAAACTCAAATTCATCATCAGTATCAATACAATTAGGAATTAATTCTAATTCTACAAGTTTGTCAGTTATTACAATTGATATATCTCTTATATCATCTTCAGTTAATTTTTTCATTGTGTTTGTGTTTTAGTTAATTTTAATTTAGCCACTACAAGAAGCACATTCTAAGATATTTCTAACAAAACTTTGGGCACTACTTTCACTAAATTGATAGTATAAAGTCTTAATGCCTTCTTCCCAAGCATATAAATATAGTTGATTAATATCTTTAGCTGGTACAGAAGGGTGGATTGTTAGATTTAAAGATTGAGCCTGGTCTATAAACTTTTGTCTTTGAGCTGCTTGTAAAATAATTTCTTTAGGAGAAATTTCTAAAAAAGTCTTAAATACATTTTTTGTAGGAAAATCTAAATGTTCTACAGAGCCATTATTCTTTAAAATGCTTTCCCAAATTTCATTAGTATTTAAATTGTACTTTTCTAATTCAGTTACTAAAAAAGGATTTTTATATACAGTTTTAATTTTAGCCAAATCTTTAATAAAATAATTAGATTTAATAGGCTCTATTCCCATACTTACTTGTCCCAAAATAAAAGATGAAGATTTTGTAGGAGCAATTGCAATTAATGTAGTATTTGCAAAACCCTCTCTACTACAAGTATATCCATGAGTATTAAATAAAGATTGACTAGCTTGCTCAGTTCTTTCTTTTAAAGTTTTAAATATTTGATAGTTTAATTGTTTAGTTTCTAAAGATTCAAATTCAATTAATTTAGATTGTAATAAAGAATGATACCCTAAAACTCCTACACCAATAGCTCTATGATTTTTTGCAAACCTATAGGCTCTTTTCATACCTGGAAGTACTGAAGACTTTTCTATAAATTCATTTATTACAGCATTTAAAAATAAAGTATAAGTTTCAATAGCATCTGTATCTTTTATTTCATCCCAATGAAGTAGGTTTATAGAACCAATACAACATACAAATGATTCAAAGCTATTTGTAGGAAGCAT
>Ga0315289_10001409_pt1 | contig 37369 bp, 36 predicted proteins | sample YL17G11_40_MG_FD_203452 | JGI IMG/M metagenome (GOLD analysis project Ga0315289, IMG submission 203452) | Sediment microbial communities from Yellowstone Lake, YNP, Wyoming, USA - YL17G11_40 | ecosystem: Environmental > Aquatic > Freshwater > Lake > Sediment | place: USA: Wyoming | collected...
CGTCGTGGGAAAAGCGCAAGCGGCTGCTCGAAATCGCCCGGCGGGAGGACCTCTTGATCTTCGAGGACAATCCCTACGGAGAGCTTCGCTTCGCCGGAGAGCCGATCCCTTCGATTCGAAGCATGGACACCGAGGGACGGGTCATCATGCTCGTCACCCTGTCCAAGGTCCTGTCTGCGGGGCTGCGTCTTGCCGTCCTCATTGCGGACGGGGAACTGATGGAGGTCCTGGTGCGCATGAAGCAGGCGACCGACCTGTGCACCTCCAAGCTGACTCAGCACCTTGCGGCGCGGTACTTCAACGAGTGCTCGATCGAGGACCATCTGAAAGAGCTTCGGGTTGTGTACCGCGGGAAGCGCGACGCCATGGTCGCCGCGTTGGAGAGACACATGCCGACGGACGAAGGGATCATCTGGACCCACCCGGACGGCGGGCTCTTCCTTTGGGTTTCGCTTCCCGAAGAGCTCGACACCGACGAGATGTTCCCGCACACCCTAGAGCACAAGGTGGCCTACGTGCCAGGGAAGGCGTTCTTCGTCGATGGGACCGGCCACAACACGATGCGTCTCTCCTTCTCGGTGAGTACCGAAGCGGAGATCAACGAGGGGATCAGGAGGCTTTCCGCGGTCGTGCGCGAGGAACTCGCCGCGAAGCGGGTTGGGTCCGTCGCCTAAGCGAGCCGCCTGCGCCGAAAGGGACCGTTCCGGATCAGCCGAGTGCCAGCACGTCTGGCAAGGCCTTCACGAACCCCGCAACGAGGCGGATCGTGTTCTCCAGGTCGTCAACCCGGAGGGTTGACGTGGGAGAATGGATGAACCGGCAGGGGACGGAGACGACTCCAGAGAGGACTCCCGCCCGCGTGACGTGAATCGCCCCGGCGTCTGTCCCCCCGTAGGTCGGAAGCTTGTACTGATACGGGATGGAGTTCTCTTCAGCAACCCGCTCCAGTCCCTCGACCATGCGGCGCGGGACGATGATCGACCGGTCGGCCACGGTGATCGCGGGGCCGCGGCCCAGCCGAACGGGCTGATTCTCCTCCGCGACCGCCGGCATGTCCGCGCCGATCGTCCCCTCGACGGAGAGAGCGACGTCAGGATCGATCTGATAGGCGGCGGTCCGGGCTCCACGCGCTCCGACCTCCTCTCCGGTGGTAAAGGCGAAGACCACGTTCGTCTTCAGGGGAGCCTCCGCGAGCCGGCGCGCAGCCTCCAGCAGGACAACGCACCCGGCGCGGTCGTCGAAGGCCTTCCCGCTCACGTAGCCGGGTCGAAGCTCGGCGAACGGCGGATGGATCGTTAGGGGATCGCCGATCCGAAATCCCATCTCAGTAGCCTCTTCCCGTGAGGAGGCTCCTACGTCGATGAACATGGACTCGATTGGGATCGGACGCTTCCGGTCCTCCTCGGACAGGATGTGCGGAGGGGCGGAGCCGATCACGCCTTGGCGCCTTTCGTCGGCGCGAGTGAGGATCTCCACGCGGTGGCTCGGGAGGATGCGAGGGTCCCAGCCTCCCAGGGGCGCGAAGCGAAGGTACCCTTTGTCGTCGATCCACTTGACGATGAACCCGACCTCGTCCATGTGCGCGTCGAGCATCAGCGTGAGATCGCCTTTCCCCTTGCGAGAGGCCAGGAGGTTTCCCAGCACGTCGGTCCGCACGTCGTCCACGAGTGGAGCAATGAGCCGTTCGATCTTGCCCCGCACGTCGTCCTCAAATCCGGCGACGCCGAAGGCGTCAGAGAGCTCGCGCAGAAGAGCGATCAGGTCCATGGATTCTCCCCCTTTGTGAGGCGACATTATAAGAGCTTGGAGAGCGGCGGCCAAAACGCCCGTTGAACGGTCAGCGGGCCGTTGCGGCCAGGTGGCGCGCCACGGTCTCCGCGAGATCGCGCGAGATCCCGGGGACTCTCGCGATCTCATCTGAGCTCGCGCGCGCGAGCCGCTCGAGCGATCCAAAGGCTTTCACCAACGCTTGCCTGCGCTTCGGGCCGATCCCGGGGACGAGGTCGAGCGACGAGGCGAGGCTGCGCTGACTGCGCAGCCGACGGTGGTACGTGATCGCGAATCGATGGGCCTCGTCGCGGATCTGACGGAGAAGGAGGAGTGCCTTGCTCCGGGACGGGAGGGAAAGGGGCTCTGGAGTTCCGACCCGAAAGACCTCCTCCAGGCGCTTGGCGAGGCCAATCGCCTCAACCCCCTCGATCCCAAGCTCGTCCAGGACGGAGACGGCGACGCTCAGTTGCCCTTTCCCGCCGTCGACCAGGAGAAGATCGGGGAACTCGGAGAACTTCCCTCGGGCGACGCTCGGGTCCGTCATCTCCGCGAGCCCCCGGCGGAAGCGGCGGCGGAGTACTTCGGCCATCATCGCGTAGTCGTTAGGCTTTCCCGAGATGCGGACCTTGAAGCGGCGGTAGGCGTCCCGCCGCGGCCGGCCGTCGACGAAGACGACCATCGACCCAGTCGCCTCGCCTCCGTGAGTGTTGGAGATGTCGAACGCCTCGATGCGGCGCGGAAAAGAGGACAAGGCGAGGGCTTCTTCGAGGGAGGCGAGCGAGGCGGCCGCCTCCGCGCCCCGCGACGAGGCCATCTGCTCGCCCCGGAGGGCGTAGCCTGCGTTTTCTTGAGCCATCTTCACGAGGTGGCGCTTCTCACCGCGCTTCGGCACCTTGATTCCGACCTTTTTCTGGCGTAGCGAAGCGAGCCAACGCGCGAGTCCCTCCTCCTCCGCGATCGCCCTGGAGAGCAGGACCTCTTCTGGGATGGTGCTCGCCTCCGCGTAGTACTGAGAGAGGAAGGCCGCGAGGACGTCCTCCTCGCTCGGGTTGCCCGGCGCTCTCAGGTGGAAGGTCTCTCGCCCGCTCAGGCGGCCAGCACGGACGAGGAAGACCTCCGCGCACGCCGCATCTCCCTCCATGGCGACCGCGATCGCGTCGAGGTCGACTTCGTCCGCCAGGGCGACCGACTGGCGCTCGCTGGCGCGGACAAGCGCCCGAAGCTGATCCCGCAAGACGGCTGCCTCCTCGTAGCGTTCGGCGCGCGCCACCTCGCTCATCCTTCTCTTCAGACGCGACACCAACCCGCTGATCCGCCCTTCGAAGAGCATTGCCGCCCCTTCGACCGCCTCGGCGTACGCCTCCTCGTTGACGAGGCCGCCGCACGGGCCCAGGCAGCGGCCGATGTGGTAGTTGAGGCAGGGGCGCCGCGGCTTGGCAAGCGGAAGGGCCAGGGTGCAGGTGCGGATGGGAAAGAGCTTCTGGGCGAGCTTGAGGGTCGAGCGCATGGCCTTGACGTTCGTGTAGGGGCCGAAGTACCTCGCTCCGTCGGCATGACGGCGCCGAACGATCGTCACGCGAGGAAACGGCTCACCGCTGATCTTGAGATACGGATAGCGTTTGTCATCTCGGAGTCGGATGTTGAATGGCGGCCGATGGCGCTTGATGAGGGTGTCTTCTAGGAGGAACGCCTCCGCCTCCGTGGCCGTCTGGATCACGTCGAGGTCCGCGATCTCCGAGACCAGGCTCTGGGTCTTCCACGGCGTTCCTCTTGACGACTGGAAGTACGAACGGACCCGGCTCTTGAGCACCAGAGCCTTCCCCACGTAGATCACCTTCCCTTGGGCGTCCTTCATCACGTAGACCCCCGGGGACGCGGGGAGGCGCGCGAGCTTCTCTGAGACAAGATCGGTCATCGAAAGGGCCTCCAGGTTGATCTTAGCCCTGGTTCGGCGGTGGCTCAAACGGACGGTTCGGTTCCCCCCTGCCGGCGGACCCTCAGGTACGCTCTTCCGGGGCGGTCCGCGCCCGGCGCGCGCTTTCTCCCGACTCACACAAACTCCATGCCGCGCTCACGAGGAGTTCACAACGGCAGGCTAAGGTCTCAACGTACAGGTCCAAAACGCTGCTACCTCCTTAAGAGCCAGCAAACCCCGTGACGAGAGGCCCCGAAAGGGGCCTCTTCTCTTGCCGGAGTCTCCTCTGGGGGCAGACTGCCGGCCCCCGAGCAGGACGACCTCGCCCTCCGCTCAACCGGTCGTCGGCCTTCCCCTAGAGGAGGAGTGTGCGCCGAGCCCGCCTGCGGGGAGCGACAAGTTGAGTGGGTTGACGAGGTCCCAGGGCAGGTCGTATTCGAATGTCCCGGCACGGCGAGGGAACCAGATTCGCTCGACCTCGAAGACGCCCATCCCGGAGAGGATGGCGCCAGAGAGGCGGGAGTCGATCTCTGGACAGCCCTTCTCCGAAAGAACCGTCGCCTCGTTCTCTTTTCAAGGCGACGGTGCCCGAGAAGTAGTAGCTCACGCTTCCGTACATCCACACGGAGTTAGAGGAGCTTGGCGGAGAGGGAGAGATCGAGGCGCCGGATCTCTCTTGTTTCCTGGGCCGAAACCAGGTCCGTTCGGGGTCTCATGGGAGTCTACGTGGCGCGAGGACGGGTTGGGGAGGATGTGGACCTCGAACCCGATCCCGTTCGCGGTGAACCAGCAAACGCTCGACCCGGTGAACGGGTAGTTGAGCTGGATTCCGATCCCCCATCCCTTGTTGGGAATCTCCGCCTGTGCCAGCGGGCTCAACAGGACGACCAGACCGCCCAGTACAGGAAGGAGCCTTCTTGTCTTTGTGCCTTTCTCGTGGCCGAAAAGAGCGTACGTCTCTGCGTCTCCGCGAGTCAAAGTGGTTGATCGCTCAAGAAACGTCAGTATACTCTAGACTTGCAGGACCTTGGGGGCGTAGCTCGAACGGGAGAGCGCCTGCTTTGCAAGCAGGAGGGTGGCGGTTCGAATCCGCTCGCCTCCAGTTGGTTGTTCCGATGATGGTGATGGCCATACCTCTCCAGCCCGGACAACCCGATGCCACTGGGCAAGTACCAGTGGCCTTGGGTTCTGTCTGAAGGCAAGTCTTGCGCTTCTAACAGCGAGCCTCTCTGCGTTGATCGAGCGAGGAGGCCGGCCCGAGCGGGAGGGGCATGCTCATCAGCGAAGGACATACATATTATAACATACGGTTTACGGTTCGCCAACAGCGTCCCCAAGGAGCGCTGTCTCCTGCGTCACTTCCATTCGGAGCCTGCCATGCACCTTGGACCGCTTTCCCGCCCGCGCCAGAGGCTTTGGCCTGCGTCGCCGGAGGTCGGTTAGACTAGTTCAAGAAGTGGACCGTTCACCGGGGGCGGGTCAGGAGTCCGATGGTTGGGGTAGTGATACCAAAGCCCCCGTCGAGGTATCCCGAAGTCCTCACGAGAGACGAGATCAAGAAGCTGGTTGCCACGGTGACGCCCAACAGCTGGGGAAGCATACGGAATCGCGCGCTGGTTCTGGCCATCCTGGATACTGGAGTGCGCCTTGGGGAGCTGATCCGATTGGATCTTGGGGACCTGCATCTTCGCGACATGACCTAGCGCGCCCGGTGGTGCAGCTTCTCGACCGCACCTCCGTGCGCCAGGCTGCCTCAGACCACGGTGAGCTCGCGTGGGTAGGTCGTCAGGCTCTCGCAGCCCGCAGCAGTGACCACGACGTCGTCCTCGATCCGGACTCCCAGACGGCCGGAGAGGTAGATTCCGGGCTCGATTGTGAACGTCATACCCGGTCGGAGAGCCAGGCGGTTCCCAGCGACGATGTACGGGGGCTCGTGGATCTCGAGCCCGAGGCCGTGGCCGGTCCGATGGAAGAAGCCCTCGCCGTAACCTGCGTCCTCGATGACCCGTCGGGCGGCGCGGTCGACGCTCTCGGCACTGGCTCCGGGAGCGACGGCTGCCCTCGCCGCCGCGTTTGCTTGAAACACAATCTCGTACAGAGATCGGAGTTCGTTCGTTGCGTGGCCCAGAGCGAACGTCCGGGTGAGGTCGGCGAGGTAGCCGCGATAGGCAGCACCGACGTCGAAGATCAGGGCGTCCCCTGCCTCGATACGGCGATCCGAGGCCGTCACATGCTGAAGGGCACCGCGGGGTCCAGAGAGGACCTGAGCCTCGAAGGCGAATCCCTCACACCCCGCCCGCAGGAGCGCGATGTAGAGCGCTGCCTCGACCTCACGCTCCGTCCGCCCGGGTTTCACTTCTCGAACCGTTGTCGCGAGCGCCACCTCCGTGATACGTGCCGCTTCTCTCATGGCGTCAAGCTCTCCAGCATCCTTGGTCAAGCGAAGAGAGGAGAGGAGATCGCTTACGTCCTCGGGAGCGCAGCCCTCGGCCTCGCAGGCGAGGCCCTGCCACTCGAGGAGGCGCATCCCAAGCGGCTCGACGCCGATGCGGGCGCGAGCGAGGCGAAGCTCCCTTACCGCCGCGCGAAACGCCCCGGTGGGCCCGGACTCGTCCGTATACGAGTAGAAGTCCGCCGGGAACGGGATGGCGGCCGCGATTGTCCCCCTCTCGAGGGCCGGCACGACGAGCGCCGGACGCCTCGTCGCGAGGAGGAAGAGGATGATCGGCCTCTCCGTCTGGGACTTCCTGAGCCCGGTACAGTAGGTGAAGTTAGCCCCGGGAAGTAGCGCCAGGACGTCAACCCCCCGGCCGCGCAGGCCTTCCGAGATCCGTTCCAGCCGCTCTGCATACCGAGTCATGCACTCTCCTTCTCCGCGCTGCGGTCCCGGTCATCCGATGCACATGAGCTCGCGCTGCGGATCGGTGAGGGTCTCGGCAGCGTTCCGCGCGACGAGGGCGTCCTCCTCCAGGCCGATCGGCGGGGCGCCGTCCGCCTCGGTGCGAGAGTAGATAAACAGTTCGACCGTGCGCACGTTCCGCCCTTGACCGATGGCCGGCCCCAACGATCGGACCAGCGCCAGTGTTAGGCTACTTGACTCGACGTTCGCTCCCTCCGCTGCGACCTCGTCCGGGGTCCTGACCCGAGACTACTGTGTGGCCGCTCCCTGTTATAGCGCCTCCGTAGTCCTCGGTGCAAGACACCATCCAAGTACCCCTCCCGTCATGAGACTCTCGGCTTCGCTAAATGGCTCCAGTGACAAGAGCCAGGAGTGCCATTCGGACAGGGATCCCGTTCGCAGCCTGACGGAAGTACGCGGCCCCGGAATCCTGATCAACCGAGGTCTCAATCTCGTTCACCCGCGGTAAGGGGTGCATCACAGTGACCCGCCCCTTCCCCTCGCGCAGGGCCTCTTGGGTGAGGATGTATGAGTCCTTGAGCCGCTCGTACTCCGTCGGGTCCGCGAATCGCTCCCGCTGGATCCGGGTCATGTAGACGACGTCGGCTTCCCGGACTGCCTTGAGTAGATCGGGAGTCTCCTCGACAACTCGCCGCCCCTTGAGCGCCTCGACGATCTCCCGCGGCATGCGCAACGCGGGAGGAGAGACCAGGATCAACCGGACGTCGAACAAGGACAGGACCTGGGAGAGGGAGTGGACCGTCCTCCCGTTCTTGAGGTCCCCCACCAGAGCCACCGTCAGCCCGTCGACCTTCCCCTTCTCCTTCTGGATCGTGTACACGTCGAGCAAGGACTGGGTTGGGTGCTGACCAGCACCGTCTCCGGCGTTGATCACCGGACGATTCGTCGACCTCGCTGCCTTGTCGGCCGCCCCGATCTCGGGATGACGCAGGACGATGACGTCCGCGTATCCTTCGACGGTCCGGATCGTGTCGTGGAGGGACTCCCCCTTGGCCGCCGACGAGCTCTTCGGCTCTGCGACACTCACCACCTGTCCTCCCAGCCGGAGCATCGCCGCCTCAAAGGAGAGGCGCGTGCGCGTGCTCGGCTCGAAGAAGAGCGTGCACAGGATCTTCCCACGGAGGTCGCGAAGGACCTTCCCCCTCGCGACCGCCTCCTCGTACCGGCGCGCCGTCTTCGCGATGAGAGCGATCTCCTCCCTCGAGAACTGGTCGGCGCGCAGGACATCCTTCTGTGACAGTCCTACCATCTAGACCTCCAAGTGCACGGGGGAGCCGGCGCGCCGCACAGCACGAGCCAGGCGAGCCGTGGCTTCTCTGATCTGCTCCTCACTCGACGCGCAAAACGGAAGCCGAAGGAATCGAGTGCCGTCGGCGTAGAACGCTGGCTGCCCCCCGAGCTAAGAACGAGCCCTTCCTTCTCCGCCCCCGCCGCCACCCGTTCCGCGGTCGCCTCGGCCGGCAGGGTCACCGCGACGAAGAACCCCCCTTCGGGCCGAGTCCACTGGCAGCCGGGAAGGGACCGCTCCAGACCCACGAGCATCGCCGCGAGATGGGGACGGTAGAGGTCCTTGAGGCGGGCGATGTTCGCCGGGAGGTAACCCTGGCAGGTGAACTCGTACACGATCCCCTGGTTGACCATCCCGGCCGTGATGTAGGTGTCGACAGCGACCTGGGCCACCATCCCATTGCCGACGGTCCCCTCGTCCGGGGACGCTCCCGCCGCGCCTGCCAAGAGCTCGCGCAAAGGCGCGAACTCCACCGCTGGGTGGTACTGGAGGAGAGTCTTCCCATGCGCGCGCAGAGCCGCCTCTGCACAGGAAACGATCTCGTCCGTTGGGAAGGCCCCGGCTGGGGAACCCCCCCGCGTCAATTCGATTCGCCCTGAGTTCACCATGGCGCTCGCCTCGTTACCCCCTCCGATGGAGCTCCTCGATGGGGACTCTCCCGGCGCACGTGGCGAGGAACTCGCCTCTTCCCAGCTTGGCCTCGAGCCTTCCTTCAGCGACGAGGGGCTCGCCGCGCTGCATCGAGAACACGACGCGCCCGAGGCAAGGCCGCCCTTCGTACACGGTGTAGCTGACCTGGGAGTGCTGCGTGTCCCGAGTGATCGTGTGTCGGGCCGTGGGGTCGAAGACGACCAGATCCGCGTCGCTCCCGACGGCTAGGGTCCCCTTCCTCGGGTAGAGGCCGAAGATCCGCGCCGGGTTCTCGCACATCACCTGGACCAAGCGGGAGACCGAGAGCCAGCCGCCGTGAACCCCCCCGTCAAAGACCAGGGGCAACATCGTCTCCACCTGCGGTGTCCCGTAAGCGGCCTGGAAGAAGTCCTCCGTGCGGCGCTTCTCCTTTGCCGCGTGGTCACTTGCCACCACATCGAGGACTCCCTCCGAAAGTCCTCTCCACAGTGCACGGCGATCCGCCTCATCCCTGAGGGGGGGGCCTATCTTCACGAGTGGCCCTTGGCGGAAGACCTCTTCGCCGGTCAGGGTGAGATACTGCGGACAGGTTTCGGCGTAGACCCGATGACCGTTCTCGCGGGCTCGGGCGACCACCTCTACTCCAAGAGCTGCGCTCATGTGCGGGATGTACAGTGGGCAACCCGCCACCTGCGCCATGGCGATGGCGCGGTGGATCGCCTCCGCTTCGAGGATCGCCGGGCGGGTGGCGACGAAGGCCTCCGCCGGATCGCATCCCAGGGCGAGGTACTTATCCTCGAGGTAGTCGGTCGCCAGGCCGTTCTCGGCGTGCACCATCCCCATTCCACCGGCTTGGCCGAGGAGGTCGAGCGTGCGCATCAGCTGATAGTCGTCGGTCATCCAGCCGAGCTTGGCGTAGGTCATGAACATCTTGAACGACGTGATCCCTGCCGCCACTGCCTCGGGGATCTCCTGCGCCTGCGCCTTGGGGTCGAAGAGCCCGCCGTGAAGGGCGAAGTCGAGGATCGACTCCCGCTCTCCTGTGCGGCGGAAGTCATGGATGGCCCGCACAAGGCCGGTCCCGGGCTTAGCGTACGCGTAGTGGATGACGGTCGTCACACCTCCGTGCGCGGCGGTGACGGGAAGGCTCGCGAGGTCATCGGCATAGACCGGATGGGCGTGCACGTCGATGATCCCTGGCAGGACGAGCTTCCCCGACGCGTCAACGACGCGGCGGGCCTTCCCGGAGAGGTCTGGGGAGACAGCGGCGATCTTCCCGTCTGAGACCGCAATATCAGCCCGCTCCACCCGCGCAGGGGTGGCCACGAGACCTCCATGAACGAGCACATCCCACACGGTCCCCCCTTCCCTGCCCGCGCTTAGTCTGCGGTCACTTGTGTCCCGACGCGGTCCTCAAGGGCCTCCATGGCATTGCCACCAAGCGCGACGAACACGGTCTCCTTCTCTCCCCCGCCGTCACGCCTCGCTCCTGTCTGTCGCTTCATCCCTTGTCCTTTCCTGCTCGCCGAGGAGGCGCCGCGTAGAGGCCGCGCTTGCAGTGCCGGACCCCCACGTCAACAAGGGCCTCGCAGACCTTGAACGCCACCGAGGTCGGATCGAGCACCACGACTCCAAGGTCTCGCTCGATCGCCTCCGCATAGCCAACCATGCCGGCACAGCCGAGGACGATGACCTCCGCCCCGTCCTCCTCCACCGCCTGGCGCGCCACCTCGAGGACGCGTGCCTTTGTCCTCTTCGGATCGGCGTCCGTCTCCACGACGGAGAGGCCGAGCGCGCGGACCGAGGCGAGAGCCTCCTCCGCCTTGAACCGTCGCGCGTCCTGCTCCTTGCTGGGGATTCGCTTCGCAAGCGGCGTGAGCACACTGTACTTATGCCCGAGCATGGCCGCGACGTGGAGCGTCGTCTCCTGGATCCCAAGCACGAGGATCTCCGACTGCTCTCTAGCCGCCTCGAGTCCCGGGTCCGAGAAGCAGGCGATGAGGATCGCGTCGTAGCCCTCCTGATTTGCCGCTCTCACCCGGCGGAGGAGGAGAGGAACGGCCTCGTACGCGTCGGTCGCGGATTCGATCGCCGATGGAGCCCCTACCATGTGCTCCACGGTAATCTCCGTCTCCTTCCGCCGGATGCGTTCGAGTTCCCGGCGGATGTGCTCGGCCATCGCCGCCGAGCTGTTCGGGTTGATGACGAGGATCTTCATGACCGTCCGCCCCCCTTCATCAGGGCCACCCCCGCGCGGAAGGCCGCCTCGTTGAGCGCCCGGAACCGCTCGGGGACCCTCTCCAGGATGACTGCCTCCCAGACTGCGCTCGGGACCTCAGTCAACGTCGAGAAGGCCCCGAGCATCACCACGTTCGCCGCCTTGGCGCTCCCGGCCTTGACCGCTGCCGGCGTGGCGTCGACGAAGACCACCGAAGATGCCACTCCCTCGAGGATCCGGCGGACGTCCTCAAGAGGAGGGTAGACCCCCCCCCCATTCGTCACGCTGACGGGGGGCTGAGGTTGGGTGTTGACGAGCGCCACACCCGCCTGGCGCAGGAACTCCACTCCGCGGACCGCCTCCAAGGGCTCGAAGGCGAGGAGGACGTCCACGCCCCCCTTCCGAACCACCGGGGAGGCGACGTCCCTTCCCCACCGCACGTGGCTGAGGACGCTGCCCCCCCGGACGGAGAGTCCCAGCACGTCGGACTTCTTCACGTCGAATCCGGCCCGCAACCCGACCTCGGCGAGGATGTCGCTCGCGACGAGCGTCCCCTGTCCGCCGACCCCCGCGACGAGCACGTCGAGCTTGGTCATCGTCGGTCCTCCTTCCCTGTTGGGCCCTCGGTGACGATCGCCCCTGTCGGACAGACCTGTCGACAGTGGTCGCAGCCGACGCAGAGGGTGGCGTCGATCCGCGCCTTCGGCCGGTCCGCTCGGCCTCGGGCTTCGGAGCGGACGATCGCCGGGCAGCCGAGGAGGAAGCAGGTCCCACACGCGACGCAGACCTCCTCGCGGACGTGGTAGCTCGAGGCGGGCGACCGGTTGAGCTGGGCGCAGAGCCCCTTGGTGATCAGCACGGAAGGACCGTCGTGGCTCAGGCAGTCCTCCAACCCCCTCTCGACCTCCGCGATGTCGAAGGCGTTGACGGAGACGACCTTAGTGACTCCCATCGCGCGGATGAGCGGTTCGAACTCGACCCTCGGCGCCTGGGGGGCGCGGAGGGACCATCCGGTTCCGGGATGGTCCTGGTGGCCGGTCATCGCCGTCGTCCCATTGTCCATCAGGATGACCACCCCGCGGCTCTGGTTGTGGACCATGTTCACCAGGGCGGGGAGTCCAGAGTGGAAGAAGGTCGAGTCCCCGATCGTCGCCACTGCCCGCTCGGGGATCCCGGCGATCGACATCCCGTGGAGGACCCCGATGCTCGCCCCCATGCAGCCCATGGTGTGCTGCGCGTTGAACGGCGGGAGACAGCCGAGGTTGTAGCAGCCGATGTCGCCAGCAACCGGGAGCTTCATCTGGGCGAGGAGGTAGAAGGTCGACCGATGCGGGCAGCCGGCGCAGAGGAGGGGAGTGCGGGTGGGGAGGCCGGCCGGCACGGGAGCTGACCGCAGGGGCTTCACGACCCCTGGGAGACGCGCGGCCTCGGCGATCTCCGCTAGCCGGTCGGGAAGGAGCTCGTCGCAGGGCGGGAAGAGCGCCTTGCCGGTGACGTCGATCCCCAGGGCGCGGATTTGTTCCTCAAGGAATGGATCCAGCTCCTCGAGTACGATGAGGCGCTTCACGCCCTGCGCGAACGAACGAAGGAGCCGCTCGGGGAGGGGGTAGGTCATGCCGAGCTTGAGGAACGACGCTTGCGGGAAGACCTCGCGCGCGTACGCGTGGACCACCCCGCTCGTGATGATCCCGAGCGCCCGGTCTCTCCAGAGGACCTGGTTCACCAGAGTCGACTCGGCGTAGGAGGCGAGGTCGCGGATCCGCTGCTCGACCATCGGATGCCGGCGCTTCGCCCACATCGCGGTACACACGTACTTCTCCTGGTTGCGAATGAACGGGCCTACGTTGGTCGGCCGCCCGGGCCGCTCCCCGAGGGTGACCACGCTCCTGGAGTGGGAGACGCGCATGGTCGTCCGGATGAGCACCGGCGTGTCGAAGCGCTCCGAGAGCTCAATCCCCAGGATGACGAAGTCCTTCGCCTCCTGGCTGTCGGCCGGCTCGAGGAGGGGGATCTTGGCGAGGCGGGCGTACCACCGGTTGTCCTGTTCGTTCTGGGAGCTGAACATCCCCGGATCGTCGGCGGTCACGACCACGAGTCCGGCCTCGACGCCGGTGTAAACGGCGTAGAGCAAGGAGTCGGACAGGACGTTCACCCCAACCTGTTTCGTGGTCACGAGGACCCGTCGCCCGGAGTACGCAGCCCCGGCAGCCGCATCCATCGCCACCTTCTCGTTGGTCGACCACTCGGCGTAGATTGCCTTTCCGTACTGCTTCGCAACGGTCTCGAGGATCTCGGAGCTCGGCGTCCCCGGGTATCCGGTCGCCACCTCAACCCCAGCCTCGTAGGCACCGCGGGCGATGGCTTCATTTCCCGATAGCAGGGCTCTCGTCACCTAATCACGCTCCCGAACCTTTCGTTTCCCGGCTGCTTCTGAACTCGATCAACACGTCCACTGCCACCACGCCCTCGCCGCGAGGAAGGACGAGGAGGGGGTTCACCTCAAGAGCGACGAGGTCCTTACCCCACTGAAGGGCGAGATCCCCCACGGAGACGATGCTGCGGACGACGGCGTCAACGTCCCCCACGGGCTTCCCCCGGAATCCCTCAAGGAGCCGGTGGAGCTTCGTCCGCGACACCATCCTCCGCGCCTCGTCCTCGGAGAGCGGGGGGAGGGCTAAGGCGCGGTCCTGGAGGATCTCGACCCAGGTCCCCCCCGACCCGAAGACAACGACGGGGCCGAAGGAGCGATCCCGGATGACGCCGAGGATCGCCTCCGCCACGATGCCTTGGACCATCTCCTGAACCAACACCCCCGTGATGCGGTGGGTGGAGACGCGAGCAAGGGCGCGCTGGCTCACGGTGCGGAAGGCCTCACGCACGGAGGCCTCATTGCGGAGGTCAAGCGCGACACCGCCGGCCTCCGTCTTGTGGGGGATCTCCGGCGAGAGGACCTTGACCGCCACGGGCCCGCCGATGGCGCGAAACGCGGCAATCGCCTCGCCCTCGCTCTGGCAGACCTGCTCGCGCGGCGCGCGGAGGCCAATCACGGTGAGGGCTTCCCTCGCGGCGTGCTCATCGACAACCCCGCTCCCGTGCGGAAGAGAAGCCGCTGTGGCGGCGTCACCCGCTCTCACGGCACGAACCCCGTGGGGAGGCCTGAAGGTCTGCGCAAAGCGGACCACGTGGTCCACCGCGAGGAGCCCTGCTCTCGTTCCCTGAAGGAGCGGGATCCCCCCTTCCTCGAAGACCTGACGGAGCTCCGGGTGGAGCCCTCCGGAGAGGTTGCTGATCGCGACGATCGGCTTGTCCGTCGCGCGCGCGGTATCCCGAGCCGCTTCGGCGACCACCCGGTACTGGTCCACCTGGGCCGGGGCAAGCCCCGGCGGCGCATCCTGGGATAGGATCACGAGATCTATCCCGTCCTCCCCAGCTGCCGCTCGAATGCAGGGGGGGTAGGTCTCCTCGATCTTCCCGCTCCCCCAAGCATCGAGCGGGTTGGAGATCGACGCGTGGGCAGGGAGGGAGGCTTGGAAGAGCCGCGTCGCCCCTTCGGACCACGCCGAAAACACGAGGTCAAGGCCCAGAGCCGCGTCCGCGAGGAGGCCGATCTCCCCCCCGGAGAGGGTGATCAGCCCCACTCGGTTCCCCTTCGGTAGGCGGTTACCCAGGCGGACGAAGGCTTCGGCGGTCTCCAGCATCTCGTCGAGGTCCGACACACGGAGGAGGCCGAACTTCTCGAAGACGGCGTCATGGACCGCATCCGAGCCCGCCAAGGCTCCTGTGTGAGCCACGGCGGCGCGCTGGGCGGCCTCGGACCTCCCCACCTTGAGGAGGATGACAGGCTTCCTCGCTTCTCTCGCTCGGTCGGCTACCTCGAGGAGCCGGTCTGGACGGCGGAACTCCTCGATGAACGCGAGGATGACCCGCGTCGTTGGGTCATCGACCAGGTAGTCGATGTAGTCGGTCGCGTCGAGGACGGCCTCGTTTCCACTCGAGACGAGGAGGCTGTAGCCGACCCCGCGGTCGCTGTTTGCCAAGGCGAGGCAGATCGACCCGCTCTGAGCCACCACCCCGACCTCACCTCCTCGCAGGAGAGGGGAGATCGGCGCGCTGTAGGTCCCCGCAGGGGCGAGAGGGTTGATCACTCCCACACAGTTCGGACCGCAGAAGGCGATCTCCGCATCCCGGCAAATACGGGCTAGGGCCGCCTGGCAGGCTTGCCCTTCGTCTCCAGCCTCGGCAAAGCCGCTGGCGAAGGCCCACGCCGCACGGACACCGATCTCGGCCGCCTCCTCGAGCACCGGAATCACCGCGTCGCGCTGGAGGAGGATCGCGACGAGGTCCGGACGGTGCCCGGCGCGGGCGACCTCGCGGAGGGAGGGGTAGCTCCTTAGCCCGAGGACTCGCTCGTAGTTAGGGTTCACGGGGTAGACCGCCCCGCGGAAGCCGAGCTGGCAGAGGTTCTCGAGGACCTGGCGCCCGACCCCGGGCCGCTCCGATGCGCCGACGACGGCGATGCTCTGCGGTTTCAGGAGAGGCTCGAGATCGAGTGGCCGCTTCGCCAAGGAGGTCCTCCTACCAGACCGGAGTGCGCCACTCCGGATGGCGCGGGTCCTTCCCGCGCACGATGTCCCCAAACGCCTTCTGGATCGCCCGGGTCATCGGGCCGACGCGACTGTCCCCAACCGGGAGCCGGTCCACCGACGCCACTGGCATGATCTCCCACCCCGTGCCCATGAAGAAGATCTCCTCTGCTAAGTAGAGCTCGGTCCGATCGATCGGGCGCTCCTCGCAGGGGATGTGGAGGACCTCGGCCGCGATCTCGAGGACGGCGGCCCGGGTCACGCCCTCAAGAATGCTCCCCGTGGTCGATGTCGTGGCCAGAACCCCCTTGCGGACGATGGCAAGGCAGGCGCCCGGCCCCTCGGTGACCTTCCCTTGCCCGTCGAGGAGGATCGGCCAGTCGTAGCCGCTCACTTTGGCGTCCATCGCCGCCAGTCGGCCATTGTGGTAGTTCGAGAAGCACTTGATCCTCGGAGGGAGCACGTTGTCCGAGATGCGGGTCCAGGAACTCACGCAGACGTGAAGCGCCTGATTCGGATCCCGGTACGAGTCGAACGGCCAGCTGTCAATGATGAGCTCCGTTTCCTTCCCTGGAGTGGCCTGGAGGAGCTCGCGGATCATCCCCTTCTGGAAGACGTAGGGGCGGACATAGACGTCCCGTCGGTACTCGTTCGCGCGGAGAAGGTTAATCGTCGCTTGGGCGACCTCCTCCTTGCTGTAGCGAAAACCGAAGCGGACCATCTTGATCGAGGCGAGGAACCGATCCAGGTGATCCTCAAGCCGGAAGAGGTAGAGCTGGTTGTCTTCCTGATTCCAGTAGGCTTTTATTCCTTCGAAAATCCCAGCGACCGAGGCGTGGCCAACAGAATTGACGTGCACCAACGCGTCGTTCCAAGGGATGATCTTGCCATTGCGCCAGATCCATGCGGCAACCTCTTCTCGGTAGATCTCCACCCCAGCACCCCCCGCCTTGCACCGCCCTGCGGCGTCTAGGACACGTCTTTATCGCAAGCTGAAAAGGGCTCCCCACTCCGTGGCACTGGTCACCGTGCCATACCGTGGCACTCAGTTCCGTTGCCTTGGACTCCTTATAGCCTCAGCCGACCTGGTTGTCAATGATTGAGAAGGGTCGACTGAGAGCGAGGCTCGTTCTGATCAAGCCGCGGAGCCCATGGCGAGCGCATCCGGCAACGTCAAGGCCTCCTGCGCGTGCAGCTCATCCAAAGCCTGTCATCGGCGCTCTGAGGCGGAACGGTCGGCGGGCAAAGGCCGCCGGGGCCCTCTTCGGCCCAGTCACCGGCGTGACCCTCTCCCACGTCGCGCTCCAGCTCGCGCCGGGCGGGGTCGCCTCGACTCTGATGGCCCTCTCGCCCGTGATCCTCCTCTTCGTCTCGCGCATTGCGTTCAAGGAGCCGATTCGGCCCCGCGCCGCGCTCGGGACCCTTCTCGCCGTGGCTGGTGTGGCCGCCCTCTTCCTCGCGTAGAGGGGTTTCTCTTGAGAAAAGGGCCAACTTGCCTCTGCACACGAAGGTCCTGAGCTTCTCGCGCAGGCTCAGGTTGTACAGGCAGATGATACCAGGAATCCGATAGCAGCAGTTCTCGGCCTCGGCAGAGGAGGAGATTAGGAGCCTTGCCCTCCATTACGCCCGCGACCTGCTTATCGGGCGCTTGTGGTTCTGGGCGGCTTCGAATAGGCAGGGCGATGGCTCACCCCGCGGGAGCATCGATGATCACGCTGGCAACCTCCCAGAAGGAATGCTCCCAACATGATCCGAGCCGCCCGGTCTTCGGCGTGTCGTCGTCTCCCTTCGCGCTCCCTACGGGGAGTAGCCAAGAAGGCGAGAGGCTTGCCCCACCACCTCACATACAATCTTGGCGTACTCGTCGATGGTGTCGGGACGAATCCGGCTCGTTGGCCCCGTGATCGAGAGGGCCGCCACAGTGGCTCCCGTCTCGTCTCGAACCGGGGCCGCGATGCAGCGGCCTCCGCGTTCAGCCTCTTCGTCATCCACTGCATAGCCGCGCTTTCGAACCACGGCAAGGTCCTCTCTCAGCCGAGTTGCGTTGATAATCGTCCTCTCGGTGATCTGAGGAAGCCCCACCTCCCGAAGCAGCCTGTCCAATCTTTCCTCATCGAGCGCGCTCAAAAGGGCCTTGCCCACGGCCGTCGCATGGAGCCACAGATGAGTTCCAATCGGCGGTACACCTCGGATGATATTCCGACTCAAGACCTGGTCCACGTAGACAGCGTAGTTGCCATCCAGCATTGCGAGCGACGCGGTTTCCCCCGTCTCCCTTGAGACACGTTCGAGAAACGAGCGGAGTAGCCTGACGGGCTTAGACTGCCGCTCCGAAGCCTTCCCAAGATGGATGAGTGCCCAACCTAAGCTGTAGCGCCTCGTCTGCAGATCCTGCTGGACAAAGTTGTGACTCTCCAAGGTGCGCAAGAGCCGAAGGACGGTGCTCTTGGGAAGTTCTGCCCTCGTCGCAAGGCCGGTGAGATCCGCGTCCTCCACCTGGGAGAGCAGCTCAAGAACCCGGAGCGCTCTATCCACAGCGCCGACGAGGGCCCGCTCTTCTCCTGCCGTCCTCTCTTTCATCGCGGAGTAGTCTCTTCGAAGATCCCGCGCAGGGCAAGTGCGGCCATCCCCCTTACACCTGCTCCCGTTGGCCCTCTCTTACCCGCCGGATCCGGAAAACGTGGGGGTTCGCCGCATCCGGACAGGGGTGCTCCGCCACATCCGGGTTCTCCGTGATCCACGGGAACTCGACGCCATAGCGCATCGCGAAGAGCTTCGGAAACATGCTGCATAGAGCGTGGATACAGAGACCATCGCAACTGAACCGATCGGTATTGCTGGGGACGGTGAACTCGTCGCCAACCTTATGGCCGGCATGACAAACGCCCTGTGCCCTTACCAGCTTGATCTCAAGCGTGTACGGCCCTCTTGCGGTCATGTCATGATCCTCCCTCCGCGTCCGCGTCGAGCGACAGAAGCTCCGCCGGATTGGCTACGATCATCTTCCCGATCTCCTCCTCGGTGATTCCGAGGTCGAGGAGGCAAGCGACGAACTCTCGCAGCCCCTCGACCGGGGTGGGCAGTGTGTAGACGCCAAGGTCGGTGGCGATGATACAGTGCTCGGCACCAACATCTCGGATCTGCTCCGCTACTTCCCGCACTCCAGCTCCCAGGCCTTCCTGCATGCCCTCGTCGATCGACATGTACTCTTTCTCCACGTAGTAGTGAGTCTTCGGGATCGGGGTCGTGTGGGTGAAGGCCGCCAGCGTGTGCTCGAGGAAGGCCCCCTTAGCCGCAACAGCCTTCTGCTCCGCCACGGACATCTCCTTGGTCACCGAGCTTGCGACGAGTACCTTCTTGATCCGGTACGCACGCGCGAGATCGACGAGCCGCCCCGCCTCTTCCTTCGAGACGTGCCCGGTGTTCAGGTAGACCCCCGGATGCTCAGCGATCAGTGTCAGGATCTCGTCAAGATCCGGTCCGGGATCCGAGTCCAGGGGGATCCGGATCGCCCGCGGTAGCTCCTGCTCGCGGAACTTGGGGTAGAGCTCGGAGAGCGGCTTCAAGAGGCCATCTATGATCCGGCCCTCCCGGCTCGCCTGGTAGTAGGTCGAATGGGCCCCGAAGCTCACGTACTTCGCGCCCGAACCGTAGTAAAGAGCTGTTCTCACGGCGCGGGGGTTCATCCCCCCGTAGACGGTGTTCAAAATGATCCCACCGAAGACGACGAAGCCCGGGATCACGCGGCTGACGAGCCACGCTGTCCCGGTGGACATCTCGAACACGTCCATGTACACGATCGCCCGCATCCCGGCGTCGCGCGCCTCGCGCGCCGCCTCGAACGGATCCACACGACGGGGGCTGCTGGGAAGATGCGGCCCCGCGTGGACGTGGATGTCGATCGCCCCTCGCAAGAGCTTGCGAGTCAGCCCGTATGAGCGCCCGTCGGGGAGAAACTGAAGCCCTTTCTGCGCCGACAATGTGATCTCCTCCTTACGCGTCGAAGAACCGCTGCGGGTCGACGAGCTCGCCATCGGCGTAGAGCCGCGGGTTCGCCGTCATGACCCCGTCAAGATGGACCTCCACCGAGACGAGGCGCCCGATCGTCTTCCCGCCCATGTTGCTGTTGTCGCCAATCCCCACATGGACTGTCCCGAGCTTCTTCTCGTCCTCGAGGATCGTCCCGATCATCTCCGCCCTTGGGTTCATTCCGATTCCGATCTCCGCCACGTTGAAGGCATCTGGACCGAACTGCTCGACGTATCGCCAGAACTTCGCCGCCCCCTCCCCCTCCCCCGCGGTGATCCGTCGCCCTTCGACTGTGAACCTGAGCGTCGAGTTCAGGAGGCCGAGAGTGCTCAGGCTGCCGTCAATAACTAGCGTCCCTTCAGCACCGACGGGAGCCATCGAGACCTCCCCGCCGGGGAGGTTGCTGAACTCCCCGCGTTCGGTGCACAACCCCCGTTCGGCGAACCACTCGCCCCCATGTACGTCGAAGATAAGGTCCGTCCCGACATCGGACACGACGCGGACCTCCTTCGTTCCGTTGAGGCGTCGGGCCAGGCGCTCGGCGGCGCGGGCCACGACCGCGTAGTCCGCGAAGACCCCGCCGCGAGTGAGCATCGTTTTGGTGATCCCCGGCAGGGTGAGGCCCCTCGCCCCCGCCGCGCAGGCCTCGCGACGCGCGCGGGTGTGGGTCATGCCCTTGGAGGTCGGGATGATGAAGACGTCAGTCTCGCGGAGAGCTTGGGCTGCGATCGCGGGAGGTTCCTTGGAGAGCGGACCCGGGGTCGGAATCACCATCCAAACTGGGGCGCAATCGGTTTCGCGAGCCGCTTCGTAGAAGGCCCAACCGATCGAGAGCATTGGATCATCGACGAGAATCAGCACCTCCTCGCGAGCCCGCACTCTCAGAACGTCACGGAAGACATGGGCGCAGCCACGGGCGACGTCCTTGCCCCTCTCCGAATGACTCACGACCGCCCTCCTCCCACGCACACGAGCTCCGTCTGCCGAGTGGACAGGAACTCGCAGCCCTGTCTCGTCACGAGCGCATCCTCCTCGAGACCGATCGGAGGTGCCCCTCCGTCTTCGGTGCGCCCAGAGACGAAGGGCTCGAGCGTAAAGACGTTCCCTTCCTCGAGGATTGCCATCCCCTTCGTTCCGTAGCGGGGGTTGAGCGGAGCAAGGCTCCCGCCGCCGTCGTGGACCGTGCGCCCGATCTGGTGCCCAAGGCTGCTCGTGTAGGGGACGAGCCCATTTGCTTGATGATAGGAGCGAGCGACTGCGTCGATCTCGTGCCCCCTCTTCCCTGGGCGGATCGCCTGCGCGGCCAGTGTGATGGCATCGCGCGCCAGGTTGAACCGCCTCACGAACTCCGGAGAGGGACCGGTCTCTCCCTCGCGAAGGATATAGAAGGTCCGCGTGAGATCCGAGCAGTACCCTTGATAGTACACCCCCATGTCGACGATGAAGACATCCCCGGGAACGAGTGGGAAGTCACCCGGCGAGCGGTGCCCAACACCGATTCGTCCGGTGCACACCGCGGCTCCGTCCCCCCAAGCCGGAGCCACGCCGTAGGCCTTCTGACGCAACTGGATGAAGGCGTTCACCTCGCGCTCAGTCATTCCTGGGCGAGCAAAAGCCGCGATGTCAAGGAAGATCCTGTCCGTGATTTCGACGGCCTTTCGGATCCGCTCAATCTCCTCTGCGGTTTTCCTCGCACGCAGCGGAGCGAGGATCGTCTCCGCGGAGATGTGACGGCCGATGATCGCCTCTTCACCAAGGATCTCACAGAGCCTGAGGAACTGACCGTGCGACAAGCCGTCTGCCAGGTGATCGCGAAGCGAATAGTCGAGAGCGATTCGGCGCGGGGAGACGTCCGCGAATGCCTTCCTCAGAGGCTCCTCGATCCCCTGCGAGTAGGAGACAACCTCGTCGAAGATCCCGATTGATTCGATCGCCATCCGGTCGAAGTCGGCCACGATCGCGATCTTGCGCCCGTCCTTTGCGAAGAGGAACGCCGTCTCACCGACCATCTCGTGCCCCACATAGAGCAACGTCGATGGGTCACTCCCCTCACGACAGAAAACAAGCCAGAGGTCCACATCTATGCCGGCGAGGATCTGGTCGAGCTGCCGCTGTTTTGCCCGGATCAGGGCCACATCCTTGGAGTCCATTTACGCCTCCTGCCGTACTTCATTTCAGAACGGTCGCCGTGACCAGTATAGGCCCATTGCGTCAACCGTCAATCCCTGCTCCATGGTGATCAGCCAAGACCTGTAAGACCTTATCGGAAGGACTTTTCTCCCCCGGGCGTCCAACTTCTCTGAAAGCCTCCAAGCCGTTCTCCTGATGGCCAACGCCCTCACCGGCGCTGTTCCACGATGCGGAACGACGTCGCTCCTCTTGACACGCCCGCGGCATGGGACTAAGATAGGGGGTCTCTCCGCTAGGTGGTCCTTCGATCGCGATCGAAAGGCCATAGGATGTAGTGGTGGTGCTCGGAAGAGTGCTCGGCTTGGAGGCCGCTCCGGCGAGCAGGGAAAGGAGGTCCCTTTGAAAACAAGAGGTAGGTTAGTAGCCGTTGTAATTGCCCTTCTCGCGGTGCTCCTGTCCGTCGGGATCCCGAGCCTCGCAGGGAAGGAAAACACACTGACCGTGGCCATCCGAAACTGGGACTACGACACCCTGGATCCGCACATCTCCGCCTTCACCCAGTCGATGTGGATGGTCAACTGTTTCACGGACACCCTGGTCCGCATCGGACCTGATGGGAAGTTCTCCGCCGGGCTCGCCTCGAGCTGGGAGAGCCGCGACGGAGCGAAGGTCTGGGTCTTTCATCTTCGCCAAGGTGTGACGTTCCACGACGGCACACCCTGGAACGGCCAAGCCCTTGTCGACAACTTCGAGCGGGTTCGCGCTCCGGAGACGAAGTCACTGCGTTACGTGGACAAGCTGAAGGGCCTCGTTGAGATGAAGATCGTCGATCCCATGACCGTCGAGCTCATCTTCGATAGCCCCAAGCCGGGATTCCTCCTGGCCCTCTCGGAGCCGATCTGCGGGTTCCTCTCACCGACCGCGTTCAAGAATCCAGCCAACGTGAAGTCATCTGCCAAGTTGAAGGGGACGGGGCCTTACATCCTCGCGGAGGAGATCTACCAGCAGAAGGTCACCTTCGTCAAGAACTCGAACTACAACTGGGGACCTGAATTCGCAGCGCACAAGGGGCCAGCCAACATCGACAACATCGTCTGGCGGTTCATCCCCGAGGATGAGACCCGGCTCGCCGCCCTCCAGACCGAGGAGGTCGACCTGATCGACGAGGTCGCCCCGGCAGAGATAGCGCACGTCAGGGCCGACCCGAAGTTCAACATCCTCTTCTACTACAAGCCGGGGATAGCCCAGGTCTACCACCTGAACGCGACGCTTCCGCCGACGAACGACCTGGCCGTCCGGCGGGCGATTCAGTACGCGATCGACCAGAAAACCATCGCGGAGACGATCTTCATGGGCTCCCGCCCGCCAGCCTACGGCTTGTTCATGCCGCCGAGCCCCTACTACAATAAGGACATAGAGAACATGTACACCTACGACCCGGAGAAGGCGATCCAGATTCTCGAGGAGGCTGGCTGGGTCGACCCGACGGGTACGGGTACGGGAACACGCCAGAAGGACGGGAAGCTCCTTATCATTGACTTCGTCACTTACCCGGGCTTCGTCGCTGAGGCCCCTGCAGAGATGGCCCAGGCGATGCTGCACAAGGTCGGGATTCAGATGAACATCACCGTCCTGACTGGTGGGGCAATGATGGAGCAGTGCGGGATGAAGGACTCGACCTGGAACTCCTGCCTGTGCGGCGACTCGGCGATAGACAGCGCCATGGAGGCCTACTACTTCTGCTATTCCGAGTCGATCGGGATGTACAACTTCGCCCACTACACGACGCCCGAGCTGGATAACCTGATCAATACGGCCCTCCAAACGACCGACGAGGCTGTCAAAGATCATGCGCTGAAGGAGATCCAGCGGATTTGGATGGAGCAGGCGCTCTGCAAGCCGATCGTCTGCTCCACGAACGTCTGGGGAGCCAACGCTCGCGTGCAAGGTGTGTCGTTCTTGCTTGACGGAACGCCGACTTTCTACGACGCCAAGTTCTAGGGCAAAACCCTGGTGAACTCAAAGCACCAAGAACGGAGATGGGGTGAACCTCACCCCGTCTCTCTTTCTTGGCGGACCTCGCGACAGGCCCGGAGGCAAGAGTGATCGCTTACATCGGGCGACGAATCTTACTCCTGGTACTCACACTCTTCATCTCGACGTTCGTTATCTTCGGCGCCATGCAGCTCGTCCCCGGGGACCCAATTCTCGCCATGTTCTTCCCCCGCGTTCCGTCGCCCGAGGTCTACAGGTCTCTCCAGGAGCAGCTTGGCCTCAACAAGCCCTTCTTCGTCCGCTACTTCAACTACATCGGCAAGGTCGTCCTCCACGGCGACCTCGGCGACTCGTTCAAGCAGATCCGGCCCGTGAGCTCAATCATCGTTTTGAACCTCGCCCCAACCGTCGAATTGGGCCTCGCCGGGATCTTTGTATCGATGGCGATCGGGATCCCGATCGGGTTTCTCGCAGCGGCAACGCCGTACCGGGTCGTTGACCAATCAGTGATGGTCCTTGCCCTGATTGGCGTCTCCACCCCCAGCTTCTGGCTCGGACTCCTCCTCATTCTCGTCTTCAGCCTCGGCCTCGGCTGGTTTCCCACGAGCGGAGTTGGAGGTCTCTCCTATCTTGTGCTACCGGCCCTCACGCTGGGGCTTTACGGAGCGGGTTACCTCGCGCGGTTTGCCCGCTCGAGCGTCCTTGAGGTGAAGCACATGGACTACGTGACCACCGCCCGATCAAAGGGCCTTCCCGAGCGAATCGTCAACTGGCGCCACATCTTCCGTAACGCGCTCATCCCTGTGGCCACGATGTCCGGGCTCCTCGTCGGCTACATGCTCGGCGGGGCCGTCATCGTAGAGACTGTCTTCGGCCGGCTGGGGATGGGCCATGTTCTTGTGAACGCGATTAGCGAGAAAGACTTCCCGCTTGTCCAGGGCCTTCTCATCTTCATCGTAAGCATGTTCAGCGTCGTCAACTTGATCGTCGACATCAGTTACGCGTACATCGATCCGCGGGTGAAGTACTGAAAGGAGAAGGATGAAACGCGCGCTCAGGGAGCCACGGATCCTGTTCGGGATCGGCTTCCTCCTCGCTCTGAGCGTCATCGCTGTTTTCGCCCCAGCGATCGTCCCCTACGACCCATTCGAGATCAGCCCGCAGGAGAGCCTGATGCCGCCCTGCTCTCGGCACTGGTTCGGGACGGACACCATCGGGCGCGACGTGTTCAGCCGGGTCCTCTACGGGACCCGCTACTCACTCGTCCTTGGAGTTCTGGCGATCAGCATCTCGGCAACGTTTGGCTCCATCCTCGGGCTGGTCTCCGGCTACTTCGGAGGACCAGCCGATGCAGTCATCATGCGCATCGTTGACGTCGGGCTGGCCTTTCCGTCGGTTCTCCTAGCGCTACTTGTAATCAGCATCGTGGGCGCGGGGCTGCCAAGCGTCATCCTGGCCATTGGGATCTCGTCCACCCCGCCGTTCATCCGCATCGTCCGCGGCTCAGTGCTCGTTATAAAGGAAATGACCTACATTGAGGCGGCGCGCGCGATCGGAGCCGGCCAGGCCAGGATCCTCTTTCGCCACGTCCTGCCCGAGGTCTTCGCCCCAGCTCTCACCATGGCAACTCTTGGGCTTGCCGGGGCAATCTTCTCCGCATCCTCACTTAGCTTCCTGGGTTTCGGGGCCCGTCCGCCAACGCCGGAATGGGGTTTGCTGGTGAGCTCGGCTCGCCACCAACTGCGGGCGGCCTGGTGGATTTCGACCTTCTCAGGGCTTGCCATTGTGGTCTCGGTGCTATCCATCAACATCCTCGGCGACGGCCTGCGCGACATCCTTGACCCGAAGCTCCGCGGGAAGATCTGATAGGCGACATGAGCTGGTTCACGCTCCCGGCGAACGTCCCCGCCGGGAGAGACCTTGACGTTGTTCCCGACGGGGTCTGGTCGTCGATTATGGGATTATCGAGCGGATCGCTCCGCGGACAACCGCACCTGAGGCCCCCCCTTCTGACGTGGACTTCTCTAGCTGCACCGCCCTCCCCGGCCTGATCGATGCCCACTGTCACCTCGTCCTCCACGGGGACGGACGAGACAAGGACCATTCCCTTCGCGGCGCAGACGACAAGTGCTGCTGGCCTGCCCCCTCCAGAACGGTCCAGGTTGAGTGCTAGGATCGGGATGGAATAACCCTGCCCCCGTCGTCGGACCACTCGTAAGGTGAAAACCTTGGCTCACTAGCCTCATGAGCCGACTCCAACGCTCAACAGCTCTGCGATATAGCGTGCCGGATCCCGATTCCCCAAGCTGGAATGCGGTCCGCTTTCATTGTAGTCCTGCCGCCACTCCTCGGTCCCAGCCTGCCGTCCCATGCTGCCGGACTCCTCAAAGAGACAGAGCCTCCAAGGTTTCGGGGTCGAGTTTGGTGAGAGTTCGAAGCTTGTCCACTACGGGGTGCAAGCGTGTGTAATGGCCTTCTGTTGGGCCTTATAGCCGTCTCGGGCATTCGTCTCCTCCAGAGTCCCGAAGCCGGATTGTTCACCTCATGCATAGTCCAGTTCCCTGGGATCAGGTCAGCTCGCGGCGCCGTCCTCCGGAAAGAGCCGCGCCCCCCGTTCGGGCTCGAACGAGGGGCACAAGTAGCCAGTGTCCGTCAGCTAGAACAGGCTGATCGCCGCGGAGATCGACACGTCGATCGTCCATGCCGGAGCGCTGGGCGCCTTGGAGAGGGAGACCTGGAGCCCGACGTCGGCCCTGCCGACGACGAAGCCGACGAGAAGCGTTGCGGCGTGGCTCGTCCTCGCGTCGAGACCGAGCGGCTGCACGCGCTGGAGGCTGTACGTCGCCAGGAGCGAGCTCGTCTCCGACAGGGCGCGGTCGTACGACGCCCTTACGGTCAGCGTGTTCTCGTCCATGATCTGGAACGGCCCGGAGAAGCTCGCCCGGAAGAGGAGCTGGCTTGCCGGATCCGGGGCGAGGGCCGCGTCGGCTGAGGCTGTCAGGAGGAGGTCCCGCGACCCGCCGTAGGGGTCGACGAGTTCGTACCCCAGACCAGCCTGCACCGCCCAGCCGCAGCTGCGCTCGTCTCCGGTGGCGAGGATGACATCCTCGACCATCAGGACCTGCCGCGGGGCGAGGGTCGCGCCGGTGGCAATCTGGATCAGGGTGACCACCTCGGCGGCGAGGTCCTTCACCGAGGCGTACAGGGCGCGCCGGCCGATCGCCTTGGCGATCACCATGAGCGGGTCTCCGGCGAGGGACTGGGAGATCGCCTTTGCCTTCAGGAGCTCCTTGTCAATTGTGAACGCCTTGGCCAGGGGGGTGACATCGGAGGACCGCCCGTAGCCGACCCCGGCGCGGATGTTGATGCCGGGCTGGGGTTGACCGGGGGCAATCGACGCCTCCAGGCCGCCGAAGCCGAAGAGAGGGGCTTCCTCCATGAGGTAGTAGCGGAACGTCCCCGCCCCCTCACCGAGTCCGGCCGTGGGGACGAGGCCGGTGACGAGGACCTCCCCGCTCCCGGCGAGGGTGAAGCCGATGTTCGGGGAGTCGTAGAGTTGGCTGAAGTTGAGAGCGGCGCGCCCACCGCTCCCATCAACCCCCACCGTTGCCCCGTCGTCGAAGTAGCGATAGCTGAACGAGACCGCGAGGTCGCTCAGGTTCGTCTCCGGCGACACGTAGTCGCACAGGTTGACCGACGCAGCCACCGCGGCAACACCCCCACGAGCAAGCTCGTGATGCCGAGAAGAACTGCCATCCTTTTCATAACCGATTACCTCCGGGGGAAGCATACGCACAGGGCGCGAAAGAGAGCAAAGAGACCGATCCTGGCGGTCAACTCGGACCGGTTCTCGGGGACACGTCATTGTGAGTGCACCTCATGGCACGTCTAGGGCCTTGAGTGCCTCGACCTTCAGCCACTCGGCAGTTCGAAACTCGTCCGCCAGCCTCCACCCGGCTTTCTCCGGCCAAGTGCCTGGCCGCTCGCATGGATTCGCCATCGGCCAACCCAGTGGGGGCCGTACAGGAGGGGCGTTGCGACCTGGAAGCCCTCCCGTCTTCGTTCGGTTGACACCGGGATCCTTCCTCGCTAAGATATGAATGAAGGTTCATTCACGCGGAGGCGACGATGTCTCAAGTCCCAGGGAAAGAGGAGCTGATCCGTGGAGCGGCGATCCGCGTCTTCGCGCGCAAGGGGTTTCACAGGGCGAGAGCGGAGGAGATCGCCGAAGAGGCGGGAGTGGCTGTGGGAACGATCTACAACTACTTCAAGAGCAAGGAAGACCTTCTCCTCGCCATCTTTCAGCGCGAGTTCGACCAGGAGATGGATCTCTATCAATCCCTGGAGAAGAGGGGACTCTCCGTCTCGGAGCGGATCCGCGCGATCCTGCAAGCACACTTCGCCCGGCTTCGCGACGAACATGGCTTGGGAAAGGTCCTCGTGCGGGAGCGTTTCAACTGGAGTGGCGAGATCGCGGGCAGACTGCTGGAGCTTCATCGCGGCATGCTCGAGCGCATCGAAGGGCTGATTCAGGAAGGGGTCGACCAGGGTTGGGTGAGGCCGTGCAACCCGCAGATCGTGGCGCCGGCTCTGTTCGCGATCGTCGAGTCGATCAGCGCGTGTGCGATGGCCTACCCCGAGGCGGAGGAACGAGGGATCCTGGACACCGCTCCCGAGGAACTCACTTCGCTCATTTGGAAGGGACTGGACAAAGGAGGAAACCCATGAGACGACCTCGAATCGCTGTGACCTTTGGACTCCTTGCCTTGGTTGCGATCGTTGCCTCCGCGGGAGGCGCACAGGAAGCAGCGGCGCCTCAGCCTGCTGGATCGACGTTCCGCGTTCTCCTGGTGGATGAGACGAAGACCTTCTCCTCCACGATGCGGGTAGGAATCCTCGCGGGAGTCCTCAAGAAGTCGGGAATCGTCGAGCTCTCGGTCAGGCTCGTTGACGTCGAGTCGAGCGGCGACGATCCGCTTCGCGCGGCTCGCGTCGCAGAAGAGAAGCCCTTCGACCTCATCCTGATCGTTCCGCGAGGCATCGACGACGGGACGATTCGACAGGTTTGGCTCGTCACTCGTCCGCCGGAGGAGCTCCCGGTTCCGTTCCGGGAAGGCCTCGCCCTCCTCTCCGGAGTCGTGGACCGGGTCTTTGCCGGCGTCGCCACGGCGGTCGACGTGACCGAGGATCTCTATCCGGGACTCTTCGCGGCCCTCTACGTCCGAGAAGGGCTCTTGTGATGAGGAGATTCTACGAGTGGATCGCCGACCACCCCTACGTGGTCATCGGCATCACCCTCTGCGTCACCGCGGTCTTTCTGGCGTTCATCCCGCGGATTACGACCGACACCGACTTCTCACACTACATCGATCCAAACGATCCGGGCCTCGTCGCAACGCGGCGCGCGGAGGACCGCTACGGGGCCCAATCGCTTCTGATGGTGGCGGTTGAGAACACGCAAGGGATCTTCAACCAAGCGACCTTGACGAAGGTCGCCGAGATGCAGGCCGCCTTCGCGGCGATCGATGGTGTGGACGACGTCACGGGGCCCCTAAACGTTCAGATTATCACCGGCGCGGAGACCGCGCTCCGCGTCGGACCGGCCGCGCCGAAAGGAGCCGTGCCTGAGACAGCCGAGGACATCGCGACCTATCGCGATCGCCTGCTCCAAAGCAACACGGCACGCGGCCACGTCGTGGCTCCGGACGGGCAGGCGGCCGCGATCTCCATCAGGCTCAAGGCCGGGACGAACGAACTCGCGGTGACCGAGAAGGTCGCCTCCGTCGCCAAGGAATACAACTCGTCTCCGGATCGCGTTCACATCATCGGGCTTTCCTACATGAACGTCGTCCTCGCAGAGACGATGGGAAAGGATCTGCGGATCCTCCTTCCGCTCGTCATTCTGGCGATCATCCTCGTCCTGTACCTGAGTTTTCGGAGCGTTCGCGGGGTCCTCCTCCCCCTCCTAGTGGTCATTCTTTCCACCGGCTGGAGCGTGGGGCTGATGGGGGCGATCAAGGTGCCGCTCACGATCATCTCCTTCATCCTGCCGGTGATCCTCATGGCGATCGGGGTCGCTTACGGGATTCATGTTCTTAACCGCTTCTACGAGGCGATTGACTCCGGTCTGGGGCGGCGGACGGCGGTGGTCGAGACGGGACTCCAGATGATCGCTCCCGGCTTGATGGCCGGGCTGACCACGGTCGCCGGCTTCCTTTCCCTCCTCAACTCCGTCCTCGTCCCGCAACGCGACTTCGGCCTTTTCGCTGCGATCGGCGTGGCGGTGGCCATGGTGCTTTCGCTCGTTCTCATCCCCGCCTTCCTCTCTCTGCTCAGGCCCCCGCGCCAGAGGGCCCACCGAGGGGAGTCCGGGTTCGTCAATCGCGTGCTCTCCGTCTTTGGGTGGCTCGTCCTGCGCCACCGACGGAGCGTCCTCGTCGTCTCCGCGATCCTCTTCGTCGCCTTCCTTTCAGGCCTATCCATTCTGCGGATCGAGACCGCGGAGACAGAGTTCCTCGGGAAGGAGAGCCCGGTCGTGCAGGCAATGAACGTCCTGGAACGTCATTTCTCCGGGAGTGGGCAGCTGATGGTTGAGATCGACACGGGCGTTCGGGACGGGCTAAAGGAGCCGGCGCTCCTTTCGAAGATCGTGGAGCTCGAGAGCTACCTCGAAGCGAAGGGAGTGAAGAAGACGAGCTCCCTAGCCGATCTCGTGCGGGAGATGAACCAGAAGTTCCACGCCGACGATCCAAGCTACTACGTGATCCCCGAGGATCGCAAGCTCGTGTCGCAGCTTCTGGCACTCTTCACGTTTAGCGGAGGGGACCTAGGAAACCTGACTCTGGGCGACTTCTCTGCCGGCGAGGTGATGGGGCTCTACCCCGTCGGAAGGAGCTCGGACCAGGTGAAGCTCGTCCGAGACGTGACTGCCTATCTGAAGGCGCACTTCTCTTCGCCGGTAGAGGCAGAGCTTGTTGGGGAGACACGAATCAGCGCGAGCCTCCATGCCCGGATCGCACGGAGCCAGATCTCGAGCCTGGCCACCTCGATCGCCGCGTCTGGGGCGATCGTCGCCCTTCTCATGGCCTCGTTCGTCGCTGGGTTGATCAGCTTGGTGCCTCTTCTCCTCACGATTGCGATCAACTTCGGCGTGATGGCTTTCACGGGGACCCCGCTCAACATGGCGACGCTGATGGTCTCGTCGATGGCGATCGGGATGGGGATTGACTACGCCATCCACTTCATGTCCCGCTACCGGCGCGAGATCCTCGCGGGTGGGAGCGCGGAGAAGGCGCTGCAAAGCACGATTCTGACTACCGGGCGAGGAATCGCCTTCAACGCGCTGTCGCTCGTCTTGGGATTCATCCTACTGCTCGCCTCGTCGTTCAAGGGGACGCGGGACTTCGGCCTGTTCGTCGCCATGACGATGGCGATCAGCGCCCTCTCTGCGTTCACCGTTATCCCGGCGGTGCTGATTACTTGGCACCCGAAGTTTCTCACGCGGACGGCGCGAATGCGCCGGAAAGAACGGGAGACTTCAACCCGAGTGGAATGAAGACTGTGTCGACAAACGGAGGTCATCCATGGACCAGAAGAGACTTGCAGTAGCACTGGCTCTGATCATCGCGTCCCTGGCAGCTTGCGTGGCGTGGGGAGCGGCCCCGACGGGAGACGAGATCCTCGTTCAGGTTGATCAGCAAGGGGAGTTCCTCGGGGAGGGGAGCTTAGTCACGACGCTGCGCTTTGAGACGGTCTACGCCGACGGGACCTCGTCCACGAACCTGTTTGGAGCCTTAGGTAACCGAAGGGAAGGAGGCCCGGAGTACTCCCTCGTCTACTTCCTTGAGCCCGCGGACCTCGCCGGAACGATCTTCCTCTCAGCAAAGAAGGCCGGCGAAGAGGCCCGCCTGTGGTTGTATCTGCCCGCCCTGGGGCTTCCCAAAGAGCTCGTCTCCGAGGAAGAGAAGGAGGATAGCTTCGCGGGGAGCGCCATCTCCTACCAGGACATCGGCGGCCGAGACCTGGCCGGGAAGTACCGCGCGGAGATCGTGCGCGAGGAGGATCTTACGGTCGGCAACCTCGTTCGCTCGGTGTACGTCCTTTCCCTCACGGCACGGCCGGGAGCCACGAGCGACTCCGCTTTGGAGACGATGTGGGTCGACAAAGAGGAGTACATCCTCCTTCGCGCCGAGAGCCGCAGCGCTTCCGGCGTCCTCGAGAGAGTCGTTGAATTCGCGGCTTTGGGGCGCTTCGAAGGCAGGCTCACTGCGGATCGAATCGTCGCGCGGGACTTCGCTGGCGGGAGTACGACGACCATCACCTTCCTTGAGCGGAGGCGACCGGCGATCGATCTTCCAGATGGGCTTTTCGACCCAGGGAGCTTGGCTACATTCGACCCCGCGGCCTACGGACTGACGGCGCGCTGACGCGCTCCAGGCAAGCTCCGACCGAAGAGGGCGGAGGCTACCATCCATCTTCTCGGGGCGCCGGTGTGCTCCGACAAGGCGAGGGATGGACGGGCGGCGTTGAACAAAACGCTCTTCTTGCAGTACAATCCGCCTTTGTGCGAGGTGTTCTCTATGGCAGAAGAGGTTAGGCAAGAAATGCTCGCCCACATGAAGCGGACGGTCGAGGTCCTGAAGACAAGCCTCGGCAAGATCCAGACCGGCCGGGCCAACCCGGCCATGGTGGAAGACGTCGTGGTCGACTACTACGGAGCCCCCACTCCCCTCAAGCAGCTCGCGACCCTCGTTGCTCCGGACCCGGACCTCCTAGTCGTGCAGCCCTACGACAAGACGCAGATGGCCGCCGTGGAGAAAGCGATCCTCGCCGCCGGCCTCGGTCTCAACCCAGCGAACGACGGGAAGGTCATCCGGATCAAGATTCCCAAGCTCTCAGAAGAGCGGCGGGAGGAACTTGCGCGGGTGATCAAGGCGCGAGGCGAGGAGGGGAAGGTTGCCCTGCGGAACGTCCGCCGCGAGGCGAACGAGAAGCTGGAGCGGATGAAGGACGACGGGAAGATCTCGGAGGATGACTACCGCCGGGGACGGGAGAAGAACGACGAGTCGATCCAAGAGCACTCGAAGCAGGTGGACGAGCTGATCGAAGGGAAGAACAAGCAGCTCCGCACCATCTGACCCTCTCTCTGTCTTCCGCGCGAACCATGCGCAACCCGCTTTGCTCGGAGTTTGTGCGGCTCTTTCGGATACGGTCTGACCTTCTCGTCTGTGTTGGCGCGGCTGTTGCCCTTGCGGCGCTGCGCCGACCGCTCCTCGTCGTTGGCGTCCTGACGGGGCTTTGTCTCTTCATCCTGAATGCGTTTCTCCTGTACCGAGCCGGGCGGTCCGTCCTTCGGGCCGCCTCGCGTGGACGGGGCGCGGCCCTTGCGGGCCTTACGAGCGCGGTTAGAATCATGATTCTGGCAGGCGTCTTGGTCCTCATGGCGAGGCAGGGGGTGCCGGCGTTCCTTTCGAGCGCGGGGAGTCTCCTCTTCTGTCAAGGGAACCTGCATCTGGGCCACATTCGAGGGAAAGGTAGAGCGCGATGGATGAACACCTAGGCGAGAGGCTCGTTCTCAACGTTCCCCTTGGCTCCCTCTCGCTGCGGTTCAACCTGATGACGATGATCGCGAGTTGGGTCGTGATGGTCCTTCTCATCGTCCTCGCCCTCTCCCTGCGGCGGGGGTTGAGACAGACGATCGAGGAGAAACCGAACCGGGCTCAGGCCATGGTCGACGCGGTGGTCGGCCTCCTTCAGAGTCAACTGGGCGCCGGGTTCAGCTCCGAGCGGCTGGCGAGGGAGCTTCTGCCCTTCGTGGGGACCCTCTTTCTATTCGTCCTCTTCTTGAACTGGATTTCGGTCGTCCCCTATCTGGGGGGAGCCCCGACGGAGGACCTGAACATTCCGATCAGCCTGGCCGTCATGGTCCTCGTGATGTCGCACGTGGTCGCCTCCCGCGTGCACGGAGTGGGAGGGCACGTGCGGGGGCTCTTCAAACCCTTCGCTTTCCTCTTTCCCCTTCACTTGCTGGCCGAGTTGGGACGGACGACGTCGCACTCGTTCCGTCTCTTCGGGAACCTCTTCGGGGGAGGGATCCTGATCGCCGTCTTCTCGACGGCGCTCGTCCCGCTGGTCGTTCCGGTTGGACTGAACCTCTTCTTCGGGCTGTTTGCAGGACTGATTCAAGCGTTTGTCTTCGCGATGCTGGCTGTGATCTACATCAACAACCTGGTCAACGAATAGGAGGAACCATGTTGCAGAACGTGCAAGACGTGGCAAGCCAGGCCGCCCAGAGCGCGCAGGTCCTCGGGTTCAAGTACTTGGGGGCCGCCCTTTGCATGGCGATCGGCGGGATGGTGCCGGCGTTTGGGGAGGCGCAGATCGTGATCCGCGCCATCGACGGGATGGCACGCCAGCCCGAGATAGAGGGGGCGCTCTTCCGCGCCATGATCGTCGGACAGTCGATCCTCGAGACGATCGCGATCTACTGCCTTATCGTCTCCATCATCCTGCTTCTCGTCGTATAGGGGGCCGGCGTGCGTCTGGAGTGGGCGAAGCTGATCGAAAGCCTGAACTGGACGTTCCTGTTCAACCTCGTCAACTTCGCCCTCCTTCTCTACGTTCTGAAGAGGCTCCTCTTCAAGCCGGCCTTGGCCTATCTGGATCGCCGCCGTGAGATGATCGCCGCGCGGATGGAGGCGGCGCGGACGAACGAGGAACGGGCGGCAAGGCTCGCGAGCGACGGGGAGACGGCGCTCGCGGCCGCGCACGAGACGAGTCGGCGCGCGATCGAGGAGGCCGCCGCTCGGCGTGAGGCGATGATTGCGGAGGCCAAGGCGGAGGCGGAACGAGAGGCCCGGCGGATCGTGGAAGATGGCCGCCGCCAACTCAAGCAAGAGCGCGCCCAGATGGAAGCGGAACTGCGGGTGGCCTACGCGGACCTCGCGGTTCTGGGAGCGTCGCGCGTCCTTCGGCGCGAGGTAAACGTGGAGGACCACCGCCGGCTCCTGGAGGAGCTCTTGACGGCGATCGACGAGGAGGAGCTGAGGGTCGAGAAGTGAAGTCGCGCGAGATCGCCCACCGCTACGCCGTGGCTCTGTATCGCCTTGCTCGAGAACAGGACTGCGTGAAGGAGCTCGAAGCGGAGTACCGCAGCCTTCTGGATGAGATCGACGGGGTCCCGGATCTCACGCGCTTCCTCGCCCATCCACTCGTTCCGGCGCTGCAGAAGGTCGAGACGGTCGATCGGGCGTTCCCTGCGATCAGTCAAGACCTCCGCAACCTTCTATACCTTCTCATCCGCAACGGGCGCGAGGACTACCTCGGTCTCATCTTCGAGGAGTTCCTCGACGTGCGATCGCGGGGAGAGGGGACCGCCCGGGTCGGAGTGGTTGCCGCGCGCCGACTTGGAGAGGATGAGAAGAAAGAGCTGGGCGAACGGCTCGCGCGCGTCCTCGGCCGCCCCGTCGAGCTTGAGGTGAGGATCGATCCTGACCTGATCGGCGGCGTCAAGATCGAGGTTGGCGGGAAGGTCGTCGACGCGACGCTGCGGGCGAAGCTCGAGGGGCTGAAGAGGCTCCTTCAGGGATAAGGGAGGAAAGGGTGCCGGCTACGCGGAAGGATGAAATCAGTTCCATCCTGAAAGAACAGATCAAGGCGTTCGACTACGACTTGGAGATGAAGGAGATCGGGGTCGTCGTCGAAGTGGGCGACGGGATTGCGCGCGTTTTCGGTCTCCAGGGTGCGATGTCCGCCGAGATCGTCCGCTTCCCGAACGACGTGTACGGCCTCGTTCTCAACCTCGAGGAGGAGAGCGTCGGGGTCGCCCTGTTTGGGGAGAGCGAGCGCGTGCAGGAGGGCGACGAGGTGCGGCGGACCGGCCGCGTCTTGGAGACGGTCGTCGGCGAGGAGCTCCTCGGTCGCGTCGTCGACCCTCTGGGCCGACCCCGGGACGGCAAGGGGCCGATCAAGACGACCAAGACGCGGAAAGCGGAGATCAAGGCTCCCGGTGTGGTCGAGCGGCTTCCTGTGGACACGCCCCTCCAGACGGGCTTGAAGGCGATTGACGCCCTGACCCCGATCGGACGCGGCCAGCGAGAGCTCGTCATCGGGGATCGACGCACCGGGAAGACCGCGATCGCCCTGGACACGATCATCAACCAGAAGGACAAGGGCGTGGCGTGCGTCTATGTGACGATTGCTCAGAAGACGTCTACCATCGCCCGAGTCGTGGATACCCTGGAGCGCCACGGAGCCTTGGCCCACACGATCGTCGTCGCTTCCGAGGCGAACGACTCGACGCCGATGCAGTACCTTGCCCCCTACGCCGGGTGCGCCATGGCCGAGTACTTCACCTACGCCGGGAAGGACGCGTTCATCGTCTACGACGACCTGACCAAGCACGCCGTCGCCTACCGCGAGATGTCGCTCCTCCTGCGGCGCCCGCCCGGCCGGGAGGCTTACCCGGGCGACATCTTCTACACCCACTCCCGCCTCCTCGAGCGCGCCGCGCGCCTCTCGGACGAGCACGGCGGTGGGTCGCTCACGGCGTTCCCGATCATCGAGACCAAGGCCGGCGACATCACCTCCTACATTCCGACGAATGTGATCTCCATCACAGACGGCCAGATCTACCTCGAGACGGACCTCTTCAACCAGGGGTTTCGACCGGCGATCAACGTGGGATACTCGGTCTCGCGCGTGGGCGGGGCCGCGCAGACGAAGGCGATGAAGCAGATCGCGGGAGAGCTTCGTCTCGAGCTCTCCCAGTATCGCGAACTCGCCGCGTTCGCCGAGTTCTCCGCCGACCTCGACGAGGAGTCGAAGGCGCAGCTCGCTCGCGGGGATCGGCTGATGGAGGTCCTGAAGCAGGACCGGTACGCGCCCATGCCAGTGGAGGACCAGGTCGTCTCCCTCTACGTGGCCGTGCAGAATCACCTGGCGGACGTCGAGGTCTCCGCCGTCCGCCGCTTCGAGGAAGAGTGGCTGCGATTTCTGCACTCCGAGCACGAGGAGATCCTTGACGACTTGCGAACGCGGAAGGAGCTGACCGACGACATCCGGGCGACGCTGGACCACGCGGTCGCCCACTTCAAGGAGCGCTTCGGAGGCTAGATGTCGGCGAACGTCCGATCGATCAAGGGGCGAATCGAGAACATCGAGAACACCCGCCAGATCACCAAGGCGATGAACGCCATCGCCATGACGAAGGTGACGCGGATGAAGAAGCGGCTTCTCTTCACGCGCCCCTATCTTGCCGAGACGGAGTCGTTCCTCTCCCGCCTCCTTGGGCGGACTGCCGGGAAGCTGGCTCCGCACCCCCTCACGCTCGAGAACGGCTCTCCCTACGTGGGAGTCTTCGTCCTCAACTCCGACCGTGGTCTGTGCGGCCGCTTCAAGGGCGACCTGAACCGGAAGGGGGAGGAGATCCTCGCGGGGCTTCGACCTCAAGGCAAGTTGCTCGCCGGCGGCGAGAAGGCGCGGACTCACTTCGCGCGCCGCTCGGTCGAGGTTCTCAAGACCTACTCCCACCTCTACGAGGAGCCGAGTCTCGAAGACGCGACGACGATCGCCGCCGACCTCGTCTCCTTCTACCGCGAGGGGGCCGTCGGTCGAGTGATGCTTGTCTACATGCAATTCGTGTCCGATCTCGGCCAGCGGGTCGTGGCGGAGGACCTGCTCCCGATCCGGGTCGCCGCGACGGATGGGGACGACCTGATCGAGCCCGACCCGGCTGGAGCGCTGGAGTTCGTGGTCCCCTTCTACCTTCGGGTGAAGATCCTTACCGCCCTCATGGAGACGAAGACGAGCGAGCACGCGATCCGGCGCCAGGCGATGAAGAGCGCGACCGACAATGCGGACGACCTTCTCGTGGCGCTCACGCGCTCGTACA